>Ga0179596_10000347_pt1 | contig 14728 bp, 12 predicted proteins | sample CZODoug1_1_08_16_FD_155494 | JGI IMG/M metagenome (GOLD analysis project Ga0179596, IMG submission 155494) | Vadose zone soil fungal communities from Angelo Coast Range Reserve, California, USA - CZODoug1_1_08_16fungal (Illumina Assembly) | ecosystem: Environmental > Terrestrial > Soil > Vadose...
TAAAAATAAGAAAGCAGTAAGATACATTTGTAAAAATACAAATGGTTTATCCCTTATTTTATCTTTAATAAATGGTAAATTGGTGAGTAATTGTAAATATGATCAGTTAATTAAACATAATTATAGTGAACAATTTAACATTGTCATCTTACCACCTTTAAAAGCACTAACTTTAGATAATTTTTGGTTAGCTGGTTTTACTCAAGCTGATGGTTGTTTTCATATCAGTGTTGCAAAAAGTAAAACGCATAAAACAGGTTATAGTGTAAGATTAGAATACTCTTTAAAGCAAAATGACAACTTACCTTTGAAATTGTTCTATTATAATATAAAAATGGGTAATCTTTCTCAGTACAATACAGGAGTTTGGTGTTACAAAAGTACAGGTTTCAAAACAGCGTTAAATCTGATTAATTACTTTGATAAGTTTAATCTTTTTGCAGGAAAGTATAAAAGTTACCTTAAATTTAGGAAAGTGTATATTATGATAACAGAAGGAAAACATTTAGAAGAAAAAGGTATTAAAAAAATTAAAAGTATTGCAACCAAAGGATCCTCAGAGACAAGCACGCAAAAGGTTTAATATAATATTTATTAAATCAAGATACTGTCCAAATTTAGCTTTTAGACAAGAGCCTATTTTACTGCTGCTACTATGGTTATTGCGGTTCCAACTGGTATAAAAATATTCTCCTGGCTGTCATATTCCTTTAGTAAGAATATTAATATGGCCAATCAAATATACTTAAATGTTTTAGAACACTATAGTTTTTTTAATGATAATTTATTTAATATATTCCCTAGATCTAATAAAAAATATTTACCTGATAATAATAATTGTAAAAGCCTTGTTTTATATGGGTCTAATCTTTCTTCAACTGTTAATTACCCTAAATATACTAGCATTGTTAAATATATGGTTTCTATTCCTAATAATATTTTATTTCCTTTAGTAGGTATAATATTGTCAGATGGTTGTTTAACTATTAATAATAGTAGTAAACTATTAATTTATGAATTATATCCTAAAGATATTGGTGCTAGATTTAGATTTAAACAAAGTATACAAAGATCAGAGTATATTTTTAATGTATTTTCACTTATTTCTCATTATTGTATATCTTTTCCATCTGTAGTAAAAACAAGAGTTAATAGAAAAGAATTTTTAGGTATTGAAATTATTACAAGATCTTTACCTTGTTTACTAGTTTTACATCGTAAATTTTATTATAAAGGGAAAAAAATTATTCCTTTAGATTTTTATGATTTAATTACTTTTGAAGGATTAGCTCATTGAATTATGGGAGATGGATCCTTTGTACAGGGAGGGGGTTTATATTTACAAACTCAAAGTTTTACTGTTAAAGAGTGTATATTTATTATTAATACTTTTTATATTAAATTTGATATTGTAAGTAAAATACATTTTCAAAGAGGTTTACCTGTTTTGTATTTAACAGTAGGTTCTATTAAAAAAATATATCCTCATATTCAAGAATTTATTATTCCTAGTATGAGATATAAATTTCATTATAAATTAATATTAGAAAACTAATTACATTAAGCTTAGGGGGGCAAACTCGAGGGAAGTCCTATATTATAGAATAAGTAATATATATAGGATAATCGTCGAACTAAATCATAATTAGGAAACTATTATGTAAAAGCGTAGAGACTAGACGCTCCATGATTTCTAAGTAAATTAATATTTATTAATTTTTTTTATATGAAATTATAAGGAATAGTCCAAAATCACCGGTAACGGTTTAGAGCAAAACTCTAATAAAAATTTAACTATAATTAAAAACATAAATTATTTAAATTTGAGATACTAGGCCAGCTAAACCTGAAATGGTTGAAGGCTTAACCTTGAGCTACTCTATATGGAGGAAGTTTAAGATATAATACGCCTTTATTATTTACATTAGGTTTTATATCTTTATTCACTATTGGAGGGTTAAATTAAATCCAGTTAGCTCTCCTTAAAGGCTACTATTTGCTGGAAACCTCTAATAACTAAGATACTCTAAATTTATTATAATTTAAGTAACAAGTCTTAGTTTTGAGCAATCAGCAGGAAACCAAAGATTAAATTTATTTATTTTTTCCTCCGAGGACTTTTTGCAAAATAAAAAAAAGGTCCCAATTAAGGTTAATTTAATTTAGTAGGGTCCTCAGAGACTATACGTAGCTAATCTTTTCTTCATTCTCCAGGCCCTCCACTTTTGGGGAGAGTCCTTTACTTTTAAAAGGGCAAAAGCAACCTTTAGGTTGTCCTTATTTTTATTCTTATTTTATATACCTTTGCTTTTGACTCTTCCTTTGCTTTTGCAAAGGACTCTCCCCAAAAGGCAAAGCAAAGGACTCTCCCCAAAAGAAAATAAGAATAAAAATCCGAGGACTGTTTATTAAGCCTGTGCTTTTGCAAAGGTAAAAAGGTCCTCTGGAAGGCCGGACCTTAAGTCCAGTGGACAAGGTTATTTTTTTTAGAAACCCTCCTAGCTTTGCTAGGGATGGAAGTAGGGGAGCGCTAAAATTTAAATAAAAATTGATAAAAAGATAAGATCTAGTCCAAAAAATAATAAATATTTATTATTTAGTAAATTTGTGTTTTACAACCTTTCCCTTCCTTCCATTTTTTACCATTTGGCCCCAAATGGAGGGAGGGGATTTATATTTAAATTATTTTTCTCTCCTTGGGACCTTAAGTCCTTGGACAAAGGAAAACCTTTTTTCTATTACTTATGCCTTTGCTTGTATTCCTCTTAGAATACAAATAGGAACAAAAGCAAAGGTGGAGTGTTCAACTTGTTTTTTAAGAAAAATTGTAGAACAAATAAAACCAATTAAAGTTTATAATAATTTTAAGGAAAATAGACAAAAGCTAATAAAAGATCAAAAAGATAAAACTGGTGTTTATTGTTTAGTTAATAAAATAAATGGTAATATTTATATAGGTACTTCTACTAACATTGCAGTTAGAATGAGAAATTATTTAAACACTACTTTTTTAAAAAACAAAAAAAATAAAAATATGCCTATTATACAAGCATTGTGTAAATATGGGCTAGATAATTTTGCTCTTTTAATTGTAGAAACTGTAGATGTTGAAAATTTGGCTATAAGAGAAACTTATTATATTACACATTTATTACCTCATTATAATGTATTAAAACAAGGTTATTCTTCTATAGGTTATAAACACACTGAAGATATTAAAAAAATGCTCAGTGATTTAGCAAAAAATAGAATACATTCTGAAAAAACTAAAGTTTTAATTTCTAGAGCTTTAGTTGGAGAAAATAATCCTTTTTATAATAAAAATCATTCTATAGAATCTAAATTAAGAATGATAGAAGCTAATTCTGCATATTCTCTTTATATTTATAATTCATTTAGAAAATTATTAGTAATTTTTCCATCAGTTAATACTTTAGCTAAATTAATTAATTCTAATCATTCTACTATAGTAAGTTTTATTAAAAATGGTACATTGTTTAGAGGGGAATGGTATTTTAGTAATTTACCTTTTAATTTGACTGACACACCTTTAATTTCTAATTGGTCTTCATTTGAGTCTACTATTCTAATTTTAGATATAAATAAAAATTCTCATATTAAAAAGGCTATATTTGTTTATAATTTAAATAAAGAATTTATACGTAAATTTGAAGGTGTAACACACGCTCAGAAAGAATTAAATATTAATCATGATTTAATAAAAAAATATGCGTTACTAAATACACCGTACAAAGGATATATTTTTAGTTACGATAGATTAAGAGAACTCTTTAATTGACTTTAATTTAATTTTAAAAGTTTAATTCTTAAATCTTTTTTTTATTACCTTTCCTTCTATTTTTATTCTTCTTATTTTTAATTAAAAACAAAAAATAACCTTTAGGTAAACCCTAGAGGACTTTGTTTTTGTTTTTTCAATTAAAAGGTCCGTTGGAGAAATAGAATAAAACAAAGAGGATTAATATAAATTTTTCTATTTTTGTAACTGGTGTTGTTTTATCTAATGCTTCATTAGATATTGCTTTCCATGATACTTTTTTGAATCAAATATATAGTTGCTCACAAATTATGCTTATAACTACTAAAAATAAAGAATATATTAAAAAAAGTGAAGAAGAATATATAAAAATGTTTTGGGTTGGTTTAATGGATGGAGATGGTAGTATTCAAGTAAATCATTGAAAATGTAAATCATTGCAATATAGACTTGTTATTAAACTATCCAATATTAATTCAAATTATAATATGTTAATAAAAATACAAAAGGTAATTGGGGGTAGTGTCAGAATAACTGGAAAAAGTAAAGATGTTATTTGAGTAGTTAATGATAAAAAAACAATTCAAAAAATTATTTTAATTTTTGATATTTATCCTCCTTTAACTTCAAAAAAAATATGTCAGCTTGAATTCTTAAAAAAATGTTTATTCGAAAACTCAGTTGATTGGTATTTATTAAATAGAGATTCTAAATATAATAACCAATCAACTATTATTAATTCCTTTGAAAGCAAGGGAGATAATTATTTTTTTAAAGATCCCAATTATTTTAAAGAATGGCTGTCAGGATTTGTAGAAGCTGAAGGTTGTTTTTCAATTAGAAAAAGTAATAATCATTCTTTTTCTATAGGACAAAAATATGATTATTATTTAATTAATGCAATTAAACAATTATTTGGTGTAAGTAATATGGTTAGAAAACCTTATCCTAATTTCTATTCCCTAGAAATATATAAAAAAGAAACTTTAAAAAATATTATAATTCACTTTAATAATTATCCTCTCTATGGTGAAAAAGCAGAGTCATTCCAAATATTTATTCAAAAATTTAAATAATAAGTGTCATGTGGTCTTGCCACCATGAAAAAAATCATACTTTTTTTCGGTAATTTATTCATTAATAAAATTGCTAACGGTGAAATCTTATATGTTTTCTTAAAGCGGAAAAATAAAAAAAATTATTAGACAATACCGTGGAAACCAAAATTAGTTTTTATAGACTAATAAGTAGGATCCGTAGAGACTAAACGTGGCAATTGAAAGTTTATTAAATTAAACTAGTAAATAAGTTATAGTCCGATCCTCAGGGTGACCTGAGTTGTATGAGATTTTATAAAAATTAAATAAAATTAAATAAAAATGAGCACTACTTTGACTTATTATGTTGTAGCTCATTTTCATTATGTATTATCTATGGGAGCTGTTTTTGCTTTATTTGCTGGATTCTATTATTGGACTCCTAAAATTGTAGGTAGAAATATTAATGATTTCCTAGGTAAAATTCATTTCTGGACTTTTTTTGTGGGGGTTAATTTAACTTTTTTCCCACAACACTTCTTAGGATTGGCCGGTATATATTTAATTATATCTGATTATGTAGAAATTAATAGCTTAATTAATTTTAGCGAAGCTAAAATTTTATCATTAATTGCTATTAAACCATATGGACCACATATATTAGAGACACCTGAATATTTAACTCAACCTGTACGTATTTATAAACCAAATTTAGATCGTAATTTAATAGCAGTTGAAAACAGAAATCGTACAGTAATTTATCAATGAATTAATTTAATTAACGGAAAATTGTATGTAGGGTCTGGATGGAATGGATCTCGACGTTTATTATCTTATTGAGCACCTAGCGTATTAAAAAGAAATCTTCCAATATATAATAGCTTATCTTATTATACTCACAATAATTTTATATTAGCGATATTAGAAGATTTAGGTACTAGAGGTTCTGTTAGTAAAGAATTTATGTTATCACGAGAACAACTATATCTAGACTTACTTTTTAGTCAGAAAGAGTCATCGTTTTGTTTAAATAATTCTCCTACTGCTGGTTCTACTTTAGGTTTTAAACATAAACCTGAATTTGGCCTTAATCGTTCAGGACTATTGAACCCTATGACGGGTCGTAAATTTTCTCCTTAATTTATTGAAATGCAGAAGCGTAATAAGATTGGAGTCAATAACCCTCAATTCGGAGTTATTAAATCCTCTGATAGAATAGCAAAATTAACTAAATTAGTTTATGTTTATAATTCTGTAGACATGTCTAATATAGGTTCTTATTCAACTGTTCAATGTTCAAAAGAGTTCAATATGGGTAAAGATACTTTATCTAAATATCTATTAAATGGATTTCCATTTAAAGGAAAAATATTTTCACGTGTTAAACTACATAATTCATAAATTAATATGCCTCTATAGATCCTTTAAAGATCTATTAGACAATCGGGTGAATTGCAAGGAAAACCTTTACCTTAAAGCACACCGCTGCTGTTTTATTTTTATAACTTATAATAATAAGAATCGGATGGCGTCGGCTTAGCTTTAAACAATAAAGGTAAATTTGCAGCGAAGCTTTATTCAGTATAATGAAGTAAACGCATTAGAATAAAGAACGTTCAACGACTAATAGGTGAGTCATACTAACAATAACCCTATACTGTTTATTTGTTATTCTTAAAAATAAGAATAATAAGGACAGAAGCGCCCGATCAGCTTTAATGTCATTTTTTTTTATTTAAGCTGAAAGACATAGTCTGAACCTAACCGTAAGGTTAGGAGTTTAGGTGAAAGCCTAAGATTAACACAATTGATGCCTAGAAGAATACCTGATTATCCTGATGCCTTTAGTGGATGGAATGCTGTATCTAGTTTTGGGTCTTTAGTATCAGTAATAGCTACTATTCTATTTGGTTATATTATTTTTGATATTTTCTCAAGTGAAAAAATTAGTTCTAATAATCCTTGGTCTGTAATTCCTTATTTTACTAGTGTAAATGAGTATAAAGAAGATAATCAACCTATAAATACTTTAGAATGGACTTTAGCTAGTCCTATACCATTTCATGCTTTTAAAATGTTGCCTATACAGTCATAAATTTAATATTTTCTAATCGTAGATTATTTCCTTGGGACCTGCTGTCCAGATTTCTTAGGGTTTACCTAAAGGTAGTTATTTTTAGTTTAATTTTAACATTTGCGCAAAAGCAACCGAGGAATTTAAGGCTATTATTTTATTAAATCAGGGCTCAAATTATATTTTTTGTATATTTGACATTAAAATCAATGTCCCTGGACATAGGTTAGCATAGGCAGCCTTTAATTTAAAATAAAATTTTTGTAAAATTAAAATATATCCCCTTTTTTTAACATCTTATATTAAGGTAAAATAAATTTAGAGGGTTATTTACCTTTTATTTTCTATTTGCATTTGGGCGAGCCTCTTTTTTCTAAACTAAAATATATAAACAAACATGATAAACAATGAAAAATCATTTAGCACTATTATGGCTTTATCGGCTCCTAAATTCATTAAAGATTCATATTATATTATAGCTTCTTCATATTACTTCGGTAGTATAAAGAGGTTTAAGCTTATAAATAAGGATACTTTAGTTAAAAGATTAGATATGGTTTATTTAAGTAATATTAGTATTTTTTTGATTAGTAAGAATTTTATTGAATTAAGAGTTGAAAAATTAGAGGACTCTAAGGTTTTTTGGTTTATTCGGTTCCTAGTGATTTATTCTTTACTAAAAAGAGTATTAAAGAAATTATTTTTGATAATAAAAATATTCATCAATGTATTTTTATATTTAAAGATAAAGATTATGGAAATATAGTCGCGGATTTAAATTTATATGATATTATTATTAGTGGAGGTTCTAATACGAAAAAACATATTCTTTCACCAATTCAATTAAGAAAACTTTAGCAAGATTTTTGATTGCTTATTTACCTTTAACGGGATTTAATGTTGCTAAATCTTTTCATACTTTAAGATTAAACAAAACTGCAAGGTTTGATTTTACATCTAAAGAAAGTAGAGAAGTATTATCACATTTTCCAGATACAAAAATTAAGGTAGTGTATACGGAAAGTACTGATTCTAATGAATCGCCTTAAAATATTATATATATTATCTTTAACAAAATAAGGCTTACTAGGGGTTTTGTTAAGATAATTAATGAAGTATAACTATATAAATAAAAGAATAATTATATTAATAATATAAACATTGGTTTTATAGTGACATATTTTTATGACTTTTAAACATTTGCTTCCCTGATTAAAAAAAAAATAAGACCCTTATATTCTTCTGCTCTGGTACACCTTCGCAAAAAATAAAAAGAACAAAACAAAAAATAAACCCCCATTATTAATCTAACCTTTTATATTTTGCCTCCCTCGCTTCCACTGTTTCCATTTAAATAGGTAATAATTGAGTTAATTTTATAAAAAAATAAAGGAAAAAGTAGCCCTTTGCTCTAGCCTCCTTTGCTTTTGCAAAGGCTTAAGAGCACAGGCCAGAGAAAGATTATATTAAAAAAAATAAATATCCAATAAATAATGGGAATTATTTTTTAGAGGGAATAGTTCTCATTTTTCAATGAATAGTTTATTTACCTTTGCTCTAGCCTTCCCTCCTTGGGACCTGCTGTCCTTCCTTTGCAAAAGCACAGGCTTAAGGGACAAGGGTTGCTTTTTACCAAGCAAGGGCAAAAGGCACAGGCAAGAATCAGAAGATAGAAAGGTGGCATATGATAAAGCTATTGAAGAGATGTCTAATAAAACTAAGAATAAGGCTGCTATTTTGAGATATAATGAAGCTGCTGATTAACATAAACAAGCTGTTGATAAATATAATGCTAATCCAAGTGAATATAATAATAATGAAAGGATAAGGGCACATAAAAAATTGGATGCTTCATTTGATGAAATTAAAAAATTAGATATTAGTGAAATTTTAACTTCTTTATATAATAAATATGGTGAATTTTTGGATAGTTTGACTCCTGATAAAATTGTTTGTTTGTTTGTTTAATATAATTATAGATGCTTTAGTGTTATCTTCTTTTCTTAGTGTTTTATCTATAATGTTAAGTGATAATATAATAAATAAAATAGGTTTTTTAGAAAAATATCCTAGAATTCTTAATTTATTAAAATTAAGAAATAATATAAATAAAAAAGTATCTAAAATTTATTTATTAATGCATTTTTTTATTATTATATTTGGTATTTTAGGAAATATTTGGATGTTTTTTATTTAATAAAATATTTTGATGTTTTATTTATACTTTGATGGTATAGTAGAATATTATAAATATTTAATCCCCCTTCAATATTAGAATATGATTAAAACTTTAAAAATATATATAATTTAATACTAAGTTTCTTTAATATTTGTTTCACATAATTTTCTAATAAATATTTTGATTTTTTATTATTCTTAAAACAAATAAAAATAACATTTGCTTAGTTGCGGTTTACCTAGCGCTAATAAATTATAAGTAATTCTCTTAATTCAATGGTTAGAATCGCATTCTTCTAAAGTGCTTATTCTGGTTCAAATCCGGAAGAGAATAAAAATAATAATGGGTTCTCTGTTGCAGCTTAAGCAAGGAAGCAAACCCCTTTTTTTTTTTGGAGGCAGCGGCCCGGGGCAAAGGCTTAAGATAAATTATAAGAATAAATCCATATTTTTACAGCTGAAATAGTTTAAAAGGTTAAAACATACCATTCATGACGGTAAAAAGAAGGTTCAATTCCTTTTTTCGGCTTTTTATTTTTCAGTTTTACCTGAATCATTACCATCATTACCGTCGTTATCTTGATTACTTCTGTTTAAGTAGTAGTGATTTATGAGGCAATGGTTTAATTGGGCTAGCATCGAAAGATTATCAATTAAAGTTCAAAGTGCCAATCTCTCCAGTTGCAAGAGGACCACCAGTCCTCGGACAAAAACCTAAAGGTGGCTTGTTAAAATTCAAGGGATTGCACCATTGCACCATTGCACCATTGCACCATTGCACCATTGCACCATTGCGGGTTACCTAGCACCCAAAAGGGAAGGGTTAATTTATATAATACTAGTAAATAAAGTTAATATAAAATAAAATTAAATAATAAAAGAATAGAGGGTACTTAGATAATAATAATTTAAAATTAAAAATAAAAAATAAAACTAGCTATAAGTAACCTTAGAGTAATCTAAGTTAAGCTTTTGCTAGTAACCTTAGATGTTAAAAAAGCTCTGCGGAATTGCGGAATTGCAGAGTTGCGGCAACTTTATTGTAGAGTTGGGGATCAATTATCAAGGAGCAAAGGTAAAAATAAACAGGGAGGCGATTGCAAAAAAAAAATTATATTTTTTTTAATTCTTGCCTAGAAAAGCACTTTTATTTTCCTTTGCTCTTTTGGGGAGAGTCCTTTGCTTTGCACTTTTGGGGAGAGTCCTTTGCTTTGCAATAGGCAAAAGCACAGGATAGTCTTAAGCAACCTTTAGGTTTTCCAAGGGCTTCAGGTCTATTGCAACTGGAAGCCTTGGTAGAGGCTTAAGCACAGGATAGGCAAAGGCAACCTTTAGGTCTAGAGGATTTTTCTGTTGCCTTTGCAAAAGCAAAGGTAAAAAAGGTCTATTGCAACTGGAAGGAAGAGTTTTAAGCACAGGAGAGTTTAAGCACAGTAGAGTCACAGCAAAGGTAGAAAAAAATAAAAAAGACAAATGTTGATTACTTACTATAAGAGACAGCATTAGCATTCGCTAATGCGCAAGCAAGTATTAAAAGTGCAAAAGTTTTGATTAGAAAATTTTTAGTATTTATGACTTAAACTACTCACGGTTGCCTCCATTTAAATAGGAATAATTTTCATAGGTAAGATAAAACGATTGCTAATCGTCTGGGCTAATACCCTTAAGCGTTCGACTCGCTTTTATTCCGAATTTTTTTTAATAATATTAAGGCTTGCTTCTTATACCTTTCTAATCAAAAAAGTTACTAGCAAGGGTTTTCCTCTGTTGCCTTTGCTTTGCTAGAGTAAACAGCAAAGGAGGACTCTGGTTACTATAATTAATCAGGTCATATTAGTTTAATTGGTAGAATGCAGCTTTGTGGATGCTGAGAAAAGAGTTCAAATCTCTTATATGACCCTTTTTTATCTTAAGCCTTTGCCCCAGGGCCGGGGCCTCCCCAAAAAGGGAGGCTTGCGATCGAATGGGGTAAACAATTATATTATTTATTTATAATAATAACCCCTCTCTAAAAGGGTAATGAGGGTCGCAAAAGCGGATCCCTTAGCGCTAATTTGGTAAAATTAATTCCAAAAAAAGAGAAAAGCTCCATCCCATCCCCTCCCCAACCCCTCCCCCTCCCTCGGGGGGAGGAATAGAGCGATCGCTACGCGGGGCAACCCCATACCCGGGGATCTTTTGACTTTTTCTGTGAACTTTTGCCTTTTCTGTGCACTTTTGACTTTTCTGTGAACTTTTGCCTTTTCTGTTAACTTTTGACTTTGCTTTGCAAGAGTCTTAAGCAAAGGAGAGTAAAAAGCAAAGGAAAGTCTTAAGCAAAGGATAGTAAAAAGCAAAGTATAGTAACAGCAAAGGAGGTTGTAAAAATTTTAGATTTAAGTATACAAAAAATTATATTTAACAAAAGCTTTACTATGTACTTATTAAACTCATTGGCCCATAATAAATTAAAACTAGGGTTAAGTTTACAGATGGTTCTGTAGTAGACCTGCAAAGTCTAATATTTAGGTTCAATTCCTCCTTAACTCTTCTTTAATAATTAATTTAATATAAAAACCTACTCTAAGGGTTAAAATATCAATATTATTAAAATTAAATCTAAAATTTTTTTTTCTCTAGTAACCGCGTTTATATAATAGTAATAGAGTTGCTTTCCTTTTCCATTATCACCTTTTAACCACAACCCCTTTTCTTTTTCTTTTGCTGAGGAAGCAAACCCTTTTTATGTGTCTTTGCTGCGGAAGCAAGGAAGCAAAACCCCTTTTATTTACTCTTTTGCTGCGGAAGCAAGGAAGCAAAACACCTGTGCTCTGTTGCCTTTGCTAGAGTAAAAGCAACCTTTAGGTTGTCCGAGGACTTCAGTTCCTCTTGCAACTGGAAGCCTTGGAGAGTAATAGCACAGGAGAGTTTAAGCACAGGAGAGTTTAAGCACAGGAGAGTAATAAAAAGGGGTTGGAATTAAAGTTAATTAAATGTATGCTTAGTCATCCTGCCTTTAATTTTAAATTAAGATTATAGTTCTGTTAACATAGGAGCGGATCCATTTCTATAATGAATTAATTTTTATCCTTAGCTTATTTTTATCCCCATCCCTGGGTCCAGAGCTATTGCTAGCGATTGCTAGCGATTGCTCTATCCCTCCCCAGGGGAGGGTCGGTCTGTGGGAAGGGTAGATAGCGATCGCTACGCCTTTTGGGTAACCCGAAACGGTGCTAGCCCTTGATTGAGCCTGTCAAAAGCAACTTTTAGTTTGTCCGAGGACTTCTGGTCCTCTTGGAACAGGAGGGCCATAGGCCAAGGGGGTTGGATATTAGGGTTGAGAAAATTAAAAATTAATTTAAAGTTATAGATTCAGAAAGTTTTACTTAGTTTACTTAGTTATTTCCTATTTTTTGTTTTTATATATCTAGGTAAACATCAAACATAAAACATCGCAAGCTATTATCATTCTAGCTTATTTAAGTTAATCGTCTAAAATAAATTAAAATATTAAAATATTAAGGTCATAGTTTCCAGGTTAAACCTAAAAATATATATTATTTTTATGTTGTAAAATACAAAAGTCAAGTGGTTGCACCGTTGCGGGTTGTATAAGTATATTATTATAATTAAATTATACTATTTTTATATTTTTTATATTTGTTTGTCTTTAGTAATATAAAATTATATATTATACTTAATACCTATCTTCTTTAACTATCGCCGTACGTTTAATTTCCCTTTTGGGTCAGCCTAACACGCAATGGTGCAATCCTTTGATTTTTAACAAGCAGGGCAAACCTTTAGGTTGTCCGAGGACTTCAGTTCCTCTTGCAACTGGAAGCCTTGGAGAGTTTTAAGCACAGGATAATTAACTCAAATTTAACTCACTAATTTAAAGGCTACTAAATTAAAACCATGTTAAAGATAAAAATGGTGTTAAAGATTTAAAAGGCTTAAGTAGCGGTAAATAATTGGTGCTATTTAAACCTCTATTACGCCAGGGTAATTTAATAAAAATAAAGTAGGAATATACTTAAAGCTATCCAATAGATTTATATTGGTATCTACTTGTTTATTGTGCGATTTAAATCATTAATTTAAATTTAGCTTACTTTGACCCCTTTTGCTGTGGCCCTAGGGGCAAAGGCTCTATTTTATTGTGTTGTAACTTGGCTTTAAATTTTTCAGTCTAGAGTTTAAAAACAATCATATGTTCTATAGGTCTGAATCGCTTAAAAGAACAGTAAAAGAGCATAATTAGGTATCATTAATCATTAATGATTAATCATTAATCATTAATCATTAATCATTAATCATTAATTATTAAAACCGTAGCAATGCAATCGGCCGGCGTAAAATTTACAAAAAAAAAAATATAATTTTTTTAAGCCTTTATATACGATTAAATTTTTTAAATTTATATATTTGTATTATTCCTCCAGCTTTTTGAAATAAATAGAAATCCGTAATTCCCCTGCTCTGTTATTTGGCAAACAAAAAAAAACCTTCTGGTCTTTTATCTTTTGCCTTCCAGAGGGCCTAAAGTCCTAGGACAGCAGGTCCTCTTGGAACCTTTGCTTTAACTTTGTTAAGTTAAAGATGGAAGGATAAAAAGGCTACAGAAAAAGGTTTGCCCTTTAATAGAGCAGGGCACTGGGTAATACTAATTCTACGGTTTCCTTAAAGTTTGCTTCTAAAGCATAGGTAAAGCAGAGACTTACTTAGGAGCGCCAGGTCTTATGTGTCCAAACATTTGTTCAATTTAATTATTTTAATAATATAATTAAATTCTGCGTCAGGCTGACCCTTAAAAAAAAATAAGGGTATCGCTAGCGAGCGATAGCGGGGATGGATTTATAAGCACAGATAAGTCGTAGATAAACAAATAAAATAAAAAATAAATTTCAATCTAGGCTAAAATTATTAATAATTATAAAATAACAATGAAAACTTTTTTTATAAATCTTTTAGCTTTTGGTACTTTAATTTCTAGTGTAATTACTATTACATCTAAAAATCCTGTAATATCAGTAATACTTTTAATAACAACTTTTGTTCAAGCAGCTGGTTTTTTAATACTTATAGGTATTAATTTTGTAGGTATTTCTTATATTGTTGTATATGTTGGAGCTATAGCAGTTTTATTTCTTTTTGTAATAATGATGATAAATATTAAATTAACTGATATTTTAGAAACTGGTGTTGATTATAGTAAAAATTTACCTTTAGCTATTGCAATAGTTTTTTTAAGTTTATTAATATTTTATACAATATTACAATATAACTTAAATAATATTCCAGCATTTTCTATTATATTAAATAAAATTACTAATTTAAATACTTTATTTTATGATTTAAATTATAATAATATAATGGAAAATGCTTTCCAATTATCTATACAAACACGAGATTTTTTTTTTAAATTACTTAATGAAGAATCTTTATCCTCTGCATTTAATGCTGATGTTTTAATTACAACTTTTGAACAAATAGAAATACTTGGTCATAGTTTGTATACTTATGGTGCTATATTATTAATAATATTAAGTATTATATTACTATTAGCAATGTTCGCTACTATTATTATTTCTAAATCTAATAATAAATTAATTTAATTTTAAATTTTATATATTCAAATTTATTTTTCACCCCCCCCCCCCCCCTTCCCTCTTTTTTTTA
>Ga0179596_10000348_pt1 | contig 14596 bp, 12 predicted proteins | sample CZODoug1_1_08_16_FD_155494 | JGI IMG/M metagenome (GOLD analysis project Ga0179596, IMG submission 155494) | Vadose zone soil fungal communities from Angelo Coast Range Reserve, California, USA - CZODoug1_1_08_16fungal (Illumina Assembly) | ecosystem: Environmental > Terrestrial > Soil > Vadose...
GACCGTATCTGGAGCCGATCACAGGCATGTTCGTGGGATTGATCCGAAAGGTAAACTCGGGTCCGGTGCTCAGGACATTGGTCTTGACGCGGTTGGCCGGTGTGTCCGGAGCAGTAAGATTGAGGAGCGACTCCCCCGCGAGGTCCTCCACCGCCCACGAAAGCCGCTGCGGCGCTATGGTCCACGCAGCTGCACCGTTCAGGAAATAGGCTGTGTCGTTCTGATACGTGTTACGGACGAAGTCCCGCCTTTCCACTTGCGCAACGAGTCGCGCGGCCAGGTCAGCGGTGTGTTCTGCGTAGCCGATGCCAGCGAACTCTGTCTCAGTCCATTCGGCGCGCGGGTCGGCCGTCCGAGCGATATTGCTGTAGTGGGCCAGCATGAACCCCGCGCCCAAGTCGTACTGCCCGGCCAGAGCTGGGGTCCATCCGGGATAGGTACAGGAAAGCGCCACAGCGCAGCAAGCCCCCAACCTGGGGAGGCTCGCGCGACACATATCGCTCGCTCGAGTCCCTTGACGAGCTGTCCATGCCTGCACTCGAACCAGTTGCCGCAAGCGCGGTATCCGGGTGCCGAAGGCACGGGAGTCAGCGAATCCAGGGAATGCGCGGTTCGTCGTTGAAGACAATGCCAAGCAGTTTTTTGTTGCTGATTGCGCTCAGGCCAGTCTCGATCTGTGCGTTCGTGGCACACCCGTGGCGAGCAACAACGAGGACGTAGTCGGACAGTTCGGAGAGGATCCGCGCATCGGCGATATCCGACATCGGGGGACTATCGAGGATGATGAAGCGGTCGCGGTAGCGCTCGCGCAAGGAATCCATCAGGCGCCGCATTTTCACGGAAACGATATACTCAGCCGGAATCTCGCGCAGTCCACCGGTAGGTATCGCGCGAAAGCGCGCGATACCTACCGGGTGGATGATCTTGGTTACGTCGATCTCCGGATTTTCAAAGTAATCCGCCAGCCCGGGCAGCGACGGGTCAGGAAGGAGTCGGTGAACACTGGGATTTCTGAAATTGCAGTCGACGAGCAGGGCCGTCTTCGCGGAATCGAAGGCAAACGCCGCTCCGAGGTTCCGTGCGATGAAACTGGCGCCGTTCCCTTTGCTCACCGCGGCAACGAGAATGACGGCGTTTTGTCCATCGTTCTGTTGAATGATCTTGGTTCGCAGTTCGCGGAACACCTGGACCGCAGGCTCCTCGGCACGCTGGGGATGGATGATGCCTCGTTCCCAGAGCTCGTCCGCGCTCAGCAGCTTGTGCTCGTTCCCGGCCATGCGAGAAATGGTTTCGGGATTCTCGATCTGCTGCCCTAGGAGGGCCGTCCGCGGTGCGCTCCTTCCTCCTGCAGCCGCGGCGGGCATGAGCTGCAGATTCCCCCGCTCCTCTCCGGCTTTTTTCAGCGCCTTCTCGATCTTGCTCATGTCACAGCACTCCCAGCACACGCGCTATGGAGAGCGTCGCCGAAAGGGCTAGCATGGCCGTAACGACCAACGCCAGTATCGCCAGTTCCTTACGCAAACCCGCCAGCTCCCGCGGACCCCAGAGGTGCGGCACGATCGCCGCCACCGGAACTTTGTGCCCCTCGGATATCGCGTTCGCTAGACGCACGCGCGGATCGAATTGCAGCCTAGCGAAAAGGAGCCCAACCGGAATCAAAACCCCGAGCACCACGCCCCCGACCACGAATTGCCAGAATCGCGGTGCATTAGGGGAAGGCACCGCTTTGGCTGGTTCCAGGATTTTGAAACTCGAACCTTGCCGATCGCTGTCCATGTTTATTGAGACTCGTGCCCTCTCACGCCGGTGCAGGAGGTCCTGGTAAATCTCTCGGTTGATCTGATAGTCGCGCGTGACTTCGACCAGGCGTGCATCCCCACTATGCAGATCTTTACCCCGGCCGACCTCCTCCCGCAACAACCGTTGTGCCTCTGCGATGCGTGCTTTCAATGCACCGATCGTAAGTTGACTCTGCGACAGCTCGCGGCGCAGCTGCTGGTAAACGGGATTGTTCACGACCGTTTCGTCCGGCTCCACGCGCTCGGACGGCTTGGCTTTCTCGCGCCGCTCACGCTGGGAACTGGCTTCAGCCCTGAGATCCTGGATCTGGTTCTTGAGTTGCACGATGTCCGGATGGGAATCGAGGAAGCTCAGCCTCAGTGTATCGAGCTTCGCCTGCAATTCGGCGATGCGTGCCCGGAACTGTCCTTCACGGGTAGCGAGGACAGTCACCTCGGCTTCGCCGTTCACCTGCCGCTCGAGCGACGCATGCTTCATCTCGGCCTCTCGCAATTCCATGGTGGTGTTTTCGATTCGCGTATTGAGCGCGATCAACCGCGCACTCAGTTCAAGGTCGCTGCCAGGGCGCGCGTCCAGATTCGAAGAACGCAGCTGCCTAAGCTCCTCTTCGGCCGCGGTCAGCTTTTGTTGGTATTCCTGGGCCTGCTTGTCGATGAAATCGAACGCCGACCGTGTCTCCGATTCCTTTTGCGCGATCATTTCCTGGATGAACAGGTCTGCGAAGGTTTTGGTCACGAAGAAGGTTCGCTCCTGATCGCTATCGCGGTATTCGATCTTGATGACATCCCTTCCGACGGGGGTGACCGTTGTCCGCGCCTTGAGTTGCTCGATGAGGCCTTCCTGCTCCAAGGCTGTCGGATGATCGGCCAACCACCCGGCACGCTCAAGAACCTGACCAATGATCGTGCGCCCGAGAATCACCTCGCGGACGTTTCTGTTGCGGTCTGCCGTTTCAGTCGCCACGGCGGCACCCTTCATCAGGGGCTCCATGATGCTCTTTTCGTCCACGACGATGCTCGTCGACCCCGTATAGCTCTTCGGCCACAGCAACCCTGCGGCAAGCAGGGCAACGTTCACAATCACAAACATCCCCACGACCAGCCGACGCGAATGGAATGACTCGTTGATGAGCGCTTTTGCGATCTGTTCAGGATACATTTGCATGGCGTGCGCTTTCCCGGGAATGGCCCTAGACGACTCTAGAACAGTCGCTCGGGAACCGTGACCACATCTCCCGGCTTGAGTGGGTAATTTGTTTCGAGCCGGCCCTTCTTGAGTATGTCGCCAAGGTCAACCTCGAAAACGTCCGTCTTGTCTTTTACCTTGCGGTACAGCTTGGTGCGATTGGGGGAGGCGAAGTCATTGACTCCGCCAGCCTCGAGTACCGCGTCGAGTACGGTCATACCTTGGCGGTGGGGCATAGAGCGCGGCGTACGAACCGCGCCGGTAACACGCACGCGCGACAGGAACTCGTGCGAACGAAGTTCTGTCAGGATGACAACGACATTGGGATCACGGACATATTCCGAAAGCCGCTTCTTGATGATTTCAGCGACCTCGCTAGGCGTGCGGCCGCCGGCTTCGACATCACCGATGATCGGCACCGAGATTTTTCCGTCCGGCCGCACCGGTGCGGTCACCGACAACTCTGGGTTGCGCCACACGACGATCTGCACTCGATCATCTACGCCGATACGATAACTCCCTTCGATGCTGGCGAATCGTTGAACCGTGTCATCAGCGGACTCCGGGACCCGAGGCATATCCTCGCAGCCGGCAATGACGAATGCCGCTATAAGCGCAGCGGCCCAGCACCACTGTTTCATCTCAACACCCCGCGGGACCCTGTTGTCTCGGTCTGAGATTCGTCCGCCTGGGCCACGGCAGGTCGACAACGGCGCAATGGTACGTGGCATGGTGACGTTACTTTAGCCATCTAACGCGCGCCCTTGCCAAACAAAACAACCTGCGCAGTTTGTAAGAGAATGACCAGATCCAGGAAGAGTGAGTTGTTCTTCACGTAGTAAAGGTCGAATTGCAGCTTCTGTACCGCGTCGTCCACCGACGCCCCATAGGGATAGCGAACCTGCGCCCAACCCGTTATACCGGGCTTCACGGAGTGCCTGCTCTCGTAGAACGGCACTTTCCGGCTCAGTTCGTGCACGAACGGTGGACGTTCGGGACGCGGGCCGACGAAGCTCATGTCGCCGCGCATGACATTGATGAGCTGCGGCAACTCATCCACACGCGTCAATCTGACGAATTTCCCCACCCGCGTAACGCGATCGTCGTTTTTCTTGGCCCATCGCGCGACCCCGTCCTTCTCCGCGTCGACCCCCATGCTGCGAAACTTGAAGATCTCGAATACCTGCCCTAACTCACCGACCCGCTTCTGCCGATACAGAATCGGCCGGCCAGTCTCGAGCCAGATAGCCAGCGCCGCAGCCAACATGATCGGCAGAGTGGCGACCAACATCGCTCCGCTTACGCAGATATCGAATGCACGCTTTAAGAGCTTCTGAAAACCGGTCTTGGAGAATCCCTCGGAAAAGACCATCCAACTCGCGCTCAGTGAATTCAGCTGAACGTAACCGGTCTCTCTTTCGAAGAAGGTCGGCAAATCGACAATGCTGGTCCCCTCAAGCTTGCACTCCAGAAGCTTGGACATGGGAAAGTGCCCGTTGCGCCTGTCCCTCACCCCGACCACGATCTCGTCGATCCGGTGCTGCCCGACGAGAGAGCGCAAGGCATTGCAGTCGCCAAGGAACTTGGACTTGTCTCGCCCCGGCTGCTCGTCACCGCACAAAACGAAGCCGACCAGATGAAATCCTGCGCGCGGACCGAGCCTGCTCAACAGCGCCTCAACCTCGGCCGCGCGCGATCCGCTCCCGAGCACGAGAACCCGGCGCTTCAACGTTTCGCCGCCGACAATCCGGAAGAACACCACCCGCGCCAGCACGGTAAGGACAACCGAAAACAGAAAGCTCAAGGCCATGATGCTGCGCCCTAGGAAGCTCGCCGGCATGACGTAGAAGATGATCACCATCACCAGGGCCCCGGCAGGGTAGCTCGCAAGGAACCGCACCTGGTACTCGCGGTCATTCTTGTGTAACGCCGAACCGTAAAGGCCGAAGGCGGTCATGACGCCCAGCATGACGAGCGAATACAACAGGGCCCGAGGCAGCAGCCACCCATAATTCCCGCCGGAGGAATAGATTACGAAGTGGATGTCCAGGAACCGCACGGCCCCGGCAAGATAGACCGCACCCACGTGCATTGCCGCTTCTACCAGCATGAGCAGCACCAGCGGCAGCGAAACGTAGTGGCCGAAAATCCGAACGCTCACTACTCCTCCCATCTATTTACTGCTTTTGCCAACAAACAAACAGTGAGAATCTAACCACCCCTGCCGAACGTCTTATGACCGATCCTATAGTCCGTTCGGATCGGTTCTTTTGTGCCCTTCTAACGGCTTTGGGGGGTACCCATGCTAGGCGATCCAGTGCTTCTCCGCAACAGATCGCGCCCCGGCCTAAGAAGGTTGCGCTGGCGAGACGCCGATCCTGTGCTCCCTTGACAGCACACGTGAGAACGTCCAATTCCAAGCGCAGGGATCATGCCAAGGGCGATTCTTTCGATGTCCATAGTAATGTCAGGCGCTCGCGAGCGATGTGCGGTAGCGCACATACTCAGTTGTTTTATATAACATTCAATGATTTATGAGAGTCTCCAGAGTGTCTGGCACACCGGTCGGGCGGCGAAGCGTATAAGGTGCCGCAAGCCGAATTCGCAGGCCGCGCCTCGGCCGCCTGGATTCGTTGTCGTTTCTTCGGCAATGAGGGGAAATACCAACTGCCCGAGGTCCTCGGTACCTCCAAGTCCGACCCGGGCGAAGCGCGGGGTGCCGCTGAGATCTATGGGTTGGCGGAGAGGGTGGGATTCGAACCCACGATACGCTTGCGCGTATTCCGGTTTTCGAGACCGGCACGTTCAACCGCTCCGTCACCTCTCCGGTGTGGCGGATTTTACCAGCGCGGAGGATCAGCTCGCCGGAACGATCGCCTTCAAGGCACCCATGTAAGGCAGCAGCACGGAAGGAACATCTACCCCGCCATCGGCGCGTTGATAGTTCTCCATGATCGCAATCAGCGTCCTCCCCACCGCGAGCCCCGATCCGTTCAGCGTGTGCACCGGCTCGGGCTTCCCCTTCTCGTTGCGGAAGCGCGCCTGCATGCGCCGCGCCTGGAACGCCTCGAAATTGCTGCACGAGGAGATCTCGCGGTAGGCGTTCTGCCCCGGCAACCAGACGTCGATGTCGTACGTCTTGGCCGCAGAGAAACCGGTGTCTCCCGTGCACAGCGTGACCACGCGGTGGGGGAGCTCGAGCTTGCGGAGAATGGCTTCCGCGTGCCCGGTGAGCTGCTCGAGCGCTTCGTACGATTTCGCGGGATGGACGATCTGCACCAGCTCGACCTTGTCGAACTGGTGGTTGCGGATCATGCCGCGCGTGTCCTTGCCCGCGGCTCCCGCCTCCGAGCGGAAGCAGGGCGAATGGCAGGCGAACTTCAGCGGCAGCTTCTCCAGCGGCACGATCTCGTCGCGCACGAAATTGGTGACCGAGTACTCCGACGTCGGGATGAGATAGAGGTCGCGGTCCTCGACCTTGAACAGGTCGCCCTTGAACTTGGCGAGGCTGGTGACGCCGTCGGCGCAGGCGCTGCTCACCATGTAGGGCGTGTAGACCTCCGTGTAGCCGTGCTCGGCGGTGTGTGTGTCGAGCATGAACTGGGCGATCGCGCGGTGCAGGCGCGCGACCTGGCCTTTCATCACGACGAAGCGCGCGCCGGCGAGTTTCGCGGCGGTATCGAAGTCGAGGCCGCCGAGACCGGCGCCGATGTCGACGTGGTCCTTCGGCTGGAAGCCGAGCTTGCGCGGCTCGCCCCAGCGGCGCTGCTCGACCGCGTCCTCGGGCCGGCTGCCGACCGGGACGCTCGCGTGCGGAAGGTTGGGGATGAGCGAGACGAACTCGGGCAGCTTCTCCTGCACGGCGGCGTTCTCCGTTTCCATCTGCTTCAGCTTCTCGCCGAGCTCGGCGCCCTGCCGCATCAGCGCTGCCGCCTGCGTTTCGTCCTTCTTCGCCTTGGCCTGGCCGACCTGCCGGGCGAGGGCATTGCGCTCGGCCTGCAGTTGCTCGGTGGCGCCCTGGATCCGCCGGCGCGTCTCCTCGAGCGACCTGAAGCCGGCGACGTCGAGGGTGTAGCCACGCGTCGAGAGACGTTTCGCGACCGCGTCGATATCCGCTCTCAGCAGCTGGATGTCGATCATTTCTTCTTCGCGGCGACCGCATCCCGGCGGCGCAGCTCGACGAGCTTCTCGCGGATCGCGGCTTCCAGCCCGCGCTCGGTCGGTACGTACCAGCCCGGCGTCTCCATCCCTTCCGGAAAATAGCTCTCCCCGGCGGCGTAAGCGTCCGGCTCGTCGTGGGCGTAGCGGTAATCGCGCCCGTGCCCGAGGTCCTTCATCAGCTTGGTGGGGGCGTTGCGCAGATGGATGGGCACGGGGTGGGACTGGTCCTGCGCGACGAAATCGCGCGCCCGATTATACGCGTCGTACACGGCGTTCGATTTCGCTGCGCACGCGAGATAGATTGCGGCTTGCGCGAGCGCGAGCTCGCCTTCCGGAGTGCCGAGGCGCTCGTAGGTTTCGCACGCGTCGAGCGCGACGCGCAGCGCGCGCGGGTCGGCAAGGCCGACGTCCTCGACCGCCATTCTGACCATGCGCCGGCCGACGTAGAGCGGATCGGCGCCCCCATCGAGCATGCGCACAAGCCAGTACAGAGACGCGTCGGGGCTCGAGCCGCGCACCGATTTATGCAGAGCAGAAATCTGGTCGTAAAACGCATCACCGCCCTTGTCGAAGCGGCGCAGGTTGCGCGCGAGCGCGTTCTGCACCCAGTCGCCGCCGATCTTGCTCGCCCCGGACTGGGCGGCGGCCGTCTGGATCAATTCAAGCAAATTGAGCAAACGGCGCGCGTCACCGTCAGCAAGTCCGATCACCCGTTCGCGCGCGTGGGGGTCGAACGCGAGCCCCGGGAGTACTTCCCGCGCGGCGCGGTCGAACAGCTCTCCGAGCTCAGCCTGTGACAGACTGTTGAGCACGTACACCGTGGTGCGCGAAAGCAACGCGCCGATCACTTCAAAAGAAGGGTTCTCGGTCGTTGCGCCCACGAAAGTGAGCAGCCCGCGCTCGACGTAAGGCAGGAACGCGTCCTGCTGCGCCTTGTTGAAGCGGTGCACTTCATCGACAAAGAGGATAGTGCGTTTCCCGGATGTCGCAAGCGCCTCCTCGGCGCGCCGCACGGCATCCTTGATGTCCTTTACGCCGGAGAATACCGCGGAAAGCGCGATGAACTGTGCGTCGAATGCGTCGGCCATCAGACGTGCGAGGGTCGTCTTGCCGACCCCGGGAGGTCCCCACAGGATCATCGAATGCGGCTTGCCCGATTCGAACGCGAGTCGCAGGGGCTTGCCCGGACCGAGCAGGTGCTGCTGTCCGACGAATTTGTCGAGCGACCTGGGCCGCAGGGCTTCCGCCATCGGCGGCACGGGGGCAGGGGCGGGGAATAGATCGGTCACTCGCTTGCCAAGCGAAGAGGGCTAATTGACGTCGCCTATCACGTCGGCACCTCGGGGAGGAGAGAATCGGAAGAGCCCGGGATCCAGCTCGGGGTTGTGCTCGAGCGACTCGAACCTGAGCACAGTGGTCTGACCGAAACTGTCGACTAGCTCCATGACTTCGAGACCGGCAGGACCGAAACCCATGCGGATCTTGTCGAAATTGCCTTCCTTGCCCCGGGGCAGCGCTTCGAGCCATTCGAGACCGTCCTTCACGCCCTTGTCCGCGAGCTTGAAGGCCCGCATGGCTTCGTTATTTCCCGCGAGAAGGGCGGCCGGCGTGGAACCAAGCGCCTGGTCGAGTTTCCTCACCGTGACCTGCTTGAGATCTTCGTCGTAGATCCATACCCTGGAGCCGTCACCGACGATGAGCTGGGCATAAGGCTTCACGTAGTTCCAGCGAAATTTCCCCGGCCGCGAAAACGCGAGAGCGCCGCGCGACTCTTGCACCAGCTTGAGGTTGCCATCGAAGATTTTCTGCTCGAATTGCCCCCTTGCGGTGAGGGTCTTAGCAATGAACTCGGCGAAGCGCTCCAGGCTCGATGCCCCAGCGCCCCACCCCGCACCTGCGAGAAGTGCTCCCAGGAAAACCGCCACTGACCCGGAACGCAAGTCCATCGGGACGGCTATTCCACTTTCGCGGGCACCAGCACCTCGCGATTGCCGTTCGACTGCATGGAAGACACGAGCCCCGCCTGCTCCATCTGCTCGATGAGACGTGCCGCGCGGTTGTAGCCGATCCGCAATGGCGCTGAACGAGCGAGATCGATGCGCGCCGCGTGCGCATCACGATCTCCACCGCCTGATCGTAAAGCGGATCGGCCTCCGCACCCTGTTCGCCGAGGCCCAGTTCGGCACCGTCGTCGGTTTCGTCGCCCTCGAGCAGCCCCCCCACGTATTCGGGGCGTCCGAGCGATTTGAGATAGGCGACAACCTTGTGCACTTCCTGGTCGGCGACGTAAGCACCGTGCACACGCTGTGACATTCCGCTGCCAGGCGGCAAGTAGAGCATGTCGCCCTGGCCGATCAGCGACTCCGCGCCTTGCTGGTCGAGGATGGTGCGCGAATCCACTTTGCTCGAGACCTGGAAGGCGATGCGCGTCGGAATGTTGGCCTTGATAAGACCGGTAATCACGTCTACTGACGGACGTTGCGTCGCGAGAATCAGGTGCACGCCTGCGGCGCGCGCCTTTTGCGCTAGGCGGGCGATCAGCTCCTCCACCCTCTTGCCCGATACCATCATCAGATCGGCAAGCTCATCGATGATGACGACGATGTAGGGAAGCTTCTCCAGCGCCTGGGGTTCAGCCGAGTCGAGCGTGTCCGGGTCCTTGAGCGGGTTACCCGATTTTTCGCCGTCGGCGACCTTGTGGTTGTAGCCGGACAGATTCCTCACTCCGATCCAGGTCATGAGCCGGTAGCGGCGTTCCACTTCGCCCATGCACCAGACCAGAGCGTTCGCGGCCTGCCGCATGTCGGTGACAACAGGCGTGAGCAGGTGCGGGATATCCTGGTAAGCGGAGAGCTCGAGCATTTTCGGGTCGACAAGGATGAGCCGCACCTCGCGCGGCTCGGTCTTGTACAGAATCGAGAGAATCATCGCGTTGAGGGCGACCGATTTCCCCGAACCAGTCGTGCCTGCGACCAGCAGGTGCGGCATCTTGGCGAGATCGGCAACCACCGGGTTGCCGGCGATGTCCTTGCCGAGCGCGAGTGTGAGCGGCGCGTGCAACTCGTGGTAAGCCCGCGAACTGACGATCTCGGAAAGCCGCACGATCTGGCGATGCGGATTGGGGATCTCCAGTCCCATGCAGGACTTGCCCGGGATCGTCTCGACCACGCGGATGCTATAGACAGACAACGCGCGCGCGAGGTCCTTCACCAAGTTGACGATCTGGCTGCCTTTCACCCCGACGGCGGGCTCCACCTCGTAGCGCGTGATCACGGGCCCCGGGTAGGCCGCGAGCACTCTGACCTGAACCCCGAAGTCGCCGAGCTTCTTCTCGATCAACCGCGAGGTGTATTCCAGGGTATCGGCGGACAAGACTTCGATATCGCTCGCCGCCTCATCGAGGAGCTTGATCGGGGGTAACGGAGTGTCGGGCAGCTCGCGGAACAGCGGCTCCTGCCTTTCTCTCTGGACTCTGGGGGATTTTGGAATCTCGACCACCGGGGGCTCTATGCGGATCGGCGCGTGCTCGTCGATCAAGAACTCACGCTTTTCCCCCACCGACGCCTCGCGCTGCTCCGCGGCGATGGCTCCTGCCTTGCGATCCTGCCACCCCTGCCATTTCTCCAGGGACCACAGGTACGCGCTCTCGAGTACTCCTCCCAGCTTTTCCATCACAGCCAGCCAGGAAATACCGGTGAATAGAGACAGAGTCATCGCGCAAAGCGCAAGCAGGATCAGCGTGGCGCCCGTGAAGCCGAACCCCGACTGCAGCACCTTCGCAACGACATCACCGACCAGGCCCCCGGGGGCGTGCGGCAGCGCGACTTTCAATGAGTGAAGGCGCAACGCCTCGACTCCGCTCGAACCGGCCAGCAGCAAGCAAAATCCGGCGAGCGCAATGAAGGATGAACGCCGGTCCCTGATCGAGCTGCCCTCCAAGTGCCGCAGGGTCCAAGTCGCAGTCACCGCGAGGAGCGCGACCCACCACCAAGCCGAAACGCCGAACAGATACAACAGCATATCCGCCAACCAAGCGCCTACCCTCCCCCCCAGGTTGCGGACCTCGCCTGCCGCCACACTGTGGGACCACCCGGGGTCTGCCCGGTTAAAAGTGGTGAGGACCAGGGAAAGATAGAGCGCCGCTGCGACTAGAACGAACAGCCTCGACTCGCGCAGCAGCGCGGCGACCTTGCCGGGAAGGGGTGCTTGGTTCCGTTTCAAAGAGGCTCTGATTGAGTAAAAACGCCGCTGCGCCCCTCAATCGATTGTCAGTATGGTCTCATGCAAGAAAATCGAACCGGGGCGCACCTCGATGTAGCCCCCCGCTTGGAGGTCCTTCATCACCCGGCTCACCATCTCGCGCGAGGCTCCGATCATCTTGGCGATGTCCTGCTTGGCGAGTTTCCTTGTGACCACTTTCTGGCCGTTCACGGTTTCCGCCATTTCGAGCAGCAAGTGCGCCACTCTGCCGTACACGTCCATCAGGGCGAGGCTGCCGATCTTTTGATCGGCTTCTCGAAGCCGTTTGACCAGCCCTCGCATGACCGTCATGGTCATCTCGAAATTTTCGGCAAGGCATTTCTTGAAATCGCGCTTCGAGAGACTCAGCATCTCGCAAGCCTCGAGTGCAACCACGCTTGCCGAGCGCGGAGAATCGTCAAGTAGGCCCATCTCTCCGAAAAACTCGTTCGGTCCCAGGATCGCCAGGATCACTTCGCGCCCCTCCTCATCGCTCATCATGACCTTGAGCCGACCCGATATCACTACATAGAGCGACTCCGTAATGTCGTCCTTGGCAATGATGGTGGCACCGCGGGGAAAGCTCTTGCGGCTCACTACGCTCGTGAGCAGAGCCAGCTGCTGCTCGGGCAACGCGGAAAACAGGGGAACGTTGCGCAGGAGCAGCATCGATACGCTAGGCGGGGCAGTCATATGGTCTGTCCTCCCAGGAAACCTGGTTTTTACCAGCATATCTTAGCAGACTCGCGAAGACCACCTCACGCTGCGGGTCCCGGTCGAAGTCGCAAACCTTCACGGGGCTGCGTCAGGCGGAGGAGCGATTCAACCGGGTTATAATTTGGAACCGCGACGATTGAATTGAATTCGCGCATCTTCGTCCCCATCATTCCGTCATGTCGAAAAAAACCAGACATTCTCGGTTGTTGATACTGGGATCCGGCCCGGCGGGCTACACCGCCGCAGTGTACGCTGCGCGCGCGAACCTGAAGCCAGTCGTCATTGCGGGCCTCGCCCCCGGTGGGCAGCTCATGACGACGACCGACGTGGATAACTGGCCGGCTGACGCGAAGGGAGTGCAGGGTCCCGAGCTGATGGAACGTTTCCAGAAGCACGCCGAGCGTTTCGAAACTGAAGTCGTGTTCGATCATATTCACGCCGTAAGCCTCCACGAGCGGCCTCTTCGGCTACAGGGTGACGCGGGTGAATACACTTGCGATGCGCTCATCGTCGCCACCGGCGCTTCTGCCCGCTATCTCGGGCTCGAATCCGAGAAGAGGTTCATGGGAAAAGGCGTCTCCGCCTGTGCGACCTGCGACGGATTCTTCTACAAGGGACAGGATGTCGCCGTCGTCGGCGGCGGGAACACCGCAGTGGAGGAGGCGCTCTATCTTTCCAATATCACGCGTCACGTCACCGTGATCCACCGACGAGACAAATTCAGGGCGGAGAAGATCCTTCAGAAAAAACTCTTCGATAGAGGCAACGTCACGACGCGCTGGAACCACGTTCTGGACGAAGTCCTCGGCGATGCAAAGGGCGTAGCTGGCGTCCGCATCAAGGACATCCAGACCGGCTCCACGCAGCAGATCGACCTGCAGGGGCTGTTTATCGCCGTGGGTCACACCCCGAATACGGGCATTTTCGAAGGTCAGCTCGAGATGAAAGGCGGGTACATCGTCACCCGCGGCGGAAGCGAGGGTAACGCCAGCGCAACCAGCGTCCAGGGAGTGTTCGCCGCAGGGGACGTGCAGGACCACGTCTACCGGCAGGCAGTAACCAGTGCGGGCAGCGGTTGCATCGCAGCTCTTGATGCGGAAAAATATCTGGACGGTCTCCGCTGAGTCGCGCAACAAGCCCCGGATGCCGCGCCGAGGACGAAATCATGCGCAAACGCACGAATAACGGGCTTCCTGAAGACGAAGCCGCCCTGTTTCGCGACGCGGTGCGCGGTGCAACGCCCCTCGAATCGTCAGCCCAGGTAGAGCCCAGGACCCAGGCGCCGCCGCCCGTGCCGGTTCAATCGCTGCTCGACGGGCATGACGCGCTCGTCGAGAGTCTGGCCGGTGCACTTTCCTGGGATCAATCGATGGAGACCGGGGAGGAGCCCTCCTACCTGCGAAGCGGGCTCGCCCGCGATGTGCTGCGCAAGCTGAGACGAGGGCATTGGGTCGTCCAGGACCTCGTCGATTTGCACGGGTTGAACCGGCAGGAAGCCCGGTTGTTGCTGGCGGAGTTTCTCGGCGGGTGCCTCAAGCGCGGACTGCGCTGCGTTCGCGTGGTCCATGGAAAGGGCCTGCGCTCGCCGGGACGAGAGCCGGTATTGAAGGGAAAAGTGCAGAGATGGTTGGCGCAGCGCGACGAAGTCCTCGCCTTCTGCGAGGCCCCGAAAAATCAGGGTGGAAGCGGTGCGCTGCTGGTGCTGCTGAAAGCCTAGGATCGGGGCAAGTCGAGTACCCTTTTTTCCCCTGGATCCTTCGAACCCTTGATCCGCGATGCCGCGGCTAGACGGCCGCCTCGTTGGTTTCGCCCGTCCGGATACGCACCACCTGCTCCACGGTGCTCACAAAAATCTTCCCGTCGCCGATCTTGCCGGTGCGCGCCGCCTTGACGATAGCCTCGATCGCGCCGTCGAGCATCTTTTCCGTCACGACGACCTCGATCTTGACCTTCGGCAGGAAGTCCACGACGTATTCGGCGCCGCGGTAGAGTTCCGTGTGGCCCTTCTGGCGACCGAAGCCTTTCACCTCCGTCACGGTCAGTCCGGTGACTCCGACCTCGGCAAGGGCCTCGCGAACTTCGTCGAGCTTGAAAGGCTTCACCACGGCTTCGATTTTCTTCATGGCCATTCTCCCGCGTTGACTTCTGTTGCCAGTATAACAAACGCGCGTCGCAACCTACCCGACGAGACGCGCGCGCCATCGCCGACTATTCGTACGATTCCCGGTACCGCGATGTGATCGGATAGCGCCAATCCTTGCCGAAACCGCGGTGGGTGATCCGTATGCCGATCGGGGCTTGGCGGCGCTTGTACTCGTTGCGGTGGATCATCTCGACAACACGCCTCACGTCCTCGGTCCTGAAGCCCCGCGCCACCATTTCGGCCGGGCTCAAGTCGTTTTCCATATAAGCCGAAACGATGGCGTCCAAAACATCATAGGGAGGAAGACTCTCCTGGTCGGTTTGGTTGGGCCTCAGCTCGGCGGAGGGTGCT
>Ga0179596_10000349_pt1 | contig 14584 bp, 12 predicted proteins | sample CZODoug1_1_08_16_FD_155494 | JGI IMG/M metagenome (GOLD analysis project Ga0179596, IMG submission 155494) | Vadose zone soil fungal communities from Angelo Coast Range Reserve, California, USA - CZODoug1_1_08_16fungal (Illumina Assembly) | ecosystem: Environmental > Terrestrial > Soil > Vadose...
GCATCAGCGATGTCGGCCAATCGGTGGACCAGGCGAGCCAGGTCGCCGGCGAGGTCCGCGAGGCCGCCGAACTGATGGGCACCGAAGCCGATACCCTCAAGGGCGATGTCGCAGGCTTCCTCGGCGGTATCCGCGCAGCCTGAGCATCGGGATCGCGGCGGTTGAGAAGCCGACCGGCGGCGCCCCTCTCCGTTGGGCTCGGCCAACACCGGAACGCTTGTATCCGTGCCGATCAGGCGGTAGTTTCGCTTAGCATCAATCAAAATCAGGGAAAGCTAATTTCCTGGTCGATACTGGGTGGAAAGCGTTTGGCCGATCTCATCTTGGAAACCGTCGATCTGAGTAAGGATTTCCTCGGTTTTACCGCGGTCCGCAAGGTCAATCTCAAGGTCCGGCGCGGGACCATCCACGCGCTGATCGGCCCGAATGGGGCGGGCAAGACCACCGTCTTCAATCTCCTCACCAAATTCCACAAGCCGACACGCGGCAAGATCCTGTTCAATGGCGCCGACGTCACCCGCGTCTCGCCGGCCGATATCGCGCGGCGCGGCATCGTGCGCTCGTTCCAGATCTCGGCGGTGTTCGCGCATCTGAGCGTGCGTGACAATGTCCGCGTGGCGCTGCAGCGCCGCCTGGGCAATTCGTTTCATTTCTGGCGGTCGGAGCGGGTGCTTTATCAATTGCACGATCAGGCGGACGAATTGATCGCGGCCGTCGGTTTGGAGGCCTTCACCCATACGCTGGCCGGCGAAATGCCCTATGGCCGCAAACGGGCATTGGAGATCGCGACGACCTTGGCGCTCGATCCTGAAATGCTGCTGCTCGACGAACCGATGGCCGGGCTCGGTCACGAGGATATCGGCCGGATCGCGGAACTCATTCGCACGGTCTCGAAGACCCGGACGGTGCTGATGGTCGAGCATAATCTGTCGATCGTCGCCGACCTGTCGGATACGATTTCGGTGCTGCAACGCGGCGAGATCCTGGCCGAGGGCGGTTATGCCGAGGTATCGACCAACCCCGCCGTGATCGAGGCCTATGTGGGGACCGGACATGCTTGACGCGCCGACCGCCGGCGCGGTGAAGACGACACACGATGCCGCCATGCTGCTCGAGGTCGATGGCCTCAATGGCTGGTACGGCGAAAGCCATATCCTGCACGGCATGAAATTCCATATCGCGGCGGGCGAGGTAGTGACGCTGCTGGGCCGCAACGGCGTCGGCAAGACCACGACCCTGCGGGCGTTGATGGGAATGCTGGGCCGTGTCGAGGGCAGCATCCTGCTCGATGGCGCCGAGATCGCCGGCATGGCGTCGAATAAGATCGCCCGGCGCGGCATGGCCTATTGCCCGGAGGAGCGCGGGATTTTCGCGTCCTTGTCCGTCGAGGAGAACCTGCTGCTGCCGCCGGTCGTGCGGCCGGGCGGCATGACGGTCGACGAGATCTACAAGGTGTTTCCCAATCTGCTGGAACGGCGGCGCAGCCCGGGAACCAAGTTGAGCGGCGGCGAGCAGCAGATGCTGGCGGTCGGCCGTATCCTGCGGACCGGTGCCAATTTACTGCTGCTCGACGAGCCGTCCGAGGGGTTGGCGCCGGTCATCGTCCAGCGCATCGGCGAGGTGATCCGCGACCTCAAGGCGAAGGGTTTCACCATCCTGCTGGTCGAGCAGAATTTCCGCTTCGCCTCGACCGTCGCCGATCGGCATTATGTGGTCGAACACGGCACGGTCATCGACATGATTCCGAATAGCGAGATCGCGCAGCAGACCGAGAAGCTGCATGCATATCTTGGCGTCTGATCAGACTTGGGACCTACTCAGACTTTGGGACCTAGTCGGATCTGGGGGGACGCCGAGCATCTTAGGGGAAAACGACATGGCACCGATGCGGCGCGCCCGCCGGTCGACGGGCAATGAGGGTGCAGCGACAATGACGGCGGTCCGATGATCCCGCTCCTCGGCATTCCGCCGCAGGTGTTGTTCGGGCAATTGCTGCTCGGGCTCATCAATGGCGCGTTCTACGCCATGCTCAGCCTGGGCCTCGCCATCATCTTCGGGCTGCTCAACATCATCAACTTCACCCATGGCGCGCTCTACATGATGGGCGCGTTCGTCGGCTGGCTGCTGCTCAACTATGCCGGCATAGGATATTGGCCGGCGCTGATCATCAGCCCGCTTCTGGTCGGGTTGTTCGGCGTGGTGCTGGAGCGGTTGATCATCAAGCGGATCTACAAGCTCGACCATCTCTACGGCCTGCTGCTGACCTTCGGCATGGCGCTCATCATCGAAGGCTTGTTCCGCAACCAATACGGCGTTTCGGGACAGCCCTACGCCATCCCCGCCGCGCTGCAGGGCGGCCAGAATCTGGGCTTCATGTTCCTGCCGAATTATCGGGCCTGGGTCATCTTCGCGTCGGCCGTGGTGTGTACCGGAACCTGGTTCGCGATCGAGCGCACCAAGCTCGGCGCCTATTTGCGCGCGGCCACGGAAAATCCCGCTTTGGTCCAGGCATTCGGCATCAACGTGCCGCGCATGGTGACGCTGACCTATGCGTTCGGCGTCGCCCTCGCGGCTCTCGCCGGCGTGCTCGCGGCACCGATCTATCAGGTCAGCCCGTTGATGGGCTCGAACATCATCATCGTCGTGTTCGCCGTGGTCGTGATCGGCGGGATGGGGTCGATCTACGGCGCCATTCTTAGCGGTTTCGGCCTCGGTCTGGTCGAGGGGATGACCAAGGTGTTCTATCCCGAGGCATCCGATACGGTGATTTTCGTGGTCATGGCCCTCGTCCTGCTGGTGAAGCCGGCCGGCCTATTCGGCAAGGCGGCTTGAGATGACGATGATGACTGAACGCGCCCGGAACGGCACCGTCGAAGGATCCGGCATGCTGGAGCTCGCTCGGCGCCTGCTGCCTTTCGTCCTGCTCATCCTGGCGATCGCGGCCCCCTTCCTGCTCTACCCGATCTTCCTGATGAAGGCGCTGTGCTTCGCCCTGTTCGCCTGCGCCTTCAACCTGCTGCTGGGCTATACCGGCCTCTTGTCGTTCGGCCACGCGGCGTTCTTCGGCGGCGCTTCGTATATCGCGGCGCATACCATCAAAGTCTGGGGCCTGCCGCCCGAACTCGGCATCTTGGCCGGCACCGCGGTCTCCACCGTGCTGGGCCTCGCGATCGGCGCGCTGGCGATCCGGCGCCAGGGCATTTATTTCGCCATGGTCACCCTAGCGCTCGCCCAGATGGTCTACTTCGTCTGCCTGCAGGCCAAGTTCACCGGCGGCGAGGACGGCATCCAGGCGGTGCCGCGCGGCCATCTGCTTGGCTTCATCGACCTCACCGATAGCTTGTCGCTGTATTATTTCGTGCTGGTCGTGTTCCTGTTGGGCTTCGGTCTGATCCATCGCACGATCCACTCGCCGTTCGGCCAGGTCCTCAAGGCGATTCGCGAGAACGAGCCGCGCGCCATTTCGCTGGGCTACAAGGTCGACCAGTACAAGCTGCTGGCCTTCACCCTATCGGCCGGCCTCGCGGGTCTGGCGGGCGCCACCAAATCCCTGGTGTTTCAGTTGGCCTCGCTCACCGATGTGCATTGGTCGATGTCCGGCAACGTCGTGCTGATGACCCTGGTCGGCGGCGTCGGCACCGTGTTCGGTCCGGTCGTCGGCGCCTTCATCGTGGTCACGATGGAGAATTACCTGGCGCAGTTCGGCTCCTGGGTGACGGTCATCCAGGGTCTCATCTTCGTGATCTGCGTCCTGACCTTCCGGCGCGGCATCGTCGGCGAGATCGCCCAGGCGTTCCGCCTCCGGCCGCCGGAGGGCAAGTCGGGGCATTAATCAAGTCGGGGCAGTAATCTAATCAAGTCCGGGCAAGCCCGGGCTCAACGAGGCGGCGTCAATCCGTCAGCTGCGCCAGCGCAGCGTGCGCGGCTTGAGCGGATTGACGAAGTCGCGCGCCTCGGCACGGCTGCGCTCGAACTCGTTCTTCAGGCGCAGATACCACCGTGCCTGCACATCGGGATCACCCAGCAGCAGCAGTTGCGGATTGTGGACCAGGCCCAACTGCTGCTTGCTGATCACGTCCCGATCCTGTGCCAGGAACGCGCGGGCGAAGGGCCGGAAGATCGGTCGCAGCGGGTCCAGCCAAGGCATCGTCCAATAGATGGTGTGATTGATCTCGGTCTCGGTGTCGTTGATCGGGGTCAGCGCCGTCAGGTGGCACATGACATGCCGGCCGATCTTGATGTGTTCGTAGCGCACGCCGGGCAGCTGGAACACGATCTCGGTCTCCGGCCGTCCGCCCAAGAGCTTGTAGGCGCGGGTGTTCGACGAGGGCGGATGGCGCGCCATGGTGAAGCCCAGCGTCGACGGCTCGAAGCGCTTCGCCTTGTCGCGGATCGCCTTTTTCGATCGCCAGAACCACGAGGCATGCACGAAGGTCGCATGGGCGGGATCGACCAGGCCGATCACCGCATGGTCGATGCCGCCTTTGAACAACATGGTCTCGACCATCTTGTAGCGCTGGTTTTCGAGCTCGGGCAGCACCGGGATCGGCGGCGCGTTGGCCGGATCGTCGCCGAAGAACACCCAGATGTTGCCCTGTACCTCGGCGGCCGGATAAGGCTTCACCCGTACTTTGGCGAGATCGACCTGCTGGTCCTCGACCAGGGTCGGGATCAGCGTGCAGCCGCCCTGGCAGTCGAAGCGCCAGCCGTGATAGCAGCACTCGATCTCCTTGCCGTCGAAAGTGCCGAAGCTCAGCGGGATGCCGCGATGCGGGCAGATATCGATCATCGCGAACGGCTTGCCCGCCGCGTCGCGGCCGAGCAGCACCGGCTCTCCCAACATGGTCTTGGTGAGCATCTTGCCGCGTTTCAGCCGGTGTCCCGGCAGGGCGTAATACCAGAGATCGCGGAGCGGCGGGGTGCTTTGGGCGTCCAAGGTTACGCTTTCGAAAAGGTGACCGCGGGCTATTCGGCGGCGGTCGAGACACTACAGTCGGCCGTGTCGGGACGGAAGTGCGGTCTTGAACCGTCGGGGGTGCCCTGTTAGGGGATAACCCGTCATGCGTTTGTTCCGCCATCACACCGCCCTGCCGACCGATGCCCGCGGCGCCGTCCTGGCGCTGGGCAATTTCGACGGGGTGCATCGCGGCCATCAGGCGGTGATCGGCATGGCTGGCGAGATCGCCCGGCGTCTGCGGGCACCGCTCGGCGTGCTGACCTTCGAGCCACACCCCCGCCAGGTGTTCCGGCCGACCGATGCGCCCTTCCGTCTGACGCCGTTCCGCATCAAGGCTCGGCTGATCGAGGCGCTGGGCGTCGATCTGCTGGTCAGCCTGCATTTCGATCGGAAGTTCGCGGCGCTGACCGCCGAGGCGTTCGTCCAGACCGTGCTGATCGACGGTCTCGGCGTCCGGCATGTCGTGGTCGGCTATGATTTCGTGTTCGGCCACGGCCGCGCCGGCACGACGCAGCGCTTGAGCGAGATGGCGGCCGTGGCGGGGTTCGGCATCACCACCGTCTCGCCGGTCGCGGCCGATGCCAGCGAGGCCGGCGGCGAGATCCTCTCGTCGACCCGGGTGCGCGATCATTTGATCGCCGGCAAACCACCGGCGGCGGCGGCCTTGCTCGGCCGTCCCTGGGAAATCGACGGCCGGGTCGAGCCCGGCGACCAGCGCGGCCGGACGATCGGCTTTCCGACCGCGAACCTGTCGCTCGATGATTATCTCCGGCCGGCGAGCGGCGTCTACGCGGTGCGTGCCGGGATCGAAGGGCCGGGCGGCACGGTCTGGCACGATGCCGTCGCCAATCTGGGCACGCGGCCGACGGTCGACGGCACCGATCTCAGGCTCGAAGTGCATCTGTTCGACTTCGCCGGGGATCTCTACGGCCGGCATCTGCGCGTCGCCTTGGTCGATTATCTGCGACCCGAGATGAAGTTTTCCGGGCTGGACGCGCTGAAGGCCCAGATCGCCCTGGACAGCACCCGGGCGCGGGAGATTCTGGCGGCGGCGAAATTGCCGCCGGGTTGACGGCCCGCGCGTCCCTCTCCTATGGTCCCGCGCATGGATCACGCTGTCTCGATACGCCATCGGCTCGGACCGATCAGCCCGCCGCGAATTAGCCGCCCGGCTCCTTGACTGCGAGGGGCCGGGATCGTTCGCCTCATCTTCCCGAAGCCCTGATCGAGAGCCAATCCGCTCATGACCGCCGATTCCTCCAAGCCGGCCGCCCCCAAGAACGCCGACTATAAGGCCACTGTCTTCCTGCCCGAGACGCCGTTCCCGATGCGCGGCGACCTGCCCCGGCGCGAGCCACTGCTGCTGGAACGCTGGGCCGCGATGGGCTTGTGGCAACAGCAGCGCGTCCAATCCAAGGGCCGTGAGAAATTCGTGCTGCATGACGGGCCGCCCTATGCGAACGGCAATCTGCATATCGGCCACGCGCTCAACAAGGTGCTGAAGGACGTCGTCAGCCGGTCGCAGCAGATGCTCGGCAAGGATTCGATCTACGTGCCGGGCTGGGACTGTCACGGCCTGCCGATCGAATGGAAGATCGAGGAGAAATACCGGGCCGCGAAGCAGAACAAGGACGATGTGCCCATCGACCAGTTCCGCCGCGAATGCCGGACCTTCGCCGAGCATTGGATCGAGATCCAAAAGGCCGAGTTCAAACGCCTGGGCGTCGAGGGCGATTGGGACAACCCCTATACCACCATGGCCTACCCGGCCGAGGCGCAGATCGTCCGCGAGATCGGCAAGTTCTTGATGAACGGCTCGCTGTATCGTGGCGCCAAGCCGGTGATGTGGTCGGTTGTCGAGAAGACCGCGCTGGCCGAGGCCGAGATCGAATATCACGACCATACCTCGCAGACGATCTATGCCCGGTTCAGGGTGACCAAGCCCGCCCTGCCGGCCCTGGCCGACGCGGCGGTGGTGATCTGGACGACGACGCCCTGGACCATGCCGGGCAACCGGGCGATCGCCTATGGCGACGACATCGATTACGTCGTGGTCCGCGTCGACGCGGTCGCCGAGGGCAGCCTGGCCCAGCCGGGCGAGCGATTGGTCTTGGGGGCGGACCTCGCCGACGCGGTCGCGGCGGCGTCGGGCATCACCGCCCACACCGTGCTGAGCCGGCATAAGGGGGCCGCGCTCGTGGGCACCGTCACCGCCCATCCGCTGGCCGGGCAGGGCTATGACTTCGCCGTGCCGATGCTGTCCGCCGGCTTCGTCACCACCGACCAGGGAACCGGCTTCGTGCATATCGCCCCCGGCCATGGCGAGGACGATTTCGAGCTGGGCCGCGCGCATCGGATCGAGGTGCCGCAGACGGTCGCCGATGACGGAACCTACTACGATCACGTGCCGCTCTTCGCCGGGCGGCGGGTCTATACCCCGGGCGGCAAGACCGGCGACGCCAATGCCACGGTCACCGCCGCGATCCGCGATGCCGGGGGATTGCTCGCCTCGGGCAGCCTGCTGCACAGCTATCCGCACTCCTGGCGGTCGCGGGCGCCGCTGATCTTTCGGACCACGCCGCAATGGTTCATCAGCATGGAGTCGGATGGCTTGCGCAAGACGGCGCTGGCGGCGATCGACGCGACGCGCTTCGTCCCGGCACAGGGCCGCAACCGGCTGCGCTCGATGATCGAAAGCCGGCCGGATTGGTGCATCTCGCGGCAGCGCGCCTGGGGCGTGCCGATCGCGGTGTTCGTCGATCGCCGCACCGGCCAGCCGCTGCGCGATCAGGCGGTGGTCGACCGGATCGCCACGGCGGTCGAGGCCGAGGGGGCGGATGTCTGGTTCACGGCCGAGCCCGCTCGGTTCCTCGGCAATGGCTACGACCCCGCGCAGTTCGAGCAGGTGATGGATATCGTCGATGTCTGGTTCGACAGCGGCTCGACCCATGCCTTCGTGCTGGAGCAGCGGCCCGATCTCAAATGGCCGGCCTCGCTCTATCTCGAAGGCTCGGACCAGCATCGCGGCTGGTTCCATTCCTCGTTGCTCGAAGCCTGCGGCACGCGCGGGCGCGCGCCCTACGACGCGATCCTGACCCATGGCTTCGTGCTCGACGAGCAGGGCCGCAAGATGTCGAAATCGCTCGGCAATGTCGTCTCGCCGCAGGACGTGGTGTCGCAAAGCGGCGCCGATATCCTGCGGCTGTGGATCGTCGCCTCGGATTATGCCGAGGATCTGCGCATCGGCCCCGAGATCCTGAAATACCAGGCCGATGTCTACCGGCGCCTGCGCAACACGCTGCGCTATCTGCTGGGAGCACTCCAGGGCTTCACCGCCGAGGAGGCGATCCCGGCCGCCGAGATGCCGGAGCTGGAGCGCTGGGTGCTGCATCGGCTGACCGAGCTTGATGTCCTGGTCCGCCGGGCGGTCGAGGATTTCGACTTCCACGGCCTGTTTACCGCCGTGCATGCCTTCTGCTCGGTCGAGCTCTCGGCATTCTATTTCGACGTGCGCAAGGACGCGCTTTATTGCGATCGGCCGGACGATCCGCGCCGGCGGGCGGCGCGCACGGTGATGGACCGGGTGTTCCATTGCCTGGTCACCTGGCTCGCCCCGGTCTTGTGCTTCACTGCCGAGGAGGCGTGGCTCACCCGCTATGGCGATGGCCCGTCGACCAGCGTGCATCTGGAGCTGTTCCCAGCCCTACCCGCCGAATGGGCCGATCCCGCTCTGGCCGAGCGCTGGCAGGCGCTGCGCGAGCTGCGCCGCGTGGTGACCGGTGCCATCGAGCTCGATCGCGGTGCCAAGAAGATCGGTTCCAGCCTGCAAGCTTCCGTCACGGTCTATGCGCCACCCCGTTACGCCGCGGCGCTGAACGCGATAGATCTCGCGGAACTCTGCATCGTTTCGGAGGCGCAACTGGTCGTCGGGCCGGTGCCCGAGGGTGCCTTCGGCTTGGCGGAGGTGCCTGAGGTCGGCGTCGTCACCGGCCTCGCCGATGGCGAGAAGTGCCTGCGCTGCTGGCGGGTCCTGCCCGAGGTGTCGGCGCGCGACGCGGCGGTGCCGCCGCCGGCCCATCCGCATCTCTGCGATCGCTGCACCGATGCCGTCGAGGCGCTGCCGGCCGCCGCGGAATGACCGTGATGCCTACCCATGCGACGCGGTCCAATGTGATGTTGGGGACCGGCTTGCCCGTCGCCGGGATCGTGCTGCTCGCCGACCAGCTCTCCAAGCTCGCCATCCTGCGGCATTTCCAGGACCCGGCGGTCACCGACCGGATCCTCGAAGTCGCCCCGGTGCTGAACCTGGTGCTGTTGGGCAATCGCGGCGTCAGCTTCGGCATGTTCAATGGCGGTGGCGCCCTCAGCACCTGGCTGCTCTCCGCCCTCGCCATCGGCATCGTCGCGGTGCTGCTGGTCTGGCTTGCCCGGGCCCGCAGCGTTTGGCTGGCGCTGGCCATGGGTCTGATCATCGGCGGGGCGATCGGCAATCTGGTCGACCGGCTGCGCCTGGGCAGCGTCGTCGACTTCCTGGACTTCCACTGGGGCGCTCTGCACTTCTACGTCTTCAACGTGGCCGATGCCTCGATCTGCGTCGGTGTCGGGCTGTTACTCCTCGACAGCTTGCTCGGACGCGCGGAATCCCCTAAATAAGCGGCTTCCTGGGGGTTCCCGACCGATGAAGCATTCTCTTTTCGCATGCACTGTTCTGATCCTGGCTGGCATCGCCGCCACCGGCTGCACCGATACGCGCCGGGCGCTCGGCCTGGAAAAGGTTCAGCCCGATGAATTCACCGTGATGTCGCGGGCACCGCTGACCATCCCGCCGGACTTCACGCTGCGGCCGCCGGACAGCAATGCCCCGCATGCCCCCGGCGCCATCTCGGCGACCGAACAGGCGCGGCAGACGGTGTTCCGCGCGCCGGCGCAGACGGACACCACCACCGACGTGACGAACAACCCGAACCTGTCATCGGGCGAGCGCGCCTTGTTGGCCCAGGCCGGTGCGACGACCGTCGATCCCAAGATCCGGCAGCTCGTGAACCAAGAAAACAGCAAGATGCTGGAGAGCGATCACGGCTTCATCGATTCGCTGGCGTTCTGGCAGGCGACGCCCGAGCCGGGAACCGTGGTGGACGCCACCAAGGAAGCCCAGCGCCTGCGGGAGAACTCGGCCCTCGGCAAGTCGGTGACCAACGGCGATACCCCGTCGATCGAGCGTACGAAGCGGTCCATTCTCGACGGTATCTTTTAGATCCGGGCTTCCCGAACAAGGCCTGTTGGAGTGGCGACGGCTGGGTTTAGCGCTCGGCTGATGCCGAGTCGGCTTTGACTTCCGGGCGTGGACGGGGTCACGGTGGTACCGTGATCTCCATCGCCTCGCCCATACCCAGCCCGTCCGCCGGGCTGCCGATCATTCGGCAGCTGCCGACCATCCTGGTCAACCAGATCGCCGCGGGCGAGGTCGTCGAGCGGCCGGCCTCGGCGGTGAAGGAACTGGTCGAGAACGCGCTCGATGCCGGTGCCACGCGCATCGACGTGGTGCTGCGTGATGGCGGGCAAAGCCTGATCGTGGTTACCGATGATGGCTGCGGCATGGACGCCGCGGCGCTGCATCTGGCGGTCGACCGGCATTGCACGTCGAAGCTGCCGACTGACGACCTGACATCGATCGCCACCCTTGGCTTTCGCGGCGAGGCGCTGCCGTCGATCGGCGCGGTCAGCCGCTTGTCGCTGACCAGCCGGGTGCCGGGTGCCGGCGAGGCCTGGTGCCTGAAAGTCGAAGGCGGGGTCAAACATCCGCCGATGCCGGCCGCCCATCCGCCCGGCACGCGAATCGAGGTGCGCGACCTGTTCTATGCCACGCCGGCGCGGCTGAAATTCATGAAGACGCCGCGGACCGAGCGCGATCAGGCGGTCGACGCGGTGCGCCGGCTGGCGATGGCCCATCCGACCGTCGGCTTCACCGTGACCGCGGAAGACGAGCGACCGCTGCTGAAACTGACGGCGCATCCGCTGGGCACCGATCCCGATGCCGATCGTCTGGCGCGGCTCGCCGCGGTGATGGGGCGGGATTTCGCCGACAATGCCCTGCCGATCGACGCGCAGCGCGAAGGGATCCGGTTGACCGGCTTCATCGGCCTGCCGACGCTCAAGCGGGCGACCGCCCGCGATCAGTATCTGTTCGTCAATGACCGGCCGGTGCGCGACAAGCTGCTGGTCGGTGCCGTGCGTGGCGCCTACCAGGATTTCCTGGCGCGCGACCGGCATCCCATGGTGGCGCTGTATGTCGAATGCCCGGCCGACGAGGTCGATGTGAACGTCCATCCCGCCAAGGCCGAGGTGCGGTTTCGCGATCCCGGGCTGGTGCGCGGCTTGATCGTCGGCGCGCTGCGCCACGCGCTGGCCGCCGCCGGCCACCGCGCCTCGACCACCGTGTCGGCGGCGACCCTGGGCGCGCTGCGTCCCGTCGCACCGGGACAGGGGGTGGGGCCGGGGCCGATGTTCCGGAACACTTCGCAATCCTATGCCGCCTATCCGGCGCGCGGCTTGGCCGAAGCCGCCGCTGTCGCTTACGCGCCCTTCGAGACGGAGGCCGCGACCGCCTTTGCGCCGGCCGCCCCGGTGACGGTCGACGACGCATCCGCGGCGGCGACCGAGTTTCCCCTGGGGGCGGCACGGGCGCAGGTGCACGGCACCTATATCGTGGCGGAGACCACCCAGGGCATCGTCATCATCGACCAGCACGCGGCCCATGAACGGCTGGTCTACGAGCGGATGAAGGCCGATCTGGCGGCGACCGGCATCAAGCGGCAGATGCTGCTGCTGCCCGAGATCGTCGAGCTGGACGAGGCCGCCTGCCACCGGTTGGACACCAGGCGGGCGGAACTCGCCGAGCTGGGCCTGGTATTGGAAGGCTTCGGCACCGGCGCGGTCGTCGTGCGCGAGGTTCCGGCGATGCTGGGGGAACGGGTCGATATCGCCGGTCTGGTGCGCGACCTCGCCGACGAGCTTGCCGAACTGGGCGAGGCGCTGTCGCTGAAGGAGCGTTTGGAGGCGGTGGCCGGCACCCTTGCCTGCCATGGCAGCGTCCGTGCCGGTCGCCGGCTGAACCCGGCCGAGATGAACGCCCTGCTGCGCCAGATGGAGGCGACCCCCCATAGCGGCCAATGCAATCACGGCCGGCCGACTTATGTCGAATTGCGCCTCGCCGATATCGAGCGGCTGTTCGGTCGTCGGTAGCTGCCGGCTACACCCACGCGACACGCGCATGAACTCGGTATGGTCCTTGCTGGAACGATAGGGTTTGCCTGTGGGCGTCGATAGGGGTGGGGCGTGAAAGTAGTTGTTCTGGGCAGCGGCGTCGTGGGTGTGACCTCGGCTTATTACCTGGCCAAGGCGGGGCACGAGGTCGTCGTCATCGACCGCCAGCCGGCGGCCGGGATGGAGACCAGTTTCGCCAACGCGGGGCAGGTCTCGCCCGGCTATTCCGCCCCCTGGGCCGGGCCGGGCGTGCCGCTGAAGGCGATCAAATGGATGATGATGCGCCACCGGCCCTTCGTGCTGTGGCCGCGCGCCGATGCCAGCCTGTATCGCTGGCTGGTGCTGATGCTGCAGAACTGCACCGAGGCGGCGTATCACGTGAACAAGGCGCGCATGGTGCGGCTGGCTGAATACAGCCGGGATTGCCTGCGCGACCTGCGCGACACCACCGGCATCACCTATGAAGACCGGCAAAAGGGCACGCTGCAGCTGTTCCGCACGCAAAAGCAGCTCGATCACGTGCCCGAGGATACCAAGGTGCTCGACGAGGGCGGCGTGCCTTACGAGGTGTTGGACGTGGCCGGCTGCATCGCCGCCGAGCCGGCGTTGGACCGGGTGCGCGAGCGCTTCGTCGGCGGTTTGCGCCTGCCCGGCGACGAGACTGGCGATGCCTTCAAATTCACCCAGGCGCTGGCCGGGATGGCTGAGGCGCTGGGCGTGGTGTTCCAATACGGCTCGACGGTCGAGGGCATCGCGACCGAGGGCGATCGTGTCACCGGGATCAAGACCGATCGCGGCCTCGTCACCGCCGACCGCTATGTGGTGGCGTTGGGCAGCTATTCGCCGCTGTTGCTGCGCACCATCGGCATCGATATCCCGGTCTATCCGGTGAAGGGCTATTCGATCACCATCCCGATCACGGATCCCGACGCCGCACCGGTCTCCACCGTGATGGACGAGACTTTCAAGGTGGCCATCACCCGCTTCAACGACCGTATCCGCGTCGGCGGCACCGCCGAACTCGCGGGCTATAGCCATAGCTTGCGCGGGCCGCGCCGGGCGACCTTGGAACATTCGGTCGGCGACCTGTTCCCGCGCGGCGGCGACGTCTCCAAGGCGACGTTCTGGACCGGGCTGCGGCCGATGACGCCGGACGGCACGCCGATCATCGGCCCGACGCGCTATGCCAACCTGTTCCTCAACACCGGCCACGGCACCCTGGGCTGGACCATGTCCTGCGGCTCCGGCCGGCTGCTGGCCGATCTGGTGTCGGACCACACGCCGAACATCGAGCACGAGGACCTCGGCATCGCGCGCTATGCGCCGGTGGGGTGATCATCACAGAGCCGGCGGAAAGTTTCGGCGCCACACCTCGGCGATTTGAGGCGAAGCTTCCGCCGCGACGGCGATGGCGTGCAGCTTCGGCGCCTCTGCCGCGAACCATTCCCGGCCGGGCCGCCAGCGCGTCATGCTCGCGATGAAGATATCCAGCGCCGAGAACCGATCGCCGAGAAACCAGGGCGTCCCCGCTTCGGCCTCCACGATCGCCCAAAGCCGCTTCGCATAGGCATCCACAGTCGCCCTGAAAGCCTTCTGCGCGTCCTCGCCGGGCACGAAGCGCGCGGGCTCGTCGGCATAGGTGAAGGTCGGATAGAGGTTGGCGACCAGGAAGACCAGCCAGCGCAGGAAACGCGGCCGGGGCACCGCCGGCACCAGATCGGCCCGGCCGGTTACCTCGGCGAGATGCAGCGTGATCGCGGCACTCTCGGTCATCACCTGTCCGTCGGGCAAGACCAGGGTAGGGAGCTGCGACAGTGGGTTGACGCCGCGCAGCCTCTCCGCCGCCTCGCTATCGGCGAAGAGATCGCCGACCTCCTCGATCCGATAGGGGAGGCCATACCAGGCGAGCTGCACCTCCGTCAGCACCGAGCCCCAGCCGGGGCGCGCATAGAGCGTGTACATCGGGGCCTCCTGCTCAATGATTGCTGGGTGGAACAGTGTAGAGCGTGCTGACATTCCCTGACGCTGGATATTTTCCCCGCATGCCGAAGCATCGTGACAGTCCGGGTTGAGCGGGGTGTAGCGCTGGTTATCTAAGCCATGAGCCGAGTTCCTCTCAACCAGATGAGCAGCGAGCAACTGGCGGAACGCTTTGCCCAACTCGCCCTTGATCAGGATCTCGCGCAAAAGATGGGCGAGCAGTCGAAGGTGAATCGGCTTTAGGTATGCCGCTCAGTTATTTCAATGACGCGAGATGGTCAAGCAGCGAACGTGCCGCTACGGACAATGTCGCCAGTTGCTTGAAACACATTACGAAACGCCGTTGCGCCCAGCCGTCGGAAAGAGGAATGAAGCACGGCCCCC
>Ga0179596_10000350_pt1 | contig 14579 bp, 10 predicted proteins | sample CZODoug1_1_08_16_FD_155494 | JGI IMG/M metagenome (GOLD analysis project Ga0179596, IMG submission 155494) | Vadose zone soil fungal communities from Angelo Coast Range Reserve, California, USA - CZODoug1_1_08_16fungal (Illumina Assembly) | ecosystem: Environmental > Terrestrial > Soil > Vadose...
TGTAGCGCATGGAGAAGGCGGGGATCGATCGCGAGCGCGCGATCGTAGCGATCGAGGGCGCCGGCGGAATCACCGAGCGCTTCGCACACGACGCCCGTGCTGAACTGAAGCTGCGGATCGTCCGGGTGCCGGGACAGCAGGTCCTCGCAGCGCGCGAGAGCTTCCGCGGGTCGCCGCGCGTCGCACAGCACCGCGATCGCGGCCTGCGCCGCCTGGAGGTTCGACGGGTCGAGCGCGATAGCGCGATCGAAGGCGGCCAGCGCGGATTCGAGATCGCGGAGTACGTGGCGGCAGGCGCCGAGCAGGAACCAGGCTCGAGCGTCGCCGGGATCCCGGGCGCAGGCGGGCTCGAGAAGCGCGGCCGCTTCGCTTGAGCGACCTGCCTGGAACAGGGCTATAGCGTCGGCATGGGGCTCAGCCGCCACGAGTTGGGCTGCGCGAAACTATGAAGTGCGTCCGCCGACTCGCTCGGAGCGGTATCGAGTCCGATGCGCGACGAGCCAGGATGTACCGATCGAGAATCGGCTAGCGCCCGAGCGCCGCCGCTCCAGTCAGGTTGCTGGTTGCGCCGTTCGTCAGATTGATCGTAGTAATCTGATACACGAGCCCGGCGTGGGTGGCGCCGGTTCCGGCGAAGAAACCGTTCACGTTGAGAGCGCAGCCACCTGAGCACCCTAACGTTGTGCCTGCCACGGTGACGTTTGCCGTTCCCCCGGCGGTAAACGCCGAGCTCGCAATCGTCCCCGTGGCGGACCCAGCAAAGGTCGTACCTGCCGCCGTCGCGGACACGTTGACAGTGGCCTGGTTGTTAGTGAAATTTCCAACCAGCGAGGCGGAATTCAACACGCCAGGCGCAACGCTGCCGTTTGCAAGAGTCGGACTGGTCGCGCCGATCAAGTTGTACGTATACGTCACGCCCGTCGGCATGCTCGCGGCCGGAGTCGGCAGGCCCACCACCGTATGAAGCCCCTGGTTGGAAGTCAAGGTCTGGGTGGTGGGCGTACCGACGACGGGGATGGTAAGCACGTTGCCGGTCCAGCGGTCCCACGCGAGAACGCCGTCGGTTCCGAACTCGTTATGCGTGCCGTTGAGAGCGATGACGGCTGGAGACGCGCCTGCGATGGTGAATTCAGTCAGGCGACCGGAAGTGTCGAAAACTGCGGTCGACGGCACCGCGGTGGCTGGAGCAGCCGGTCCAACATCTCCGACTGCATAACCGGGTCCGCTGATGAGAAATCCGAGCGACGCTTGGCCCCCGAGCGAGTTGACCACGTCGCCCTCCACGATCGTTCGCGGAAGCGGCGGCAAGGCCTGCTGCGCGTCCTGCCGCGGCGGCAGGACCGGTCCCACGTCCGCCGGTTTCGGCGGCACGTTGACATTCGCTCCGGCAATTCCCGCCGATCCGGCCGGGATGTCGATCGTGCCGCCTTTGTTCGATAGCGTCCAGATGCCGCTGGTGCCGGTCACCAGCGTCGAACCGTCGGCCCCGATTGCGATCAGGCCGCCGGTGCCGCGGATGCCGATGGTCGCCGTCGTCGTGGAGATCTGGTAGCGGTTCTTGTTGGTGCGACCCACGAGGCCGGTGACGGTGCGCATCGCTCCCTTGAACAGTCCGAACAGCGCCGACTCGGTGCCGTCGGTCTTGCCGCTGTAGCGATATTCCTTGACGTCGAATTCCGTATTCGGCTGGAGCGAAACGTACGCGCCGTCGGAAAACCGGATCTGCGCGCGGCCGTCCACGCTGCACACGATCTTGTCGCCGCTTTTGACTTCCGCGCCCTTGGTGAGCGGCCGCCCCCGGCCGTCCGAGCCGGTGACCGTAATGTTGCCGATGGCGAAGTCGACCTTGCCGGTATTGGCCAGCGCCGGATTCGAAAATGCCGCAGACACGATCGCGATCATCGCGCCGCGCGGGTTAAGTCTGAAACGATTCGGAGCGCTCTTCACGGTCTTCTCCCTGGTTCAACCACCGGATTAGTCGATTCCTCGATGTTTCCCTCGGCAAGGAAATATTTCACGTCAGAAGGTCTTGCGCAGGGTAAGCGAAATTACGGTGCGCCCGTATTTGTCCAAATCGATATTGGATTGATTGTCCGTGTAAGCGATCTGTGGCACCAGCAGCCAGCCCGGCCTCAGCACGTAGTTCATACCCAGGCGAATATCGGACTGTTTGTCGCGGCGGGTAACGAGGAAGATCGGGTCGTCGCCGTCGTACACGCGCCGCTCGTAGCTCAACAGCCCGAACAAAACCGCATTGGCGCCCACGGATACCTGACCGCCGAGCCGCACTCCGACGGGCTTGTGACCGAGTTGAGGTTGGTCCGCCTCTTTTTGTTTTTCGCTGCCGCCATAGAGGCTGCCGAAAACGACCGGCTTGCTCGGGGTGTCCCAGCCGTAGCCGAAGGCGACGCCGCCGATCGTGCGCCGGGCATCCCGGATCGATTGCGTCGGGTATGAGAGGGTGGCTTCCTGGACGAAAACTGACACCTGGCCGTGCTCGCTGTAGCTGTGTTGCCATTGCGCCACGACGCCGCTGCTTCTCCGGAAATCGTCGTTATCGACTCGGAAATCCTGGCCCTGATACCCCACCGTGATCGCTTCCCCGCCACGCGACCAGCGCAGTCCCAGGTTGCCGTCCACGGTTCCTGTGTTGAAATCGCTTTGGTGCGTGTTGAATTTTCCATTGACCGTGGCGCCAGCGACGACCGCCCATTCCCGCGTGAACCCGTGCACCACACTCACGCCGCCGCCCGCCGTCGTGAAGGTGTCGTGGATCTTCACTCCGCTTGGAGCGATCGTGGCGACGATGCCGCCGAGCGCCGGGATCGCGATCTGATTGGAGGCCGTAGCGCTGTTGACGTTGCTGTCCCAGCCGAAGCCGATCTCGAGAAACCCGCTGAGCTGTGTGGCACCGCCCCCCAGGGCCGACAGGTATCGGTCGATGGTTTGCTTGACGGCTTCGGGCGGATTGGTCGCGCGGACGTTCTGGAATTCACGCAGCGCGTTTTCTTTCTCGCCCAGCAGGAAATAGGCGCGGGCGATCTCGGCGCGCGCCTGAGCGTGGTTGGGATTCACGGCAAGTACCCGTTCCAGCGCGAACACCGCCCGTTCGCGTTCCCCCGAGTCGAGGGCTGCGATTCCGAGGAGATAGTCGTATTCGGGGTCGCCGGCGCGCTGGGATTCCAGCGGCTCGAGCAACCTGTAAGCCGCCTGCGGATTCTTCTGCTGGAGCAGGAGTCGGGCGCGATCGGTGATTTGGTCTGCGAAGGCGAGTGACTGCAGTAACGCGAACAACGCAGCCACGCCGATGACCGTTGTCCTTCTCACGCCCACCCCCCCTGAAAATGGACAGCGTTGAAGCCTATCACACGGGTGTGCCGGACGGAAAGCGGGGTTGCGTGAGAATTACCCAAAATACCGCAACTCGCCGCTTCCTTGGCGTCCGCGCGAGGACCGCGCGGAGGACCCGCGATTACGGCCGCTTATGCGATTGCCGGTCTTTCAGATAGTTCAGCGGCCCGCCGCGGAAGGGCGCGAAACCCGTTCCGAAGATGAGCCCCGCGTCGGCGAGGTCGGCGTCGGCGACGATGCCCTCGGCGACCGCTGCCTGAGCTTCCTCGAGGTAGGGCGCGATCAGCTTCTCGGTGAGTTCGGGCGTGGCACCGCGCGCGGCGCCTTTGCGCGCCTTGCCGTTCTGCCAGACATAGAAGCCGCGGCCGGTTTTCTTGCCGAGATTTCCCGCGGCGACGAGCTCCGCGAGTTTTCTCGGGGGTTGTGCGCTTTCGCCCGCCAATTCCTTGCCCACCGCGAGGCAGATGTCGAGGCCCACCGTGTCGGCCAGTTCGATCGGCCCCATCGGCATGCCGAACGCGGTGACCGACGCGTCGAGCGCTTCCGGCGCGACGCCTTCGTCCACCATGCGCAGCGCCTGGTCGATGTAGGGACCGAGCACTCGATTGACGAGAAAGCCCGGCGAGTCCCTGACGGGCAGGGGCAGTTTATCGATCTGCCGCACGAAGGCCGCCGCCCGCTTCGCGACTCCCGAGTCGGTGACCGCGCCCTTGACCACTTCGACCAGCTGCAACTGCGGCACCGGGTTGAAGAAATGGATTCCCACGAGACGCGATGGATTCCTGAATTTCGCGCCGATGTCGGCGAGCTTGAGACTCGACGTATTCGAGGCGAGGAGCGCCTCCGGCTTCGCCGCCGCCTCGAGCTTCGCAAACAGATCACGCTTGGCCTGCAGGTTCTCGAAAATCGCCTCGATGACGACGTCCGCCCGTCGCGCTCCATCCCCGGCGACGTCGGGGATCAGCCGGTCGAGCGCGTCCCGAATCCGGGATTTGTCGCGCAGCCGGCGTTTGAAAAGCTCGGCCGCGCGCTTCATCGCCGGCGCAAGGCGCTCGGGCGACTGGTCCTGCAGCGTCACCGCCAGGCCGCGCATCGCGCACCAGGCGGCGATGTCCCCGCCCATGACGCCCGCGCCGACCACGTGAACGTGTTGCGCCTTGAAGTCGCTGTCCTTCCCGAGCGATTTCAAGCGCTCCTGGAGGAAGAAGATGCGGATGAGGTTGCGCGCGGTATCGCCTTCCAGCAGCCCGATGACGGACGCCGGGTCCTCGGGTCGTGGCGCGAACGGATCGCCGTCGTATTTCCGCCACAGCTCGAGGATCGCGTAAGGCGCGGGATAGTGATCCGGCGAGGCGCGCGAGGCGAGCTGCTTTCTCGCGAGGTGAACGACGAGCGGACGCATCAGGCCGGAATTCATCAGCCGCTGGAAGAGGGGCAGCCTTCTCGGGCGGGGCGCCTCGAGCACGATCATGCGCGCGGCGTTGTCCTGGATGCGCGGCGGCACGGCCTCATCCACGAGACCCAAACGCTTCGCGCGGCGCGCATCCACCGCCCGGCCCGTGAGCAGCATGTCGAGCGCCGCGGTCGGGCCGACGAGGCGCGGCAGGCGCTTGACGCCGCCCCAGCCGGGTAGGATGCCGAGCATTACTTCGGGAAGCGCGAAGCGCGTTCCCGGCTGATCCACCGCGACGCGATAGCGGCAGGCGAGCGCGAGCTCGACGCCTCCGCCCATGCAGAAGCCGTTTACGAGCGCAAGCGTCGGGAAGGGCAGTGCTTCGAGTTTGTTATAGAGATCCCAGCCACGCTTGACCAGGCGCATCGCGTCGTCCGCGTCCTTGATCTTGATGAACTCCTCGACGTCGGCGCCCGCGATGAATCCGGAGTCCTTGCCGGAGCGGATGATAAGCCCTCTGGGATTCTTGGGACCGAGCTCATCTAAGACCTGGTCGAGCTCCGCCATCGCGTCGGCGGACAGGACGTTCGCGGAGGCACCCTTCTTGTCGAACGACAGCCAGACGATGTTGTCGCGGTCGGTCTCGAGCTTCCAGTGTTGGTATTTGCCCGCCACGACGATTTACAGCGCCTCGACCAGCATCGCCCCGCCGAGGCCCCCGCCGATGCAGATCGAGGCCACGCCGCGCTTGCCTTTTGCGCGTTTGAGAACATGCAGCAGGTGCAGCACGATGCGCGCGCCCGAAGCGCCGACCGGGTGGCCTAGCGCGACGGCGCCGCCGTCCACGTTGAGTTTTGCGGCATCGAGCTCGCCCATCGCGGCGTCCAGGCCCAGTTCCTCGCGGCAGTACTTGTCGTCTTTCCACGCAGCGAGGCAGCCGAGCACCTGGGCCGCGAATGCTTCGTTGATTTCCCAGGCATCGAGGTCGTTGAGCTTCAGTTTGTGCCGTTTGAGTATCGGTGTCGCCGCATGCACGGGACCGAGACCCATCTGCGCCGGGTCCAGGCCCGCCCACTGCGAATCGACGATCCGGCCGAGCGGCTTCAGATCGTGGCGTTTCACCGCCTCTTCGGTCGCGAGCACCAGCCACGCCGCACCGTCTGTGATCTGCGAGGAGTTCCCCGCGGTGACATTGCCGTACTTCCGGTCGAAAAAGGGTTTCAGCTTCGCGAGGTTTTCCGCCGTGGAGTCTTTGCGCACGCCATCGTCGTCCTTGTAGAGATTGCCTTTGTCGTCGAAGACCGGAACGATTTCCCCGCCCAGACCGTCATGCGGATCGTTGAATACGCCGTTCTCCTGGGCGCGAATGACGCGGGCGTGGCTCTCCGCGGCGAGTTCGTCCATTTCCCGGCGACTGATCCCGAAGCGGTACGCGAGATTCTCCGCCGTCTGACCCATGAGAAGACCCACGTAGGGGTCGGTCAGGCCTTTCATGATGCCGATGATGGGCGTGAGCAGCTGAGCGGGTTTCAATTTCAGGAACATCCCGGCCTTCTGCAGAGGGGTCTTCGCGGCCATGAAGTTCGAGAACCACACGACCATGGCCTCCGAATAGAGGAGCGGCACGCGCGAGAGCGCGTCCACCCCGCCCGCCAGCACGAGGTTCGAGCGTCCCGAGAGCATGTTGGCTACGCCTGAATCGAGCGCCTGCATGCCCGAGGCGCAGTTGCGCATCACGGTCCAGCCCGGGACCTTCAGACCGCAGCCCATGCGCAGCGCAACGACCCGCCCGATATTAACTTCGTCCACCGAGGGCGCGGCGCAGCCCAGGATGACTTCGTCGAGTTCGGTCGGTGCGAAGGCTTGCCGCACGAGCAAGGCCTTGCCGGCGGCGGTCGCGAGATCGCTCGCGGAGAACGGGCCGGGCCTGTTGCGCGATTTCAGGAACGGCGTGCGCGCGCCGTCGATGATGAAGATGTCTTTGGCCACAACATCAGGCCGCGGCGCGCTGCGGCTGCGCGGGCCGGATCGCTTCGGACAGTCCGAGATCCTGCGGGAAATCGTCCACGCGGATCACCTCGTCGCGCAGCTGCGCCGCGCGCTTGAGCAGGGCCTGCTCTGCGGCGTCGATGACGCCTGCGGCGAGCGCGGCCTTTGCGAGCTCATCGGGCGTCTTGCCGCGTACCGCCCCGGATTTCTGGGCCGTACGGATCTTCGCCTCGACCGCTTCGGCCTTGATCGCCGCTTCGAGCGCGGCCTCGAGGCACCCGAGCGGCTCGCTCTCAGGCGTAGGCAGGTACATTCCGGCGCAGAGCCGGTCACGCGCTGCCGAAGGCGCGATCAGCAGGTGCGCGACTTCGTGCGCTAGCGCGTCGCTGGGCGGCGCGAAATGCCGGCCGAGCGGGAAAGTCACCAGGCGCAGGAACGAACCGACGAGCCGCACCGGATAGTTCGCGAGCACCCCGTGCAGCGCTTCGCAGGCGCGGAACAGACTGTCCTGCAGCGACCAGTCGAGGAGCGGAAGGTCGGCCTCCTGCCGGCCCTCGTCCTCGAAGCGCTTGAGCGCCGCCGAGGCGAGATAGAGCATGGAGAGGACATCGCCCAGGCGCGCGGAGATCCTCTCCCGGCGCTTCAGCGACCCTCCGAGCAGGAGCATCGAGATGTCCGCCGCATAGGCGAGCGCGGCGGAGATCCGCGTCAGGTGCTGGAAGTAGCGGCGCGTCCGGGGCGCGGCCTTGGATGAAACGGAAACGAAGCGCGATCCGGTGATCGCCATGAAGAGCGCGCGCGTTTCGTTCGAGACGACGTGCCGGATGTGGCCGAATAGCGCGGCGTCGAAACTCTTCAGATCGCCCGTGCGCGCGGCGTTCATTTCCTTCAACACGTACGGATGGCAGCGGATCGCCCCCTGACCGAAGACGATGAGATTGCGCGTGAGGATATTGGCGCCTTCGACCGTGATCGCGATGGGCAGCTGCTGGTACAGGCGCCCCATGAAGTTGTTGGGACCGAGACAGATTCCCTTGCCACCGAGGATGTCCATCGCGTCGTTGACCACGGCGCGGCCGCGCTCGGTGAGGTGGTACTTGACGATTGCCGAGATCACGGAAGGTTTTTCGCCGAGGTCCACCGCGCCTGCGGTCATGGAACGCGCCGCGTCCATCGTGTAAAGGTTGCCGCCGATGCGGGCGAGCGCCTCCTCGATGCCTTCGAATTTTCCGATCGGTGTCTTGAACTGGCTGCGCACGCGTGCGTAGGCACCCGTCGCGCGCGCGGCGAGCTTGGCGTAGCCCGTCCCAGAGGAGGGCAGCGATATAGAGCGTCCCGCGGCGAGACACTCCATCAGCATCCTCCAGCCCTGGCCCGCCATCTTCGGCCCGCCGATGATCCAGTCGAGCGGCATGAACACGTCCTTGCCCCAGTTCGGGCCGTTCTGGAACACGGCGTTCAGAGGGTTGTGCCGGCGGCCGATGTTGACTCCCGGCGTGTCGGTGTGTACGAGCGCGCAGGTGATGCCGATGTCTTCCTTCTCTCCGAGCAGGTGGTCCGGGTCGTGGAGTCGGAAAGCGAGCCCGAGCAGCGTCGAAATGGGGCCCAGCGTGATGTAACGCTTCTCCCAGGTGACGCGCATGCCGAGCACTTCGCGGCCTTCCCACATCCCCTTGCACACGATGCCGAAATCGGGAATCGCCGCCGCATCGGAACCGGCGTGCGGATTCGTCAGGCCGAAGCAGGGAATTTCGAGCCCCTTCGCGAGACGCGGCAGGTAGTGGTTTTTCTGCTCGTCCGTGCCGTAGTTGAGCAGGAGCTCGGCAGGTCCCAGTGAATTGGGAACCATGACGTGCACCGTTGCCGCGCTGCACCGGGTCCCGAGCTTCTGGATCACCTGCGAATGCATGGTCGCGGAGAACTCCTTGCCGCCGTATTTCTTCGGGATGATCATCCCGAGGAAGCCCTTGTCCTTGATGAACTGCCACGCGTGCGGGGGCAGGTCCTGATACACCTGCGTCGTCTCCCAGTCGTTCACCATCGCGCACAACTGCTCGGTTTCGTTGTCGAGGAACGACTGCTCCTCGGGAGTCAGCTTCGGGCGGGGCAGCGCAAGCAGTTTTCCCCAGTCGGGGCGGCCGGAGAAAAGATCGCCGTCCCACCACACCGTGCCCGCGTCGATCGCCTCCTGCTCGGTCTGTGACATGGCAGGAAGCTGGCCGCGGTACCAGGCGAGAAGAGCGCGCGAGACCAGCAGGCGGCGCAGCGGTGAAACGCCCAAGACGACGCTTCCGAGGGCGAATACCCCGGCGAGCACGAGGAGAGCATCCATCGGAAGTGCCCCTCCGACCAGACCGGCAGCCAGCACGACCGCGCCGGCAACGATCCAGGCCCAGCCCGATGAATTCAGGTAAGCAAGCGCAAAGGAAACGGCAACGACTGCGACAATCCAGACTGCGAGCGGCATGGGCCCTCCGGACGTTCTCTGGGCGCTTTAACGCGATACGTCATGATACGCCGCTCCGGCACCTCGCGGCAGCACTTGATCCGCTAGTGCCTCGCCTCCATGTAACATGACACTTCCCCATGGCCCACGATCACCGCAGCTTCGCCTTGCCCGTCCCGCGGAAGGATTCCGCCGCACCGAAACAGCGCAGCGAATGGCGCGCGGTCGGGATGCTCGTCCCCTATCTGTGGGAATTTCGCGTCCGCGTGACGCTCGCGCTCGCGTTCCTGACCACCGCCAAGCTCGCCAACGTCGGCGTGCCGCTCATCCTGAAGGAAGTGGTCGATTCGCTGGACGCCCAGACCGCGGTGCTGGTGCTGCCGCTCGCGCTGCTCGCTGCTTATGGACTCCTCAGGTTTTCGACGACGCTGTTCGCCGAGCTCCGGGACGTCGTGTTCGTGCGCGTGACGCAGCGCGCGATCCGCCGCGTCGCTCTCACCGTGTTCCGCCACATGCACAACCTGTCACTGCGCTTTCATCTCGAGCGGCAAACGGGCGGCGTGTCGCGCGACATCGAGCGCGGCACGCGCGGCATCTCGACGCTGTTGACGTACATGCTGTTCTCGATCGTCCCGGTGATCCTCGAGTTCAGCCTTGTGGCGGTCATCCTTCTCACCAAGTTCGACTGGCGCTTCGCGGCGGTCACTTTCGTCGCGGTGGCCCTCTACATCGCGTTCAGCGTGTCGATCACCGAGTGGCGAATGGAAATCCGCCGCCAGGCGAACGAGCTGGATTCGAAGGCCAACACGCGCGCGATCGACAGCCTGCTCAACTACGAAACGGTGAAATACTTCAACAACGAGGAATACGAGGCGCGCCGCTACGACGAGAACCTGCAGAAATACGAGTCGGCGGCAGTGAAGAACGAGGCCTCGCTCGGGCTCCTCAACATCGGGCAGAGCTGCATCATCGCCGTGGCGGTGACGCTGCTCATGATCCTCGCGGCTCAAGGTGTGGTGGCGAAGAGCCTGACGCTCGGCGACCTAGTGCTCGTGAACGGCCTTTTGATCCAGCTCTTCATCCCGCTCAATTTCCTGGGCATGGTGTACCGCGAGATCAAGCAGGCGCTTGCCGACATGGACCGCATGTTCCGCCTGCTCACCCAGGACCGGGAGATACAGGACCGGCCGGATGCGGTGCCGCTGCCTCTTGGAAAAGGCGCGGGAAGCGCGACCGTGCGTTTCGAGCACGTCGATTTTTCCTACGAGCCGCGGCGCCAGATCCTTTTCGACGTGTCCTTCGAGATCCCGTCCGGAAGCAAGGTCGCCGTGGTGGGCGCGAGCGGCTCGGGAAAATCCACCCTGGCGCGACTCTTGTTCCGCTTCTACGACGTGAACGCGGGCCGCATCACCATCAACGGCGCCGACATCCGCGGCGTGACGCAGTCGTCCCTGCGCGCCGCGATCGGCATCGTGCCGCAGGACACGGTGCTCTTCAACGACACGATTCTCTACAACATTCACTACGGGCGGCCGAGCGCATCGCCCGCAGAGGTCATCGAGGCTGCGAAGGCGGCGCACATCCACGAATTCATAGAGAGCCTTCCCGACCGGTACGAATCCCGGGTGGGGGAGCGGGGCCTGAAGCTTTCCGGAGGTGAAAAGCAGCGGGTCGCGATCGCCCGCGCCATCCTGAAAAACCCGAGCATCCTCATCTTTGACGAGGCCACCTCCGCGCTCGATTCGGAAACCGAGCAAGGCATCCAGGCGGAGCTCGACCGCATCGCCCGCGGGCGCACCACCCTGGTGATCGCTCATCGCCTTTCCACTGTCATGGACGCGGACCAGATTATCGTTCTGGATCAAGGCCGTATCCTGGAGCGGGGTACCCACAGGGATCTGCTGGAGCAAGACGGCGCTTACGCCCAGATGTGGGCGCTGCAACTGCAAGAGGAGGCCGAGCAGGCGGCGGCCTGAGGAGGATCGGACGTTTTCGCGACCTCGTGTGAAGTGTCACTTGTATCCTGTTATTTTCGTTGCAAATTAATTTAGCCGAGGCTACACTGGCCGGCCCAACAAGAAACTGGGAGGAAGGGTGCGGTTCATCGCGATGTCGCTCCTCGCACTGGCGGTGGTTTCGACCACGGTGTTCGCGCGCGAGCTGCGCCAGCCGGCGCTGAAATCCCAGGCCGCGCTGGTCGTCGACCAGCAATCCGGCGAAATTCTCCTCGGCAAGAACATGGAATCGAAGTTGCCGATCGCGTCGCTCACCAAGCTGATGACCGCGATCGTCACGCTCGACGCGGAGCTCGACCCCGACGAGTCGGTGACGATCAGCAAAGCGGACGTCGACAGGTTGCGCGGCTCGCACTCCCGCCTGCAAGTGGGAACGACGCTCACGCGCGACGAGCTGCTGCACCTCGCGCTCATGGCTTCGGAGAACCGCGCCGCCTCTGCGATCGCGAGCTCCTACCCGGGTGGGAAAGACTCGTGCGTGCTGGCGATGAACCTCAAGGCGCAACTCCTCGGCATGACGGGCACGCGCTTCGAGGACGGCACGGGGCTTTCCGGCCGCAACGTGTCGACCGCGCAGGATCTGGCGAAGCTCGTGCAAGCCGCGCACGCCTACCCCAAGATCCGCGACTATACGACTTCGACTTCGTACCAGGTCAAGATCGGCCGCCGCGCGATGCGCTTCGGCAACACCAACAATCTCACGCGCAGCTCCCGCTGGGACATCGGTTTGTCCAAGACCGGCTACATCGCCGAGGCGGGGCGGTGTCTGGTCATGCAGGTGACGCTCGCCGAGCGTTCGATTATCATCGTGCTCCTGGACTCCTGGGGCAAGTACACTCGTGTCGGCGACGCGACCCGCATACGTCAATGGCTGGAATTTGCCTCCGGCCGGTCCAATGCACGCCCGACATCCGCGGCATTGCCGCCGCGGGGTGATTTCGCGTCGATCCACGCACGGAACGCCTGGCCGGGCTAGATTCCGGCCCGCGGCATGAACCCCCAGCCCTCGCCCCAGCCCCGGGCACCTGGGGTGGTCCGCTTCTACAGCTTTCTTCCACGCGCGGAGAGGCTCTCGGAGGACGTGCTCGCCGGCCTGGCGCTTCCCCAGAAGAGCATTCCGCCGAAGTATTTCTACGACGAGCAGGGTTGCCGCCTGTTCGAAGCGATCTGCGAGCTGCCCGAGTACTACCTGACGCGCACCGAAACGGCGATCCTGCGCGGAAACATCGCGGAAATCGCACAATTCGTCGGGCCCGAGGCCCAGCTGATCGAATTCGGCAGCGGCGTGCAAGCCAAGACGCGCATCCTGATCCAGGCGCTGCAGACGCAGCTGTACGTTCCGATCGACATCGCGCTCGATACGTTGCGCGCTTCGTCAAACGAGCTTGCCCGCCGCTTTCCCTTCCTCAACATCGTCGGCATCTGCGCCGACCATACGCGGCCCCTCGCCTTGCCCGAGTTCGTAGGGGTACCGATCCGCAGGAACGCGGTGTTTTTTCCCGGCTCCACCGTCGGCAACTTCACGCCCGCCGAGGCGCTCGTTTTTCTGAGGCAGGCGCGCAAGATGGCGGGGGCGGGAGGAGTCCTTCTGATCGGCGTGGACCTCAAGAAGGACAAGACGACTCTCGATGCCGCCTACGCCGATCCCGGGGGCATCACGGCGCAGTTCAACCTCAACCTGTTGCACCGGATCAATCGCGAGCTCGAGGCGGATTTCCAGGTGAAGCGCTTCCGCCACAAGGCCTTCTACGACCCGCTCTTGGGCCGCGTCGAGATGCACCTGGAGAGCCAGTACTCGCAGTTCGTGCACGTCGCTGGCCGGCGGTTCGATTTTGCGCCGGGCGAAACCATCCACACCGAGATTTCCTGCAAGTACTCGATCGCCGAATTCCAGGAACTGGGTAAACGGGCCGGCTTCACTCCCGAAAAAGTCTGGACCGATCCCGAGCAGCTGTTCAGCGTCCACGGAATGGTGGCGTCCTAGGCCGTCACTTGCAGGAGGCCTGCGTCCCGCGCGCGGGATCAGTGCTGCGACCGGTCGACGATGATGCGCTTGTAGAGGTCCAGCCACTTTTCGTAGTCGTCGATGGTTTCCCGTGCATCCACGATCCGCACGGCTTGCCGCTCGCGCACCAGACGCCGCACCGGCGTGTCGTAATTCTTGTTCGCGGGCACGCGGTGCACTTCCGTGTAGAGGCGCTGTCCGTCGGTCAGCATGTAGTCGTAAAAGAGCGCCGCGGCGCCGGGATGGGGTGCGCGCCGCGAGACCGCGACTGCCGAGGGCAGCACGACGGCCGGCGGCAGGATGAACCAGTCGACCGGCGCGGACTTGGCCTTCATGCGATCGGCGTCGTGGCTGTAGATCCCGAGCATCAGGGGAATTTCTCCGGCGGCGACCAGGACGGCGCTGTGATTGTGGCCGGTGCGCACCGCCAAGCCGTTGTCGGCCATGCGCCGGAACAGCTCGAGCCCCGCGTTCTCGCCGAGCGATTTGACCACAGCGGCGAACCATTCCACGTTCGTGGATTCCACGCCGATGCGCTTTTTCCATTTCGGGTCGAGCAGAGCCTGCCAGGACTTCGGCACGTCCGCGGCCTTCACCAAGCGGGTGTTGTAGGCGTAGACGAGCAGGTTGAGCCGGTCGGGCGCCCACTCGCCGTGCGGCGGCATGACCTCGGGAAGCAATTCCTGCTCGACGTAGGGCGAGTTCATCTTCTGCAGCAGCTGTTCCCGCGCGAGCGCCTCGATCTGCGGGGCGTTGGTCTCGAGGACGTCGAACTCGAAGCGGCCCCCGCGCGTTTCGCTGAGCACGCGCTGCAGGATATGCGCCTGGCTGCCGCGCCAGAACTTCACGGTAACCGCGTAGCGGCGCTTGAAGTCGGCGACGAGCTTGAGCTGGTCGTCCTGCGTGAGGGACGAGTACAGCATGAGCTCGCTTTCCTTCTTCGCGGCGGCGACGAGGCGTTCGGTGCGATCTAGGCCCGAGTAGGAGGCGACGGCGGAGACGCCTCGCGTGGGCTCGACCCCGAAGCTCGCGCCCGCGGCGGCGAGGCCGAAGAGAAGCAGGAACCCGCGCACGCGGCCGCTACAGATTGAGCAGGCGCGCCGCGTTCTCGCCGAGAATCTTGTTCTTCTGGCGCTCGGTGAGATCTTTGCGAGCGCGAATACTCGAAACGGTGTGCGGGTACTCCGAGTCGAAATGCGGATAGTCGCTCGCCATGAGGATGTGATCTTCGCCGATCTCGGCGATCGGCCGCGCGAGATCGGCTTCGTCGGCCTCGCAGGTCACATAACAGTTGCGGCGTATGTACTCCGAGGGCGCCATCTTGAGCATGCCCGAAATCTGCGGGAAATCCTTCGCCCAGTCCCAGTCGTCGTCCATGCG
>Ga0179596_10000351_pt1 | contig 14522 bp, 10 predicted proteins | sample CZODoug1_1_08_16_FD_155494 | JGI IMG/M metagenome (GOLD analysis project Ga0179596, IMG submission 155494) | Vadose zone soil fungal communities from Angelo Coast Range Reserve, California, USA - CZODoug1_1_08_16fungal (Illumina Assembly) | ecosystem: Environmental > Terrestrial > Soil > Vadose...
GTCGCCGCACTCCGGGGCACCGACGAGGCCGGTACCGACTTCGTCGGAGGCCTTATCCATCGAGCCGACGTTGCGGGGATTCTCGTAGTGGTCTACTACCTTATCGCTGTATGCCATGGTGTTGTCCTCACTTCTTTTGATGATAGTCCGGTTGATTCGGTGCGAAAGTAAACTTTCCCGAAAATTCTGTATCTTGCGGGCTTGAGCGAAAAACCCGGGGCTAAAGCCCTTATTGCTAGCCCGGAAATTCGTGGGGCTAAAGCCCCACGCTTCCACCCAAAAGCCGCTTCGACCGGCCTTTGGGGCACGTCAGACCTTGCTTAGTGAGCGGCCCACTCGATCTTGGTGAGGTCGATTCCTTCTTTGACCATCTCGTAGAGGGGGCTGAGCTCGCGGAGCTTGAGGACTACGTCGATGAGCTTGTCGGAGACGTAATCGACCTCTGCCCTGGTGTTGAAGCGGCCGAGGCCAAAGCGGATGGAGGAGTGTGCGACGTCGTCGCCGAGGCCCAGAGCCTTGAGAACGTAGCTGGGCTCGAGGGTGGCCGAGGTGCAGGCCGAACCGGACGAGACGGCGATGTCGTTGATGCCCATCAGGAGCGACTCACCCTCGACATAGACGAAGCTCATGTTGAGGTTGCCGGGAAGATGATGCTCCATGTTGCCGTTGACGTGGACGTAGTCGAGGGCGGCCTCGAACTTGGCCTTCATGTAGTCGCGGAGCTCGGTGAGGCGGGCGGACTCGGCTTCCATCTCCTCGCCGGCGATCTCGCAGGCCTTGCCGAGGCCGACGATGCCGGGGACGTTGAGGGTGCCGGAACGCATGCCGCGCTCGTGGCCGCCGCCGTCGATCTGCGCCGAGATCTGCACGCGGGGGTTGCGGCGACGGACGTAAAGGGCGCCGCAGCCCTTGGGGCCGTAGATCTTGTGGCCGGTAAGCGAGAGGACATCGATGTTCATGGCCTGGACGTCGACGGGGATCTTGCCGACGGCCTGGACGGCGTCGGTGTGGAAGATGATGCCGTGGGCGTGGCAGAGCTTGCCGATCTCGGCGATGGGCTGGATGACGCCGATCTCGTTGTTAGCAAACATGATGGAGACGAGGATGGTCTTGCTTTCGCCCTCGGTGACGATGGCGCGCTTGAGGTCTTCGATGTCGATGAGACCGTCGGCCTGGACGGGCAGGTAGGTGACGCGGAAGCCATACTTCTCGAGGCGCTTACAGGTGTCAAGGACGGCCTTGTGCTCGGTGGCCTGGGTGATGATGTGGTTGCCGCGCTCGCGGTACATCTCCGCGATGCCCTTGAGGGCGAGGTTGTTGGACTCGGTCGCTCCGGAGGTGAAGATGATCTCCTTGGCGGTGGCGCCGATGAGCTTGGCGATCTGTTCACGGCTCTTCTCGACAGCTGCCTCCGCTTCCCAGCCGAAGGCGTGGTTGCGGCTGGCGGCGTTGCCGAACTTGCCGGAGAAGAAGGGCAGCATGGTTTCGAGGACGCGAGGATCCATCTGGGTGGTCGCGTGGTTATCCATGTAGAGGGGCAGAGTGACGCCCTCGGGGAGGGGCTTGGACGACTGGGTGATGATGACCCCGGAGTTGCTCATGTCGCCGCTGAACTCACCGTTGTTGCTGACTTCGATCTCGTTGCTCTGGTTGCTCATGGGGTGCTGCTCCTTCGATAACTATTATTCAATATTAGGCGCTGGCTGACCGAGCGCAAGAGTGTTTGGGTCGAATGGCTCGAAATCGGGCTTGAATGGTCCGAAATCCACTTTCTAGTGTACTGCGGAAGATTGAGTGGAATCCAGAAGCATTTTTTCCCTGTTGCATGGAGACGAACTTTACTTATTCCGGCGGGGGTATCCCCCCTAGGGGGTACTTTGGGCGTAAGTCCTTCGTTTTCATCAAAATACGAGATGCTAGTACCGCCAAAGTCGTGCAACGAAAAGACTTACGGCTAAAATCCTGCAAATAAAAGGCTTAGCGGGCGAGACGGGGATGCCGGTCTACAACACTCCTTGGCTCCATCTCATCTACTTCAATTCTAACGGATTGCGTGGACCGAATAGCTCACTTGCATCTTGTTTGTAATGATGCACTTAGATCACTTTGGGGCTTGACAAGCAAAATCTGAGGCGAATTTCAAAAATATTCTGTAAATCTATTTTTATGAACTACATACGGTTGATGGTGACGAGACCGCCGGCGAGAGGAACCCCTGAGCCGATCTGGCCTACGGGCTCAGTCTCGATGAGGTCGCCGATGGTGATGCCGTTGAGCAGGTCCTTAATAGAGTCGTTCACCTTGCGCAGCGGTTCTTTGATGGTGCAATGACCGGCGAGGTCGCAGGCTCCGTGGATGGTGATGCAACTGGTGATGAAGAGGGGGCCGTCGATGGCACGGATGACCTCAAACGCGGTAATGGCTGTGGCCGGACGCGAGAGGGAGTAGCCGCCGTTGGTGCCGGCGTGCGAGACGAGGAGGCCGGACTTCGCGAGGGTCTGGAGGATCTTGGCGAGGAGCTGCGGCGGGATGTGGTAGGCCTCGGCGATGTCCTTTGCGCTTTGAGCGCCGGAGGCAGCCTGCTCGGCGAGGTACTTGAGCGCCATGAGACCGTAGTCGGCTTTTTTTGTAAGGCGAAGCATCAAGGCTCCTAAGCTGTTGGCCGGGTCTTCAGCAACGGAAGGCTGCGAAGAGGAGAAAAATTATCGTTCGGCCAGCTTAGGTAAGTGTACGGCGTTGGGAGGGGCGGTGCAAGGTGGGGACTCAGGCGTTGCTGGCGGGGGGCGGGGCGCTGATGCGGCGGATGACGATCCAGGCGTACTGCGCGGCGGAGAGGGGGGCGAGGAGGGCGATGGCGTCCAGGAGGCCGCGGCGAGGGAGATCGAGGTAGTGGAAGATGGGCCAGTGAGGGACGAGGACGCGCTGGGCGAGGATGACCGTGAGGCCGACGATCTGGACGAAGGTATTGGCCTTGCCGAGGAGGCTGGGGTGGAAGTCGCGGAGGGTGCCGGTGGCGAAGAGGAGGGTGGCGATGAGGAGGATGCCGAAGTCGCGGGAGAAGACGAGGACGGTGACGTACTGGGGGATGAGGCCGACGTGGGTGAGGGTGAGGAAGAGGGTGGAGAGGAGGAGCTTGTCGGCGATGGGGTCGAGATAGAGGCCGAGGGTGGTGCGCTGCGAGAGCCAGCGGGCGAGGAGGCCGTCGAGGCCGTCGGAGACACCTGCGAGGAGGAAGAGGGCGAAGGCGGCGAGGTAGTGGGAGGCGAGTATCTCGATGACGAGATAGGGGATGATGAAGAGCCGCAGGAGCGTCAGAAGGTTGGGTGCGGCGCGAAATTGACTGAGGAAGGCCACGTCTGGGATATGGCCATGGTAGCGCATGTTTGGGCCGGATGTTTGCTCTGGGTGGCCGGGTGGTTTAGACTAGAGCTACGCACAGGCGCGTAGCTCAGTTGGTTAGAGCGCTACCTTGACACGGTAGAGGTCAGCGGTTCGAATCCGCTCGTGCCTACCATTCCCTTCAACAACTTAGCGAAAGCCAAAGGGCCAAGAAGGATTGACAAAGGGCCATAAGGGTCCATTAGCCAATCCCTCTCATGCAGCCGTTTGTTCGGATGCTCTTGTGAACAGAGCCGACACTGTGGCTTGCGCTTCCCTCTTGTCCCCCGTCACAGCTTGAGCGTATGTCCCCATCGTCATAACCGGCGATGCATGGCGCAATAGTTCTTGCGTCACCTTCATCCCCGCTCCGTTCGAATGCAGGAGCGTTGCCAGTGTGCGCCGGAAAGTATGCCAGCCAATGTTCTTGGTGACACCCGCTCGATCTGCTGCTGGCCGGACGTGCCGGACGAGGACCGTGTTCGGCCACAAGGGAAACTCTCCGAGAGACTGAGGACTAGCGAATACCCAATCCTCTGCCTCGCGATAGAGCGTCACCTGCCGCCAGTCGAGGAGTGCAGTTATAACCTCCCCTGGTAGGGGTAGGGGACGTTTCGACCCTTGGGTCTTCGTGTCACCTACCGTCTGATCGACGATTGATCTGACGACCTTTAGCTGAGAGCGTTCGAAGTCGACATCCTTCCACTTCAAGCCAAAGACCTCGCCCCGACGCATACCCGTCACTGCCGCTATGTGAACGATGGTCCGGGACGGCTCCTGTAGCTCTTCCAAGAGACTGCACACCTCTTCTGCGGTCAGGATGTCCGGCTCGTGGAGACGGATGGAACCCTGTCGCACAAGGCTGATTGGGTTGGCTATTGCCCATTCATGCCTTCGAGCGTGTTGGAAGATGCTACTCATGATGTTCCGTATTTTCGCTTTGGTTGCGGGCGCAAGGGGTAGAGTCTTGAGCCATGCTTCAACTGCCACGGCCTTCACTTTCCCGATGTTGAGTGCGCCCCACTTAGGCAGAATGTAACGAGCTATCTGCCCCTCATATACGGCCACCGTGAGTGAGGTCTTCCCGCTGGTGCTGGTCAACTCGAATTGCCGATAGTGGTCTATCAACTCCGCTACAGTTCTTGTTGTGTTGGAAGCTGGTGACTCACTGTTGATGTCGAGTCCCAGGGTTGCGATCTGCTTCAGGGCCAAAGCTTTCGAGGGAAACGCTACCTTGCTTCCGACCACTACCTTACGTTTCACCCGTAATCCAACCGCGTCGGTCTCTCGCCAGCGATAAACCCAGACCTGGGAACCGTTCTTTCTCTTCTCAGTTGTCAAAGAGCCTTGCTGGTAGCGTGTGCGTGTGAGATTCATGCGCCTTGTCCTTTCAGGGTTAGGCGGCACGAACGGCGCTATCAGTGTAGCCCGACGCAACCCATGAGTTGAGGAGTGAAAGGGGAAACAGGACTTTCCGGCCCATTTTGCGGCAAGGGATCTTGCCCCCCCGTGCCCAACGGAGGACAGTAACGGGGTGAAGCCTCAAGAGACGCGCTGCCTCTTCGGCTGTCAGTAGCAGATCGATTGTCTGGGGAGTGTTGGTTTGCTGCATCAGGTCAAGCGCACTGTTTTGCTGACCACCCAACGAAGTGCGCTGCGGCATCATCGTTGGGACGAAATCCGTCTCAATCACTCCCCTAAGTATACGCTCGAAACCGTTGAAAGTCAAGCTAAACCATAGGAAACGCTAGAGTTGCTGCACACTGTGCAGGTCTCCATGATGCGTTCGATCGCTCCCGCTTCTGTGTGCCCTGTGTTCACGAGGCGTTCAATCCATCGGGTGACGTACGACATGGGGCGGTCCAGCATGGCGGCGAAATCCACGAGGTTCATACTCTGCCCATCCACCTGTAAGAGGCGACTGTCTGTCCGTTCACGGGCTTGGGTTCCGGGAGAAGCCCACACACAGTTGTCCGGGTAGTAGCCCTTTGCGTTCTGTTTCCGGTGGTTAGTGAGGTTGCGTTTCGTCCTGGGTCCCATGTCCGCCAGGAATTGCTTGAATCCCCCACGTCCCAGCCATTGCTTATGAATGCCCCGCTTCCGGTAAGCCTCGTCATGGGTGCAACGGCTGACCATGGTGTCATAACACTCACGGGTAGCTTTCTCCTGCATGTGTTCAGGTATCCCGTGTTCTTCTTCCCAAGCTCTCCATTCCTTAGCAAGGGCTAGGGACTCTGCTTTACAGGCAGAAACACATGAGGGACATGAGCGGACCTTTCCACTGCGGAGGTCCGTCGACGTTGCCCGTACCCATCTTTCACAACGGCTAGAAGTGTAGAGACGTTTGTCATCCTGCCCCCGGCACCGGCACAGCCAGAAAGGTGAAGTGGCAAAAAGCCCCAATCGCCCCCGAATGAATGAACGGGGCATGTACCCGTAGGGGACAAGCCAGTGGTACCGGCGCATGGCGATTGATCGGTAGAGGTTCACTTCGAGGTATTCGACCTTCTGGTGTCCACATCCGCATGTCTTGGTCGGGTTCTTGGATGTGAGGTCGGCGGTGTCAACGATGAAAGGTTCGCTCCCACAAGCGCACTGCACCCACCAACGAGTAAGGCTCTTTCCTCTTGCATTGATCCGGCTGGGGGCTTGTGACAAGACGGTCAGGTGCTCTATTTGTTGTCCGGTGAGGTCTGTTCTCTTTCTCATGTGGCGGTCTCTTACTGGTCGATGCTCTGGATTAGTGCAGTGTCTGATTCAATCTCAGTTAGTAGAAACACCATGGAGTAGCACCTGTCCCTATTGGGGATTTCTCATTCTGCCCAATCTCAGGCAGTGATACCGGCGAGCTAAAACATGTGGACAGAAGTGCTCCCTGAAGGCGCACGAATCCCCTAGCTACGGGGACCGGTGTACGGCTGGACATTCTGAGCGAAGCGGACGACCTCTTCCCTGTGGATGAGGGTTCGGCTTCCCACTCGAATGATGCGGAGCTTTTCATTCGTAATGAGACGGGTGATCTGTCGGGTGCTCAAGTTCAACAGGAGTGCGACTTCCTTGCGTGAGAACAGGAGACGGTTAGCTGCCCATACGGCGGTGTTTGCGGTCGGCGTGGTCATGGTCATCTCCTAGGGTTTGATGGTGCCGCTGCCGCCGGCGTCCGGTGCTCGCTTGACGCGAGCGAGGCTGAAGACGATGTTCTGTCGGATGGACCTTCCCTTTGAAGGCTCTGTAATGTTCAGGTTCGTTTGGCCAGAAAATGAGCGTGTGGGTGGGAGGCGTCTGATTCCGTTCTTTGTTGTTGATTTCATGGTGCATCTCCTGTGTATGTAGGTGGGTGGTTAGGCTACGGCGGGTGGGCGGTTCTGTCCCATGGTGAATCTCCTTATAAAGCTGTAGACATGCATATTTGGACTTGAAAACTCCACTATGCCTACGCACTAAGTACGTGGGTGAGGCTCGCCCTACCATGCCTCAAACCCGCGAAAAGGCCAGCAAAAGCGAGTTTTCATGGTGGGGACTACGCTCAGTGGTGCGTCTTTACGACGTTTTATCGTGGGGTGCCTAGGACAGGCACGTTTGACACGTCTCAGAATGGGCAGGATTCGCGGGTGCGTGTCCGCTTGGTCGAGGGTGTTCTGCCTCTAAGTGACCGAGAATGGGTGAGAGGCTTGTAAAGCTGGAGTACACCGCAACACACGTAAAGGCGAGACGGCAAATACTGTAAAGTTGGTTGAATAAAACAATGCTTGACACTATTGAATGAAAAGGTCTAGAGTTCATCTTGTCACTTGGAGGTGACTAAGCATGGACAGCAACACTCACGGACAGCGACTGGGATACATCAGGGTTTCGAGCGTTGACCAGAACACATACCGTCAACTGGACGGGGTGCCATTGGACGAGCGGTTCGAAGACAAGTGCAGCGGCAAGGATAGAGAACGTCCTGCCCTACAGGCGCTCCTGAAACATGCTCGGAAGGGTGATCGTGTCATTGTCCATGAGATGTCCCGCCTTGCCCGTAATTTGAGCGATCTGCTTGCCCTAGTGAAAGAGTTGACAGGTAAAGGAATCATTGTCGAGTTCCATAAGGACGGGTTGGTCTTCGACGGCAAAGCCAACAACAATGGAACCCTTATGCTGTCGATCATGGGTGCGGTTGCGGAGTTCGAGCGCGGCATGATCCTAGAGAGGCAGCGTGAGGGAATCAAGATTGCTCAAGCGAAAGGCACGTACCGGGGACGTAAAGCCGCCCTCAGTGTTGCCAGAGCGGATGAGCTACGGAGGCGTGTAGCGGCCGGCGAAGTTAAAGCCCAACTAGCTAAAGAGTTTGGCATCACTCGCCAGACCCTTTACGCATACGTAAAAGCGGCATAGAACGGGCAAGGTGAGGCCGCTACGTTATTCAGAGCCTCACCCCTGTCCTAGCGCGGTCGAGCTCCCCTAGTGGCGAGTTCCTGCGCAAGGGCGGCATGGTGGGTCTTGCCCCGAAGGGGTGACTGTCCCTTTGGTTCCCGTGGCAGATTCGCAAAGCAATTCGGGTCCAAGCCATAGCGCCGGGACTTCTCTCGTGGAGGAAGTCTGAGGAAGTCTTCCTGGGTCTTTACCTCGGTCGAGGTCGGTCCTGTGAGTGGGAGGGCTTGATAGGCGTCGAAGCCAAACTTGGTGATGAAGTCGCTCTTTTCCTTCGTGGACTTGAGGTCTGCTTTGGAAGCTAGGGAAGCGCGCCCCGTAACTCCAGACCTAGGCAGAGTGCGACCGTCGGCCAGCGAGCGGTCGTCCAGTGCGATTCGCGTGAGCGCGTCTGCTAGGGGCAGGTACTCCCCATCAAAGCGGCAATACGGTTTGCCATCCTCTTCCGCATAGGTGATCTCGGTCCCGGTTGCTTTGAGTGCGGCTAGAGTCTCGCTACGGGAATGAAAGGCGATGCCTGTCTCATCGAAGCTTGAATTGAGGCGGTCAGCCTCGGTGGTGGTTTCTGTCATCGTGGTTTCCTTTGATTGGGCCTAATCGGCGTAGGCGAGCCATCCGTCTTCGAGACGGATTTCGTGGTCACGCATCGCCCGTTCATCCCTGCTAAGTGCTAGGCGCTGGCTACGTGCTGGGGATACGCTCTCTGCCTTCTGAGGGCCGTTAGCGTGGGCGTGTCGTTGTGCTTGGGACGGAGTTCGTCCGGGTGTAAGAGAGGCAGAACCGGGCCGTGAGGTGTGCTTAGTCAAGCGGTTTGAATCTCCCCTAACTCATTGCGGAGTTCGGCGATTTGAAAGAACGCAACTCCGATGAGTTCGGCTTGCGCTTCCAGTCTCGCGGTGAGGATGGCGATGGTTTCGGAGTGTTCAGACACAGGTTCGCGTCCGGCACAGTGTGCAGATTCTGCGGGCATTTATTCCTTTGTGTTGTCGGATTTCTTGACTGCCGATGGTAGTCAAAACTTGGGTGGAAAGGTGTCCGCCCGTGCGTCACGCTGTGTCTGCATCGGTGGAGATACAGCGGAGCACAGGGCGGGCGATTAGGTAGCATTCCCTGTTATCATTATAGTATACTACTTAGGGGTCATCAAGGCCGTCCTAAGCCTAGGACTGACTATCCTAGACGAAACACTCAGAGTTATTCCCATTTATCGAATTCTTGCCGATGAAAATAAACTTGGGTAAGCAGGTGAAATCCTAGGTTCGAGTCTCTGGGCGCAACTTCCCGTACCTCACCTCTCGCAGTGCGAGGTCTAGGACTAGCGAAGACTAGTGTGACCAATCCATCCTCATGATGGGCGCTCGGACCCGTCTGGCTGTGGGAATATGCCCGTCTTTCCTGGGAAAATACCCGTGGATGACTATTTCTACCAACTTTATCGGGGAGAGTGCCCGGAGATCGCTACCTTGTCGGTACGACGTGCTGGATACAGCAACAACTACTTGACACAAATACTGTTGGTACTAATGTGTTCGATTTCTTGCTACAGTCGGACCCATGACGAATCCTAACCTTGAATCCTCGCTCGACATCTGCCAGACCTGTAAAGGGATATTTGACGCTGACCACCTTACCCGTTGCTACTCATGTGATGGGGGAACCTGCATGAAGTGCGCTCCTGCGTGTTGCCTCTCATGTGTCATGGACAATGTCTTGCATCAGATGGAGTCGGGGGCGGCGGCATGACGTCCGACGGGTTCAAGGAACTTGTCGTGGTGGGTGTTCTACCTGCCCTAGGTGAGGCCGGTAAGGGGACACGTATCCCTCCTGCCGTTGTGCCTACGCCGCATAAGCCATCTCTGCCCGTTCGATGGCTCCGGTTCTTGCTGAGGTTTCTCGGTAAAGTCCAAAGACCTCTTTAGAGATCCGGGCGGTTTGCTCTTTGTGCTGAACACTGAGGGCGTTGCATTCTCTCCATGGCTCGATCCTGTTTAGTTTGATCGTGGGGAGATAATCTTTGTTCTTGTTATGCAGATATCCATAGTTGTGGTTTCCGCCATCGATGAGGCAAAAACGGTCGGCGTCATCCTTGCCGATGTTTCCTATCCAGGTGCCGGGTTCGCCGCCCGGAAATATCTCAGACAGCGGCCGTCCGTTTACGGGACCGAATGCCAGGTCATCCACAAAGCGTTTGTCTGAGATGAGGAGTTCGCCCGTCTCCCAAGACTCGAATAGACGTACGTTGGGAATGCCCTCCCACTCATCAGGCATGATTTCGTCCAAGGGTGTGACTCTCTCAGTGATGTGTACAGACGGGTTGGGCGGTGGGTTGCCGAATGAGAGCGCAACGCCATACATCCTGACCATCAGACGAGGATGTACGATTCCTGTTACGACCTCTCCTATAGTGGCGGTGCGGCGGCGCATGTAGAGATAGTCTTTTCTTCCCCGAGTCTTCATTTCGGCTGGCGTGAGATCGTCCGTGCGCTCCAGCTTCATCACCAGATCGAAAGGCAGAGACCATGCACGGCGCGTTGAACCTTCCCCTAGCACGGATGGGGTGGGCATTCCAAAGTGAGGATTGCAAGCCAGGAACAAGGCGTTCAAGAGTTCTTTGTTGTTCCGGCATCCGAGGGCGAAGCTGCATACAGTGTCGGCGAAGGTGTATCGAACGGTTTCAAGTTCTTCCGGTGTGAGACGCGATGTGGCGAACGCGCCGAAGCGCGAGAGGTCAAGTGTAGGCATTTATTCCTTGGGTTTATATCCGGGGCCAATGAACTTGTGACGTACTATCACGGCATAGGGAGAACTCAAATGTTGCTAGCCGTTGCGGTTGCCGTCTGACTGTTTTTCTACTTCATGCCTGCGATTGCTGGTTTCCGTCGGGGGCATCGGAATGCCAGAGCGATTATGGCTTGAACTTATTTTTGGGTTGGACGGTCCTTGGGTGGATCATCGCGCTTGTGTGGTCGCAGACACAACCCAACCAAGTAACCTACGTTGTCGCTCCGCCCCCTACCCTCAAGTGAATTGTGGATGCAGGGCTGCACAGTGTTCATGGACCTAGGGGTGGAGTGCCGTCCGTACCGCGATGATGTCGCGTGCTCCAGTCCTTGCGAAGGTCCAACCGAGGGGCCAATAAAGGGCCAATACGCGTTTTGCCGGATTCTTTCCCGTTCTCTAACGCGTTGACATACATAGCTAAGTTGTTGAAATTAGATCTATTCCGCAATTGACACGGTAGAGGTCAGCGGTTCGAATCCGCTCGTGCCTACCATTCCCTTCTACAACTTAGAGACGGTTGAGTGGTTTTCTTCCATCCGCTTTCCACCCTTGATTTTTGGGGAGGGTTTTGGTGTGTTTGGGTGAGGATTGATTTTCGGGAGTTACTCTCGCGGACTTATTCCTCGCCGAGGAAGCAGTGGGTCGAGGAATGGGGGTATCGGCAATCTAATGATTTGGAGTGCGTGGATAGCGTTTCACCAGTCGAGATAGAAGCATGGCTCAGCGAAAGTTGAAACGTCGCTCTATAGCGTTCCAACGCACATGATGTGGCGAGCATCCCTTCCCCGGCATCGGTCATCGACAATAACGGCTGTCGAGCATAACTGAGCGTCACCTTCACCGCACCGGCGTGTGCATGCAAGGCCGCATTGCGAATGGCTTCGGGTTTCGAATATTTGGAGATGGATTACGTCCATACCAAGCTGCCCGACAAGGCAGGTTACTTACAGAATGGCTTCGGCCTGAGTTGGAAGAGCTAAGGACACCAGAGAGTCGATTTGGGAACCTTGAGCAACGAGTCGATTCTTTGTGCCGAATTTCATTGCTACAACGACTCACTTCGGCTAGGCTTCCTCTTGCATGCCTCGTCCCCATACCTCTTATCTGCTCAGTGCCGTCTTTTCGGCCTCTTTTCTCTTGCTCGCCGGCTGCGCCAGCGGTACTGGAAACAGCGGCGGTGGGTCGTCGAGTCCGACACCCACTTCACTCTCGATCACAGCGGTGTCGCCCACACACGTCTCAGCCGGCTCGTCCGACGTTACGCTGGATGTAAACGGCACCGGCTTCTCCAGCGGAACCGTGGTCTCAGTGAACAGCATCACGGAAACAACGACCTTTGTAAGTAGCACAGAGGTTCGGGCGACCGTGCCAGCAACTCAGTTGAAGGTCGGCGCGGTACTTACTGTGGCGGTCACCGACGGTAGCAACGTCGTCAAGGCTGACCCGGCCGCGATTTCTCTGTCGGTCGACAATCCCGCGCCCGTTATTACGGCGGTCTCACCCATGGCCCTCTCTGCCGGAAGCGATGCCACGACCCTGATTGTTACAGGTACCGGTTTTGTGAATGGCAGCACGGTGCAGATCAACGGAACGACGCACACCTCAGCGTACGTCAGCGCGACTGAAGTCGACGTTCCTCTATCTGCTACGGAGCTCGCAAGCAGCGGATCATTGTCGATGACCGTTACAAACGCGCAGCCGGGAGGCGGAACGTCCCCCGCAGCGGCGGTTGCGGTGAACAACCCCGTTCCGTCCATTGCATCTCTTTCCCCTACAAATATCGACGTGGGTTCCGCCGACACCGCGGTCACCGTCACAGGAACCGGGTTTCTGCCCCTTACAACGCTGCAGATCAACGGCTCCGCGCATTCAGTAGCCTACAAAACCAGCAAGCAGATGGTTGTGACGCTTACGGCGGCCGAGCTTGCGTCCGCGGCCAACGATAACCTGGTTCTTGCCAATGCAGCGCCCGGAGGTGGATCTTCCAGCGCCGCAACGCTTACCGTCAGCTACCCGGCTCCGGTCATTACGTCGTTGTCGCCAGCATCCGTCACTGTGGGTTCGGCTGCAACGACCGTCACCATCACTGGAACGGGGTTCCTGTCGACCTCCACGGTGCAGGCGCTCGGCACGACGCGTAGCGCCGCGTCCTATGTGAGCGGCACGCAGATGACAGTGCCTCTCTCCGCCGCCGATCTTGCCTCTAGCGGAACATACCCGATTGGGGTGACGAATCCTGCGGGATACGGTGGCGCTTCCAAGACCGCAACCTTCACGGTTCAGGCCAAGACGCCCGTGCTTTCTACGGTCACGCCCACGACTGTTGCACTCAACAGCGGCCCCTATGCGATCGTCGCGGCTGGAAGTAACTTCTCCATCGCTTCCAAGCTTCTCTGGAACGGAACGCAGCTTACGACCACCTACACAAGTACGTATGTGTACAACAACGGCGTGTACACATACATTTACATGCTCGTTGGTGTCGTTCCGCAAGAGTTGCTGACGACCCCGGGTTCCGCCAGCGTTACGGTTTCCACGCCAACGGCTGCGTCTGTCTCCAATGCGCTGACCATCTCCATCACAAATCCACCGGCTCCATCGATTACATCGATTTCGCCAAACGCCGTTCCTGTGAAGGCGGACGCGAATATTTCGGTATCCGGCTCCGGCTTTGCTAAGAGTTCGGTCGTCTCCTATAACGGAACGCCGCTAACAACGACTTTCAATAACAACGCGAGCCTTAGCGTTACCGTCCCTGCCAGAATGCTGGCGATTGCTGGAAACGGCTCGATCACAGTTTCTACGCCGGCTCCGGGCGGAGGCACTTCCACCGCCGCAGCGCTCACAGCTTATCTTCCAGTTGTCAGCAACAATATGGTCTTCAATCCGGTGAATGGCTTGGCCTACCTGTCTATTCCGAGCACCGGCAGCACAGTCACCGGCAACAGCATCGTATCGTTCGACCCAGCAACAGGTGCGCTCGGCAATCCAATCTTCGTAGGCAGCGAACCCAATGCGATGGCGGTCAGCGATGACGGCAAAACGCTCTGGGTCGCGCTCAACGGCACCTTTGCCATCCGCAAAGTAGATCTGGTCAGTGGAGTTGCGGGGGCTCAGTACTCCATCGCTTCTCTCGGCTACAGCTATCTCTCCTCCGCTGCGACCGCAATCCTGGTCCTGCCCGGAACAACAGATTCTGTTGCGGTCACAAACGGCTACGGGCTCGGCATCTTCGATTCCGGTGTTCTGCGCGGAAGTACCGTGAGCGTCTCATCCGTGTATGGCTTGCAAGCAGACCAGTCCCGCAGCGAGCTGTACACCGGCACGTCTTACAACGTGCAGGCTTACACCTACAACAGCTCCGGTCTCACCCTTAAATCGAGTGGCAACAGCAACTATAGCTCCTACGTCACCAGCTCCACTTTCGACGAAATGCAGCTCGGAAGCGGCAAGATGTTCACCGACTACGGCAGAGTCTTCGATCCGGAATCAGGTGGCCTGCTGGGAAGCTTTACCAGTGGAACAAACAACATCACGGGACCGACGCTCTATGACGCTGGACTCTCTCAGGTCTACGTACTCACAAACTCCAGCGGTACCAGCTACTCGAGCTACACCCAGGTGAGCCTCTACAACCCGACCGATTATTCCAACACCAACAAGTCATTCGCCTGGAATGTTCCGTACTCCATCACGGACGCCAACAACAATACCGACTATCTCAACCCACATCGCCTCACGCGCTGGGGAGCCAACGGTCTGCTGCTGCATACGAAGTATGCGCTGTTCACGACGCAATCGAACGTGATCAAGGATCAATCTACCGTCTTGGCCGATCTGTCTGTTTCAATCACGGCCTCCGGTGGAACGGCGACCGGCAGCACCGCAACCCACACCGCGACTGTAACGAACAACGGTCCACAATCCGCAACCCACGTTGCGCTTGCCCG
>Ga0179596_10000354_pt1 | contig 14440 bp, 9 predicted proteins | sample CZODoug1_1_08_16_FD_155494 | JGI IMG/M metagenome (GOLD analysis project Ga0179596, IMG submission 155494) | Vadose zone soil fungal communities from Angelo Coast Range Reserve, California, USA - CZODoug1_1_08_16fungal (Illumina Assembly) | ecosystem: Environmental > Terrestrial > Soil > Vadose...
CCTTCCAGATTCGAACTGGGACCTCCTCAATTGACAATCGAGTACTCTACCTATTAAGCTAAGAGCCCTATATTAAGTTTATAAAACTTTATTAAATAAAATTAGGTGTGCGGTGCTATAGTTCCATCGCATCATAGCTACGCACTCATATATACATAGCTACCCTGTATCCTGTTCTGGATATCCTTTCCTGCTCTTTCCCCAGCTTCCTTGCTCTTGCTAAAAGCATAAGCACAAAGGGCCGCGTAGCGAAAGGATCGAAGCCGCACCCTGTTTACTTTCTGCTCCGCCCACTGTATAGGCCTAGGCCAAAAGATGGGGCAAAAGGCCAGCAATCACTCACTAAGGCTGTCCTGCCCTACGCTAACGCGAGAAAAGGAAGGAGCTAAAGCAGCAGTGTGTGTAGCCTAGTCGCTAGCGGGGCAGGGGGAGAGGTACGCAAGCAAATGAAGAAACTGCACCCGCTACATGCTGGCTAAAGCTAAGCAGGAGAGACCTTAAATTAATAATTAATTTTACAAGAGCGAGGTGATTCGAACACCTACCGATGATTTTGGAGATCGCCATACTAACCAATTGATACTACACTCTTATACTTTAATTTAATAATCTCTTTTAAGTTAATAATTTCTAAGAACTAGAATCTACTGCTGCGGAGCAGCATCCTTTCCCTTTTTCCCTCCTGCCCTCCCTGCCCCGCTAGCGACTAGGCTACACGCGAGTCCTTCTCGTCCTTTAGGAACATAGGGCAAAGCTGAGGTAGGTAGGGATGCTAAGGCTAAAGCAGTCGCGTAGCGGGAGGGGGATTGTATTTTATTTAAATTAAAAATAAATATGTCCCATAGTTACAGTAATACTAAATGAACCTCTTTTATTTTTATTAGAGAATCTAGCACTATCAACAAAATGAGCTTTACCTCTAGCTAAAGTACCTCTTTGTATAGTTTTAACTGTTAATCTTGGTATAACTCTTTGTGTTAATAATCTTCCAGCTACTCTGATTTTTAAACCAGATAAGTAAGAAGGTAATATAGAATATTTATTAATAATTTTATTAGTTTTTTTAATTTTAGCTATAGTAAATAATTTTTTAATAATAAATCTAAGTTTAACAATATTACTAATTAAACCAATCATATTAGATAAAATATTACTATCATAATAAGGATAATGTAATCTATCTAATTCTAACTCTACTGGTTTTTTATATATTTTACTTAAATTTAAACACAGAGATTGTAATTTATCATTATTGTTTTTTAATAATTTATCATTAGAATAATATTTATTTAAATAATAAAATAATTGAATAACAACTTTATTAGGAGTAATAACAATAATAGGTTTACTTATTATACTAGACATTGATAAAAATGTGGATTCTAATAAATTAATTACTATTTTATTTATTCCCACACTACTCGTATTAGCGTTCGCTTTGCTTGAGCTAAAGTTATGCCATTGTATTCCTACATTATTATTAAATTGATAGACTATATTTTGATATTTTACTGTTTCAGAATTATACTTAGAAATTGATTTAATATATTTATATATATTTTTTATTCCTTTTCCACTATTTTCTGCTTTTAGATTATTTCTATTAATTAATTTTATAGTATTTTTATTAATTTGTATATTATTATTATCTGCTTGCGCTAAAGCAGGAGCAGCTACAACCTTAGTTATTTTAGTTTGATTTACTTCAGTTTTTACTTTTGTTTTAGGTTCTAATATACTGAATTTATTATTTATATTATTTTTTAAAAATTTATATAAACAATTATCATATAATTTTACCCATAAAATTTTTCTATTAAAGATATTTTTATGTGATAAGAATTTTTTATTTTCAGAATTTGACTTTTCGGATAGTGAATAAAATTCTAATTCTTTTTTAAATAATGGTGCTAAGCTTGACTTATTTTTTATTTTTTTATTAATATATTTCCAGCGCTGTCCTATGTCACATGGCCTTCCGCTGTTGCTAAAAGCATGCAAAGGAATGAAAGGAAAGTTTTCTAAAACTTAATACAAATATTTGTATTTAGCAGGATTACAATTTAATACTAAGACTAAGTATTATTTTAATTAAATAATAATTTAGTTATTTAATACTCCATACTATTTAATCGTAAACATTGTTTAATTTACTATCTAAAATAGATGTTTAATATAACTGATACTTTATTATATATAAATATTAAATATTTGTAGATATAATTTTATTAATTTTTATAGTATCTATTAATTAATCTACTCTTTTATGTTAATATTTTATATGGGTGTTTTAGCTACTGCATCTATAGCAATCCCTCTCCCGCTACGCGACTGCTTTAGCTTTAGCATGCAAGAGCTAGGAGGGGGGGTTTAATTTATTATTTTAAATTAAGATTGTACAGGTAACATTTTAAATGCGTGGAATGGAATAGGACTTTTTAATGACCATTCTAATGTATTAACATTTTGTGTATCACCATTAAATAGAACAGAAGAAGTAAAGAATGAAGGAACAGCCCAAGGGTTATTTGAAACTTCTTTACCGTTAGCAAATAGATCATAAATAATATAACCAAATAAGATAGCAGATACTACTGAAATTAATGATCCTAAACTAGATACGGCATTCCATCCAGCATATGCATCAGCATAATCAGGGATTCTTCTAGGCATTCCAGATAAACCTAAGAAGTGTTGAGGGAAGAAAGTTAAGTTAACTCCAATAAATAATAGCCAGAAGTGTACATTACCTAAGAATTCATTATATGTTTTACCTACAATTTTAGGAGTCCAATAATAGAATCCTGAGAATAAACCAAATACAGCACCCATAGATAATACATAATGGAAGTGAGCTACTACATAATAAGTATCATGTAATGCTATATCTAATGAAGCATTAGATAACACTACTCCTGTTAAACCACCTATAGTAAATAGAGCTAAGAAACCTAATGTAAAGATTAATGGTGTTGTAAATCTTAAACTTCCTCCATATAATGTTGCTATCCATGAGAATATTTTAATTCCTGTTGGTACAGCAATTACCATTGTTGCTGCTGTAAAGTAAGCTCTAGTATCAACATCTAATCCTACAGCAAACATGTGGTGACTCCATACTAAACAACCTAAAATTCCAATAGATAACATAGCATAAACCATACCTAAATAACCAAAAATTGGTTTACCAGAAAATGTAGATACTACTTGACTAACTATACCAAAAGCAGGTAAAATTAAGATATATACTTCAGGATGTCCGAAGAACCAGAATAAATGTTGATATAATATTGGATCACCTCCTCCTGCTGGATCATAGAAGCTAGTATTAAAGTTTCTATCTGTTAATAACATTGTTATAGCTCCAGCTAATACAGGTAATGATAATAATAATAAAATTGCTGTAATAAAGATAGACCATACAAATAAAGATACTTTATGTAAACTCATACCATTTGCTCTCATATTTAATGCTGTAGTAATGAAATTTATAGCACCTAATAATGAAGATACTCCAGCTAAATGTAAACTAAAAATAGCTAAATCTACTGAAGCACCTGAATGAGAAACAATACTTGATAATGGAGGATATACTGTCCATCCAGTACCTGCACCATTTTCTACTAAAGCACTTAATAATAATAAGATTAATGATGGTGGTAATAACCAAAATGAGATATTATTTAATCTTGGGAAAGCCATATCTGGGGCTCCTAAGTGAATAGGTAAAAAGTAATTACCAAATCCACCTACTAAAGCAGGCATTACCATAAAGAAGATCATTAAGAAAGCGTGAGCTGTAATAATAACATTAAATAATTGATGATCTCCTTGTAAGAATTGTACACCAGGTGCTGATAATTCTAATCTTATTAAAACTGAAAAAGCAGTACCAATCATACCAGCAAATGCAGCAAAAATTAAATATAATGTTCCAATTTCTTTAGCATTTGTAGAAAAAATCCAATTCATTTTACATTAGACTCTTTCACTTTTTAGCTCATTTTTTAATTTTTATTATTAATAATTTATATTTAAATTTACATTTTAGGGCTTACACCTACACCTGCGCAGCCATATGACATTTGAGCGGTAGCAAGGCTAGCATCGCTATCGTTAACATAGTAGGACCACTAGGGTTAGGGGATAAGTATAATAACTTAATCACCTTTTTATTTGCCGGAATAGAGGTGAGTCGAACACCTAAGGGTCTCCCCGAACAATTAGCAATCGTCTTAACTTACCAATGTAAACTATTCCTTTTTATCCTTATTTTTAGATAATATTTATAAGGGTGGCAGTAAATTTATAATTAATTAATAATAGTCTTTATCAGATTCGAACTGACACTAACTACGTGAAGGGTAGTCGTACGACCATTATACTAAAAGACCTTAAAATAATAATTTAATTATTTTATTATTTTAATAAATAAAGATAGAGCGACATTAGGAATTGAACCAGTTCTAGCAGATAATGAAACTGCTGTGCTACCTTTACACTATATCGCTTAACATATTATTATTATTATATTGCCCTCTCCTCTCCTCTCATCTCCGATGACCCGAAGACGCTACACTTTGCTTTAGCAGTAGTATATAATGCGGCAGCCTTATCCTTTACGCTCTCCTGCTCCGCACGGAGAGCGTATTCTATCCTTTTTGTCACTTATCATATTTATTTATGAGCGTAGGACTGAAAAGCATAGCGGCTACTTACATTGCTAGTTATAAAGCCAGCATTTCATAAGGATCAAGGGCATTACACTATAATTGAAATAATTTACGAACAAAGAGACTTGAACTCTTAAGGAATTACTTCCACTCCTGCTTAAGAGGAGATTGTTTACCAATTTCAACATGTTCGCTTATATAATTATTTATCTCTTTTAATTTGATTAATTTATATTTTATAATTTATATAAAAAGGCATCAAGAGGAATTGAACCTCTGAAAAAAGGTATTAACAGTACCCCGCATTAACCACTCTGCCATGATACCTTACTTTAATTAATTATATTAATTATATGGTAGGCGCGACTCGAACACGCTATATGTCTCCCACCCAAAGGGAGCGACGAACCAGTTTGTCATCTACCATTATTTTTTAAAATACTCTATTTTTTTTTACTTTTTATAAAATAGAATATATAATCAACTATATATTACTTTTACATTATTTTATTTATAATTAAATAAAGATAGAAAGCTTGTTATACTATCTTTATTTATCTTAACTTAAGGCTGTTTCATTACTCTTTATTTTATTTTGCTTAAGTACTGATTACCTAGCTCACCAAACTAAGCGCCATAATCATATATATGAGCAAGAGTTACAGAAAAGAGTAGTAAGAAGCTCCTTTCAACGTTACCGACTGTGCTAAAGCAATGGGTTAATTTAAAAGATTTTACCAGATTCGAACTGATATATTTATACTTAAGAATGTATTTACTTTACCAATTAAGCTAAAAATCTCTATATTATTTCCTTGCATCCACCCGAAGGTAAGGCTGGTAAGGATGGGGTGTAGCCTAGCGGCAGGGGGGGGGTTATATATAATTATAAATTAGAATAATAATGTAGATACAGATACATGTAATGAATCTAATATTATATTAGGGAATATACCTAATATAATTGTAGGTATTAATAAAGTTATTAATAAAATAAATTCTCTTCTAGAAACATCTTTATAAGGTTTTAAGTGAGGAGAATAAGCTCCATAAGAGATTCTATTATATAGATAAATTGAATAACAACCAGAGAATACAATACCAGTAGCTCCTAAAGCAGAAATTATAGGACTTCTTTCCCAAATACCAATTAAAGATAATTGTTCACCTAAGAAGTTTAAACTTAAAGGTATACCACTGTTACATAAAGTAAAAATAAAGAATAAAATAGTAAATACAGGCATATAAGTAACTAATCCTCTAATATAACTTATTATTCTTGTTCCAGTTCTATCATAAATTACTCCACCAACACAAATAAATAGAGCAGGAGAAACAAAACCATGAGCTAAAGATAATAATATAGCTCCTTCTATACCATGAATATTATTAGAAAATAATCCTAATATCACTACAGCCATGTGAGCAATACTTGAATAAGCAATTAAAACTTTAGTATCACCTTGAATTATTGTAGCTAAAGAAGCATAAATTAAAGTAACAATAGCAATAGTTTGTAATAAAGGACCGAAATAATTACATGCATCTGGTAAAATATTTAATAAAACTCTAATATAACCATAAGTAGCAAATTTTAAAACAGTACCAGCTAATAAAATAGAACCAGCTAAAGGACTATCAGCATGAGCTCTATATAACCAACCAGTAAATGGCCATAATGGTGTTTTGATTGCAAATGCTAATAAAAATGCTAAAAATAATATTTTTTGATTTTCTAAACTAATTTCATATAAAGATATTAATTGGAAATCTGTTGATCCTATATAACTATATATTTGTAATATAGCTAATAACATAAATAATGATCCAGCAAAAGTATATAAAAAGAATAAATATGCTGATCTTATTCTAGCTTGACCTGAACCATATACTATGATTATTACAAATAATATTGGTAAGATACTTTCAAAGAATATATAAAATAAAAATAAATCTAATACAGTAAATAAACAAATTTGTAAACTTTCTAATATTAAGAAAGAAATTACAAATGTTTTAACATTTTCTGTTATATTTTTATAATTAGATAATAAAGCTATAGGTGTTAAAAATGTTGTTAATAGTACATAATATAAAGAAATCCCATCGATTCCTAAATTAAAATGACAAAAACTTAATTGATTATATTCATATACAAATTGTATCTGATTTGTACTTGAATCAAAGTTTATCCATAAAATTATAGATACTAAGAAATTAATTAAAGAAATAATTAATGCTATATTTCTTATTTGATTTTTACTTTTTATTGAAATTTCTTTTATAGGTAGTAAAAATAAAGAACCTAATACTGGTATTAATATTAGTAATTGAATCATTGTTTTTTATATTTATTGTTGATTTCTTACCTTATTCCTTAACTTATTTTGCTATAGCCCGGACGTTATAGCAATAGTGATTTTGAATCATCTAGATTTTAATCTTAGTTGTGGAGAATGGAGTTTTCTTAAACTTTTTTTATAAATTAATTATTATTTATAAGGAATTATTACATATAGGATACTCCTGCACCTGCGCAAGCGACTGCTTGTTTTAGCTATAGCCAGCTGCTGCTGTCATTCTTGTGCTCCCTATCCTATCCATCCTTACCTTTAGCAAGGAAATAAAATAAAAAAGGGGTAGGCCACAGCATCCTTTCCTAGCTTAGCACCTGTATGTAAGAGCATAAGGCAAAGCTAAGGTAGATAAAGTAAGGATGCACTAGCTGGTTACGGTTGTGAGTGTTTATTTTTATGTGATAATTTTAATTAAATATTATTTATTATTTTTTAAATTAATTAATTTTTTAAGTAAATTATTTATTACTTCTCTTTTATTTGAAATAATCACAACTATTTATAGTATTTATAAAAGCACAGTACACACTCCTACCCTTAACCAGAACACTCCCGGCTCCGGATGTAGGGTGCTATTCTCCTTGTCATCTTGTCCCCCCCCTCCGGCTCCTAGCTAGGCTTACCTTTAGGGTGCAATAGCAAGGACAGCTTTAGCATAAAAGGACAAAAGGTAATAGCTAAGGATAGGATGCATGCGTCCTAGCTAATACAAGGGGGGGATTATATATATAATTATAAAATTAGTTAAGCTTTTTTACTTAATTTTGTAATATACATTCTTATTACTTGTTGAAATGTAAATAAAGGTAAAATGTATTTAGAAAATACATAAATTAAAACTAATAAAGTTAAGAATGAAAATGATAATTGATTTAAAAAATAAAATGGAAGTAATTGTGGCATTCTATTTAATTTATTTAATTGCTTTGTTCTAGTACTTCCTCTTGCTACATACATGTATAATAAAATATACGAGTGCTAGCTTATTTTATTGCTGCACTACCGGCTTAGCTACCTTAGCTTTGCCACATCTTTTGCCCTTATATAAGGAAAGAACAAGGACGTATGCTGCTTAGCTTTAGCCAGCATAGGTGAGTGTGTGTAAGAAAGAGGAAGGATTAAAGCTATCTCTATAATTATTATAAAAATATTTTAAAATAGTAATATAATTATTATTATAAATTTCTATTTATAAATTGAGATATTAAGGAGTATCTTTAAAAATAAAAATATTATAAAGAGTACCTACCCTATTATTACAAGCCTTTCCTTTTGTGCTTTAGCGAAGAACAAGGCTCCTGCTTAGCTATTCTTTTTTGTTTTTTTGCCTTTTGTCCCATCTTTGTCCAGCTGGTTGCACCCTACCTTACCTTTATTAATAACAAAGAATGCAGAGCACTACACAATCCCAAAATGGGTAAGGTAGAATAGGATCGCATAGCTGCTACCTTTTTTTAAAAGCACTGCGAAGCTAGGCCGATGCAATAGCAAGGGGGGGGGGATTAATATAAATATTTTAAATATTTATGAAATTGTTGCATAATTATTACTCTCGCTGCTCCCTCCTTACCTTTTTTTTTAAGCATAAGATAAGGGCAGGATAGCCTCCGTGTGGTGCAGGAGCAGGAGCGCTGCAAGGGAACGTTACCGAAAGAAATGTTAGAATAAATAATCTAAGAAAGCTGATACAACAGTTCCAATTGTATTAAAGATATCAATTAAAGTTGGAAATTCAAACGCTACATATTGATTTTGCACAACCTCAAATTGTTCATTGCTTTCTAGAATTATATTTACATTAGCATTTACGTCTGATATATCAAATACTTCTGCTAATTCTGGGTTGTTTTTAATATCTTCAGGAGTTATAGTAACGTCATTGGGTAGACCTTCTTGTACTCTTGTAGAATTTATTTCATCCACTCTTCTAGCACAAATAGTTTCACTATATTTGATATATATAAAGAAAGATAATCCAATAGTAGTGACAGCTACTGGAAGATAATAAACATTATCTTGAAATACATTAAATAATTGGTTAGTAATAATCATCATTATTTGAAATTAATAGATGTAATTTTAATAGCTCCTGATCCAATTTCTAATACAAATCCTATAGTTAATACAATAAAGAATATTAAAGCTACAGAAAACCCAAACATACTTACTTGATATAAAGTTAAAGCTATAGGGAATAGAAGTAAGATTTCAAGATCAAAAACTAAGAATAATAAAGCAACTAAGAAGAAATGTATTTGGAAAGTAGATCTAGTTTGCCCATATACAGGACTAAACCCACATTCATATGCTGATACTTTAGCTTCATCAGGTTTATGTGTAGCTAATAAAATATTTAAACCTAATAATAAAACAGCTAAAATAGGAACAAAAATAAATAATATTAATAAAGTATTCATTAGTTATAATATATGGATAATGAAAGTAATTGTGTACTTTTTAATAATATAGATGGTTTTAATATGAAAAATAAGATTAATAAAGTTAAACTAGATATTGTTAAACTATGAATATTGCTTAGGCCTGAGACCACTACTGTAGATTTTTGGGATACTACGCTACCTGTTTGCCCTTCTTTTAAGGAACCAGAAAGGATAGGAGCGCCTTTATCATTTAATGAATCATTTGATTCAATTTCAGTATGTAATATTCTAATTATTCTTAAATAATAGGATGCACTTATAATACTTACTAGTATTCCAGATATAGACATAAAATAATATCCACTTTCAATAGCAGAATATAATACAAACTGTTTAGAGAAGAATCCTAATAAAGGAGGAGTACCAGCCATAGATAATAAGCAAATAGTTAAACTAATAGATAAAATAGGATTAGAGAAGAATATTCCTTTAAATTCAGAAATATATTTAACATCTTTAAGTGTTATATTTGAGACTTGCGAAGCAAGAAGTACACCTTTATTATATATAGTTTTATTATTTAATACATAACCTATAGCTAATAATATTAAGAATGTATTTAAATTAGTTAATGTATATTGTAAAATATAAAAAATAAATGAATCAATAGATTGTTTACTATTTATAGCTAAAGCTAATAAGATAAATCCTATATGAGAAATTGTACTATAAGCTAATAATCTTTTTATTTTTGTTTGAGCTAATCCTACTACTGTTCCAATTATTAAAGATAATAAAGAACTAATTAATAATAAATATTTTATAGTATTTATTCCTACTGTATCTAAGCTTTCTAATATTGGACTTACTGATGTAATTTGAGTAAAGACTTCTAAAATAAAAATTAAAATAGAAATTTTAGGCATAATAGTTAACCAGATTGTTACTATTGTAGGACTTTCGTCATATACATCTGGAGCCCAATTATGTAATGGTGCTGCAGCTACTTTTAATAAAAATCCAGCAAATATAAAGATAAATCCTAAAGCTATACCTTGAGTAATATTATTATTTAAAGATTCTGTTACTGATATTAAATTATAGATTGATTCTAAATTAGTTAAACCTGTAAAAGTATAAACTAAACCTGAACCTAATAAAATAAAACAAGAAGCTAAACTACCTAATAAGAAATATTTTAATCCAGCATTAGTAGCAGATTCAGAATTTCTATATAAAGTTGATAATATATATACTGCAAAGGATTGTAATTCTATACTTAAATACATAGATATTAAATTAGAAGATGATATTAATAAACTTGCTCCTATTGTACTAAACATTATTAGTAAGCTATATTCTATTGAATATTTATAACTTATTTCTTCTATTAAAGTTTTTGTGACTTGTACATATACTGGTAAAGATCTAGCTATTAATATTGCTGCTCCTATTATGTATATAAAAATCTCTATTAATTGAGATATAAAGGTTACATGGAATAATCCACTATAAATACCTATACCTGATCCAATTGACTGAATATATAAAGCATTTAATGATAATGCTCCGGCATAAATTAAAATTATAGAAGACAATCTCTGGAATAAAACTGGCGATATTTTAGTTTTAAGAGAAGGTATGGCCATTACCATAATTAAAAATAAGATACTAAAAAATAACATTACTCAAACTATAAATAGTGTTTATTTACGAGTAATCAGATTCGAACCGATGATATCTACTTGGAAGGTAGAGGTTATACCACTTAACTATACTCGTATATTATATACTTTTATTAATTTTTTTTATTTATTTTATAAATATATATAATATTATTAAACATTATCTACTCTTTTATATATTTTATATAAATATACACTCTGCTTCTTTAGCTTTAGCACTAGCTTACCTTAGCTTTGCCCTATATTCCTAAAGGACGAGAAGAACAAGGCCTTAGCCTAACGGCAGGCAGGAGGCCTTTAAAGAATAAAAAAGGGGGGGGATAATTATAATTTAAAAAGCTATATTTATTAATTTAATAATAAAAAACTATTGAGCATCTACCCAAGCTAAGTAATCTTGTACAGATACAGATTCAATAGCTATAGGCATAAATCCGTGATATACTCCACAAATTTCAGAACATTGACCATAGAATGTACCAGTTCTTTCAGCTAATAAAGAAGTTTGATTTAATCTTCCGGGTACAGTATCGATTTTAATTCCTAAAGAAGGTACAGTAAATGCGTGGATAACATCAGCACCAGTAACAATGATTCTAACATGAGTATCAACTGGAACAACAACTTTGTTATCAACTTCTAATACTCTAAATTGTCCTAATTCTAGATCTGAATCAGGTATCATATAAGAATCAAATTCAATAGATTCACCACTTTCGTTAACATAATCTGAATATTCATATGACCAGTACCATTGGTGTCCTACTACTTTAATAGTAATTGTTGGAGAAACTACTTCATCTAATAAATAAAGTAATCTAAATGATGGGAAAGCAATAGTAATTAAGATTAATGCTGGTGTTATTGTCCAGATTAATTCTATTAAAGTACCGTGGTTAAGATATTTATGTATAATAGGAGAATTTTTAGAACTATAGTAATACATAGTTGACCCTAAAACCCAAAATATACCTACAGCAATTACTACTAAAAAGAAGAAAATTGTATTATGTAATTCTACTATTCCTGTGAAACTTGGTGAAGCACTATCTTGAAAACCTAATTGCCAAGGTTGAGGTGCATCATTGTAAATAGTATTAAAGATTGAAAATTTAGTTGACATTTTTATTTTATTAATTAAAAAATCTTAGATATTTTTATTTTCCTCATTCGCTTAGCTATTCTACCCTACCTTTATTTTCTTAGCCTTCCCTTGGCTCCTACCTTACCTTTCCTGGCTAAAGCTAAGGAGCGTGCATCCTTACCTTACCTTTTTATTCTTGCTCTTGCTAAAAGCATAAGCACTGCGAAGCTAGGCCGACAAGGAAGGGTGCAACAGTCGCGTTAGCAGCCTTACCTCTACCTAAAGGTAAGGGTGGATGCAAGAACAGGACGGAACAAGGGCTTAGAACAAGGCGACAAGGACCAACAACCAGCGTATATTTTATAATATATAAAATTATGAGACAATACTGTAGATATATTTTGTAAATATATATAGTATCCTAAGATTGAGCTTAAACAATTCTTTTATGTAAATATGAAAATATTATAATATTAGCCTATATCCTAACAGAACCAAGCCCTATTTTTATAAAATTATTAGGGTTAGGCACTAGATTAGAACACCATAAAATCTAAGAAGTAAAGGAATCGAACCTTTATTTAGTGCGAAGCAAAGCCTTTCTTCTTTCTTTTAGCTATAACTAAGAATGTAATTGTAAGATTGCCCCTAATTTATAGCTTAGCATGCAAGCATGCAGGGGGGGGGGGTTATATAAAGCTTTATATCTTTATATAAAATATATAATTATATTTATTAATTTAATTTACTTAAAATTATGAGTATAATAATAAGAAAGCAATCATTAATGAGAATAATCCTGTAGCTTCAGCTAAGGCGAATCCTAAGATTGCGAAACTAAATAATTGTCCTCTGATTTGAGGGTTTCTAGCTGTTGAAGCAATTAATGAAGAGAAGATTAAACCGATTCCGGCTCCAGCTCCGATTAAACCTGAGCAAGCTAATCCTGCTCCTAAGTATTTTGCTGCTGCTAACATTAATTTAGTTAGGTTATAGTGTCTAAGGCTAAAGAGATTCTAGTTTTTAAACTAAATACTTCTTTTATATATTTTATTTATAATTTTATATATTATTTATTTATAAATGATTCTTTTTGCTTTAGCTCAATATGTTCAGCTACTTCTGATTTATTGCTTAGTTACCTTTGCCCCATCTTTTTTTCCTTTGCTGGGTAAAGCTAAGCATAGGACGATAGGAAGCATGCTGCAATAAAGGTAGTGCGCTGCTGCATCCTTACCTTCGGGCCCTTGTCCTTCTCGTCCTTTAGGAATATAGGGCAAAGCTAAGGTAGGTAAGCTAAGCAGCTGGGGATAAATTTTTAATTAATTAAATATTACTTATTAATATAATTATAATTACCTGTTTTTTTTATTTAGGTGTGCGAAGCTGAGCTAAGCATATAAATTATATTTTTGTAATAATATTAGAAGATATATCTTTAAAATGAATTAAGTTAAGTCTTTTTGTATCTAAATAATATAGTTTATATTAGTAAAATTATTTATATTATAATACTAAATAATAACATATTTATAAGATACCATTGTTATATAGGCCTTGCTACTTTAGCATTTGCTATTTATAAAGCACCAACTATCTTCTTTAGATAGTTGAAATCACTAATTATTATAACAATAAAGGCTGATTTTCTAAAAATTAATAAGCCAGGTATAGGATTCTATTCTCTTAAATTTTAATTATTTAAACAAACGTCACGCTTAGTCCCTACCTTGCTTAGTTTGGTAGACTCTTAGATATAAAATATTTGAGTGCGCCTCTGCTATTGCATCCTTTCCTTTGCTGGGTAAAGCTAAGCATAAAGGACAGCTAAGCATGCTGTCCTTGCTAAAGCTAGGAGGAGAGCAATTATAGCCCCCCAGCCTTTACTATAGCGGCGCCCAATTTGGGGTAGGTCTTAAACAATAAAGTGTTAGATAATTATATTATTATAATACAATTTTATTAAAAATACTATTTATTTTCTATAGTTTTACCATAAATCAAATTATTATTTAAATTTTACCTAAATTAACCTTTGACCTTTCTTAAGTAAAGTTAATATAAATTACCTTTAAATACAGAATTAGTACTCTAATATTATATTATTAAAAATTTAGGGTAAAATCAGAGAATTGAACTCTGAACATCGTCGCCACAAGACGTCATTTTACCATTAAACTAATTTTACCTCTTTTACGTTTATTATTAATATATTTTATATATTTTTACTATTAAACTTTTAGTAAAATATTCAATATCT
>Ga0179596_10000355_pt1 | contig 14434 bp, 12 predicted proteins | sample CZODoug1_1_08_16_FD_155494 | JGI IMG/M metagenome (GOLD analysis project Ga0179596, IMG submission 155494) | Vadose zone soil fungal communities from Angelo Coast Range Reserve, California, USA - CZODoug1_1_08_16fungal (Illumina Assembly) | ecosystem: Environmental > Terrestrial > Soil > Vadose...
CTCGTCGGGGGCCGGGGTGACTGCGGATCTAGCTGTGTTTGCGGCGCACGGACTCTTTGGGACGTCGTGTATTACGGCTCTGACGGTGCAGAACACGCTGGGTGTGGCAGCGGTGCATCCGGTGGATGGGGCGGTCGTGCGGGCTACCTTGGAGCATCTGCAGGCGGATCTTCCTCCGGTGGGGATCAAGATTGGGATGTTGGCTACGGCGGGATGTGTGGAGGCGGTGGCGGGGTTTCTGGAGGGTCTTGCCGTCAGGCCCGTGGTGGTGCTCGATCCAGTGCTGCGGTCGACTTCGGGGAGGGAACTGTTGGATGCGGCGGGGGTGGAGGTGCTGCGGCGCAGGCTACTTCCGCTCGTGGATTGGGTAACGCCTAACGTGGCGGAGTTGGCGGTGCTTGGCGGCTTGGGGCAGCTTCCGAGGCTGGCGGTGATGGTGACGGGTGGGGATTGTGTTCCTCCGGACGATCTGGTGGTGATCGATGGGGTGGAGACTCGGCTTCCCGGAGAGCGGGTGGAGACAACCTCGACGCATGGGACGGGGTGTGCGCTGTCGAGTGCTCTGCTGGCTCGGCTGGTGCTGGGCGACGAGCCGTTGGAAGCGGCGCGAGCGGCAAAGGCGTATGTAACCGAGGCCCTGCGGCGGGCTACGCCGATCGGGCACGGGCATGGGCCGATGCATCACCTTTGGCCCCTTCGGTAACGTCCTCTCGAAGCCGATTCGCTCACCTCCGGCTGGATTGGACCGATGAGCGAGTCATGATCGAGATAGACAAGCAGGACAAAATAGACAAGCAGGACAAAGCAACGACGGTGTATCCATCGCCGACGCCGTATCCCGACCGGATGAGGACTCGCGCGCGGCGTCCGGAGCGGCGGAGACCCGGGAGGGAACAGGGCCAGGCGCTGGAGCGGCTTGGTCATGCGGTCGAGTACCTGATCGACTCGCGGATGTTCCTGACGCAGGTTCCCTATACGGCCGCCGAGGAAGAGGCGGTGCAGATCCTGATGGCGCTGAACCGGATGGTGTTCGAGAGCTGTCCGGAGGTTCTGTCGATGCGCCGTCGCGTAACGGACAGTGTCTTGGCTCTGCTAGGCTTGAAGTCAGTATGCCGCTGACCCTTACCCTGAATGGACAGACTCGCACCTTCGACGGCCTTCGGCCGGATTCCAACCTCGCCGAGCTGGTGGAAGCGCTGGGCGTGAAGGGCGACCGCGTGGCGCTCGAGCTGAACGGCGAGATCGTCTCGCGAGCTCGCTGGACCGAGGCGAAGCTGACCGAAAGCGCCAAGGTGGAGATGGTCCACTTCGTGGGTGGCGGTTGCCTCTGTTAAGCTGGAGGCATATGCCGAGCCAAAGTGAACTGAACCTTGCCCGGAAACATGGGGAGAACCCTGTCGCGTGAGCGGAATCCGGGGTATCGCCAAGAATCTCTCAGCTCTCTTTTCGTCGCATGCCATTGCTGTATTTCAGCAAATTGGGCTTGTTCCGCTCTTCATCCATGTATACGGCAAGGCCGGGTACGGTGAGTGGCTGGCGATCTCGGCTGCGGTCTCGTACCTGGGAACGCTGGACTTCGGGGTGCAGACGTTCGTCAATCAGGATCTGACGGTGCGTTACCACCGGGGCGACATGGACGACTTCCATGTGAACCAGTCGACTGCGTTGCGGCTGCTGCTGACCATTGTGGGTTGCGCCGCGCTGGCCGCGACGGTGGTGTTTGCGCTGCCGCTGCAACACATCCTCAAGATGGATGGGGTTCACGGCGACCCGATTGTGCCGCCGCATGTGGTGCAGATCGCCATCTTCTTCATGGCGTTGCAGGCGCTGACGAACATCATCTACGGCTACTTTGCGGGCACGTTCATGGTGCTGGGCAAGGCTTACATCGGCCAGTACTGGAACAACGCCAAGATGCTGACGCTGATCTCGACGGCTGTGGTCGCGGTGCTGCTGCATTCCTCCTTCGCCGGGATTGCGATGGCGCAGTACGCGGGGTTGCTGGTGTGCCTTTCGGCTCAGTTGTGGCATCTGCGGCGGATCGGACGGGATATCTTCCCGACGCTGAAGCACTGGGACAAGGCGCTGGTAGCGAAGATCCTGAAGCCTTCGGGGTACTTCGCGCTGATCTACTCGAGCAACTTCCTTGTGTATCAACTTCCGATCCTGATTCTGCAGAGGACCGTGGGCGGCTCGTTTGTGACGCTGTTCTCGCTGATGCGGACGATCTTCTCGATGACGCGCAACATGATGAACGCACTGACGCAGTCGATTGGGCCGGAGGTGACGAGCCTCTTCGCGAAGAACGACTGGAAGGGGCTGAGCAAGCTCTACAACTACTCGGAACGGCTAATCTTCTCGGTCATTCCGGTGGCGAATATCGGGGTGCTATACCTTTGCCCGTTCCTGCTGACGATCTGGCTGAAGCAGCCTGGGTTGTTCAATCCGCAGCTTTACATCATCAGCGCGGCTTCTTCGATCATCATGTCGACCAAGGAGCACAAGTTTCAGTTCCAGTTCTCGACCAACACCCACCAGGAGCTGGCGCGGTTCATGTTCGGGACCTACGTTACCCTGGGCGGGCTTTGGATGTTCTTCATTCCCCGGTTCGGGCTGCTGGGGCTGCTTTGGTGCTGGTTTGCCGTCGAGACTGCGCAGCTTGGCTACCTGATCTATCTGAACGCCCGGTTCTTTGCACACCATGAGCCGATGGATAAGCGGTATCTGGTGCGGCTGGCGGTGCTTTCAGTCAGCTTCATCGCCGGGGCCAAGGTGTTTCTGCCGTATACGCGGCAGATGGCGCTGCCGGTACAGATTGGGATTGCGATTGCCAATGGAGCGGCTCTGCTGGCGCTGGCGGTTCCGATGTTCGACCTGGGATCGGTCTGGGCGGAGTTCCAGGCGAGGCGACGGGGGAAGCGGTTGGCCTAGGGGGCCCCCTTGAACCTCGAGCGTGTTGCGCGATAATCGAAGCAAAAACAGACCAATTTCACTGGACTATCCTCTATTCAGCTTTTCCATACATTGGCCCATCTCGTGTACCGCAAAAAAAGCGACGAAACACTCCTGGTGAAACATTGGGCTTTTTGCATCGCCATCCCATAACCTCTTTAGAAAACCATACTTCCACGTATCGCACCACAAAGGGTGCATTTCATACCACTTTTTGAGGCAAGAGGTCCGACCTCTTTCCGTCTCTTTGCTCCTTGCCGTTGCCCTATGAGACCGTCGCGAAGGTGAGGTCTACGGCTATTCGGTGACGGTGTAGGTGTGGGTGCCGCTGCCTATGGTTTCGGTCTTGCCCCTGGGCAGGATGACGGTGGCAGTGGTGTTGGCGGGGATGGTGACGGTGAAGCGGTGTTTGGCCTGCTGCCAGTCGGAGACGATAGTGCCATAGGCTGAGTCGTACTCAGTGTGGAGCTGGGGCAGGGCAGCGTTGAAGTGGGGTTGGATCGTCAGGTGGTGGTAACCGGGGCCGGTGGCGTCTGTGTCGATGCCGGCGGCGCGGCGGTAGACCCAGGCCATCACCGAGCCGAAGGCATAGTGGTTGTAGGAGTTCATGCCGGGGTCGCCGGTGTCTCCGTTCCAGCGCTCCCACCAGGTGGTCGCGCCCTTTTTGACCATGTAACCCCAGGAGGGGTACGTGTCCGATAACAGGAGTTTAAAGGCCACATCGGAGCGATCGTTCTCATCGAGGACGTTGAGGAGGAAGGGCGTGCCCAGGAAACCCGTCGTGAGGTGGGTGCCGTGGGCCTCGATGTCCTTGACCGTCTTGTCGACCATGGCGGCGCGCTGGGCGCCGGTGGCGATGCCAGTGGCGATGGTGGCGAGGTAGCTGGTCTGGGTTCCTCCGGCTACGGTGCCGTCCTCTTTGACGTAGGCTGCGCGGTAGGCGGCGGCGATGTGGTCGTACTCGGACTGGTACTTCGCGGCGTCGTCTGGGCGGTGGAGGGCCTTGGCCATCTCGACCATCTCGCGGGCTATCAGCGCCCAGTATGCGGTGGCGATAAGGTCCTTGGGGGTGTTCTGGTCGGGGGCGAGCCAGTCGGCGTAGTTGTTGCCGAGGCTCTTTTGACGGAGGTAGTTGGGGTTGGTCTTCAGGATGAAATCCATCCAACGGGCCATAGCTGGCCAGGATTCTTCCACCACGGAAAGGTCACCGTACTGGAGCCAGGCGGCGTAGGGGATGAAGACGCCAGCATCGCCCCAGCCGGGTGCGCCCTCCTGGCTGCCGAGGAGGTTGGGGGAGACGTCGGTGAAGGCGCCGGCGGGGGTCTGGGCGTCGGTAACGTCGAGCATGAACTTGTGGGTGAAGGCGTCGATGTCGAAGTTGTAGGAGCCGGTGCGCCAGAAGACGCCGGCGTCGCCCATCCAGCCGAGGCGCTCGTCGCGCTGCGGGCAGTCGGTGGGGATGGAGACGAAGTTGCCGCGTTGGCCCCAGGCTCCCAACTCATTCATTTTGTTGAGTGTTTCGCTGGAACTGGTGAGCCGGACGGATGGGGTGGCGGGGAGGCTGTTGTAGACGATGCCTTCAATGGTGGCGAGGGTAGGAGGGGTGGAGAGGGAAGTGCCGGGGGTGCTGAACTCGACGTAGCGGAAGCCGTGGAAGGTGAAGGCTGGGGTCCAGATTTCGTCGCCGGTGCCTAAGAGGGCGTAGGTGTCGGTGACGTCGGCATTGCGGAGGTTCTCGGTGTAGATGCTGCCGTCGGGGTTGAGGCGCTCGGCGAAGCGGAGCTTGACGATGGAGCCGCGTGAGCCGCTGACGTGGATGCGGACGTTGCCGACCATGTTCTGGCCCATGTCGTAGATGGTGGAGGAACCGACTTGGGACAGGGTTTTGGGCTTCAGGGTGATGGTGGTGTGGATGGGGAGGTCGGGCTGGGCGGTGAGGGCGATGTCCGGCTGTGGAGGCTGGGCGGTGAGGGCTGAGGTCCAACCGTTGGCAGAGAAGTTGGGGGCGTTCCAGCCGGGCCGGGCGAGACGCGCGTCGTAGGACTCGCCACCATAGATCTCGGAGAAGGTGATAGGAGCGGGGGCGGTGAGCCAGGTGGGGTCGGTGGCGATGGTCTGGTGGGTGCCGTCGGCCAGAGTTACGTCGAGCTGGGCGCGGAGGAGGTTGGGGCCAGGGGTGAAGCGGAAGCCGCTCCAGGTCATGGGGGAGCTGTACCAGCCGCCGCCTAACTGGACACCGATGGTGTTCGGGCCTTTGGTGAGGAGGGAGGTGACGTCGTACGTCTGATAAAGCACGCGCTTGTGGAAGTCGGTCCAGCCGGGAGCGAGGAGGCTTTCGGGGGAGACGGATTTGCCGTTGAGGAAGGCCTCGTATGCGCCGAGAGCGGTGATGCTGAGGCGGGCGGAGACGACGGTGGAGGGGAGGGCAAAGTCCTTGCGGAGGAGGGAGGCTTCGGTGGCGATACGGTCGGGGCCCGGGACGGGGGTGCTGCGGTCGGTGCCGATGCTGAAGCTCATGGAGAGGGGACCGACCTCGGCGGCAGGCTGCCAGGGCGCGGTGTCGGTGGCGCGGGCTTGCCAGGTCTGGTCGGTGACGATGCGGCGTTCGACTCCGGAGTCGGTGAGGTGAATGGAGGCGGCCAGGGCTGCGGGGGAACCGAGTTTGGCGTCGCCACGAGGGCGGGACTCTTCGTCGATCTCGATGACGTTGTCGCCAGCGTGGAGGAGAGGAGCGATCTCTTCGCGGTCGAAGGCGCTCCACTCGTTGTGGTGGCCGGTCTCGGTGCCGTTGACGTGCGCGACGAACTTACCGCGGGCGTCTACGTGGAGGCTGGCGGCAGAGGGGGGAGCTACAAGCTTCAGGATGTAGCGGAAGTGGGCGGTGGTGCCCTTGACGACGTGCATGGCGTCGGTGCCGGGAAGCCAGATCCAGCGGATGGCGCTGAGCTCAGCCTCGGCGGCGGGGTCTTTGCGGGTGATCCACTGGGCCTGCCAAGTGGTCAGACCGGTCTCGAACCAGGCAGGGGAAGAGGTGGTCTCCCTACCCTTGTCATCCCACGTGCGGACGGCCCAGGCGTAGCGTTGCTGGGGCTTGAGGGGGGAGCCGGCATAGGTGATGTTGACGGACTCGGAGGAGGTGACGCGGCCGGAGTCCCAGGCGTCGGCTTTGCCGGACTTGAGGTTGGCGGGGTCGGTGGCGACGAGGACTTCGTAGGCGGACTGCATCCAGTTGGGGCGGGTGGCGTCGCTGCGCCAGGAGAAGACGGGGTGCGGCGTGTCGATGCCGAGGGGGCTCTCAAGAGCGTTGGTGCGGAGGTGAACCGGTGCGGCGTAGGACGTGGCGGCGGTGGCCAGGCAGAGGAGAGCGGCGAGCTTTCGCATGCGGTGTGGGGCTCCAGTGGAAGTCGATTCGAAGTTTACCCTTCGAAACGATTCCATGCCAGTGCCTATCGACCTAACTGTCTTTGCGGTAGAGCAGGTTGCGCATCGACTGACGGCGGGCTTCGTTGACTTCGGCGATGTTCTTGCGCTCGTCGGCGTCCATGCGCTGCTTGCCGCCAGAATTGGCGGACTCGGGCTCGCTGCACTCGGGACAACGGTTGGCAAAGCCGGGCTTGCCGGGCTTCAGCTCGAACTCTTCCTCGCAGACGACACAGACCTTGATCGGGAATGCCATAACAACCTTAATGATACGCCGGGTGGGGAATTTGGCGGATCTCCCGTGCATACATGAGCAGGAGATCGATACACACCATGATCCGGCTGCTCGCTGAACATCCAGACTCGGCGTCCAACGTTCACCAGGCAGGAGCGGCGGTATGACGTGGCGCGTGGCTCGATTGGAGATGGATGCGCTTGTGCCAGAGGCCGAGACGCATTTTGGCGTGGGGGAGCTGGCGGCCCCTGCGTCCGAAACGTCGTTGCTGAGCCTGATCCGGCAACGATTCTGCTCGGATGAGCAACTGGCGGAGCAGTTACAGAGCGGGAACGCGGACGCGCTGACTGTCCTGTTCAAGCGGCATAGTCCGCTGCTGTTCGGGATCGCGCGGCGGATACTCCGGAACGATGCCGAAGCGGAAGATGCGGTGCAGCTGATCTTCCTGGATGTGTTTCGTTCGATCCACCAGTTCGATGCTCAAAAGGGGCGGTTCAAGACGTGGCTGTTGCTGTTTGCGTATCACCGGACGTTCAACAGCCGGCGGTCCCAGATTGCGAACCGGTTCTTTGATACCGAGCCTCTGGAAGAGACCTTGCCGGGATCTTCCCTGGAGGCTTTGAGCGCGGAAAATGGCATTTTCGTGGAGCAGGTGATGCGGTCTTTGCAGCCACGCCAGCGGCGCACGATCGAACTGATCTATTACGAGGGTCTGACCGCGGAGGAGGTCTCCATGCGGACAGGGGAGAGTGTGCGGGTGGTGCGGCACAACCTGTACCGGGGGCTCGATAAGCTGCGCAAGGCTTGCCAGGGAGAGAGATGATGCTCGATCACGCACACTACGAGATGCAGAGCGCGCTTGCCGCGGCAGGGCAGCTCCCCGACAACGAGTTGATCGAGCTGGAGCAGCATTGCCATATCTGTTCCGCTTGCCGGGGTGTGGCCGCGGAGATGGGCTGGATGAGCCAGCAGCTCTTTCTCGTCGAGGCGCGGACTGCGACTGCGATGAAGGTTCCCGAGGGGATGCAGGAGAGGTTTCAGCAGAGGGCCGGTTTGCAGGATAGGGCTTCGGTGCTTCCGGATCTGCGGTATCTGGGTTTAGCCTTCGCGGCGATGATCGTGCTTTCGTCGCTGAGCTGGAAGATGGTTTCGCGGAGAGATGCGGCCGCGGCGATTGTGTCCGAAGTCTCCTTGTCGGCACCGAGGAAGGAAGATGTTGCTCTGACCCCGGCGGCTGGAGCGAGGCAGGGCGAAGTCCGGCGTCGACCGGCGCGGAAGCGCAGGAGTTCCGCTCGATCCGTTGAACTTGCGGGTGCCACGCACAGCTATCTGAGTCTGTATCAGCCCTCGCTCCAACTTCCTGTCCGTCCAATGTTTTTGAAGGTGGATGGAGTTGGCTTGTGGAAGCCCGAGGGAATTAGCAGGGGGATGGAGCACCCGTTTCACTATGACTTGAAGCTGGCGTCGCTTTCGCTGCTGGACGATCCTCACCGCTCACGGCTGGAGTCGATCTCGACAAGCCTCCAGTTCGTTCCTCCCGTGTTCCATCTGGACCTTAGCCGAGCCTGGTAGCTCCCTCAACCACGATCTAAAGGAGGTCGCGATGACGCGATTTGGTACCGTCTTGTTCTTTTTCGGGATGCTCTGCGTTTGTGGAGTTTCCCTGGCTCAGAGTTCCGCCTTGCCCGCGGTGAACCCAGCCGTACCGAAGATTGTCACGCTGAACTTTAATGCCGTCGTGCTTGGCACGGCTGAGGCACAGAGGGAACTGAGCACGATGCAGAAGAAGTATGCGCCTCGGGAACAGGAGCTACAGAGGCTGAATGACGACGTTGAGAGCTCCAAGAAGCTGCTGAGCGATAGCGCTGGAAAGATCAGCGAGACGGAGAAGGAGCGGAGGGTGCTGGAGCTAAGTTCGAAGGACAAGCAGCTTCAGCGCAGTGTCGAGGATTTGAAGAACGACTCGCAGACGGAGGGCCAGCAGGTTTTTCAGCGTGTGGCCCAGAAGGTCTATGCGTTTTTGCAGGAATACTCGGCGCAGCATGGATACACGGCTGTGCTGGAGCGAGGTACGGAGACGGCCCCGGTGGTTTGGTATACCGCCAGTAATGTCGATATTACGGACGAGGTGGTGAAGGCATATAACGCAAAGAGCGCGTTGCCGGATCTCCCGGCGAATCCCAGGCCAACACAGGCCGCTCCGGCGAAGCATCCGTAGGGGAATGTTAATGAATTGAATACTGTGGACCGGTCTTCCTCAGCCGGGTAGCTTATTCCTTAGGAATGAGAACTCTTGTCCTTCGTTGTGTTGGTCTGCTTTGCCTTGTGATGATGTTTGGTTTGCGACTGGAGGCGCAGGTGAAGCCGAAATGGACGGCACCGCTGGCTCCGTTTCAGATCGCGGACAACCTGTACTACGTGGGGAGTCAGGATCTGGCGGCTTATCTGGTGACGACGCCTGAGGGGAATATTCTGATCAACGCGAACCTGCCTTCGTCGCCGAAGCAGATTCGGGCGAGCGTGGAGAAGCTTGGGTTCCGGTGGAAGGATACGAAGATTCTGCTGATGGGGCAGGCGCACTTCGACCATGCGGGTGGGTTTGCCGAGGTGCTGCGGGAGACGCATGCGCAGTCCATGGTGATGGAGTACGACGCGAAGGTGGTGCGGTCGGGGGGCGAGACGGATTTTCTGCATGCGTCGGGGTCGGTACCGACGTTTCCGGCGGCTCGGGTGGACCGGGTGCTGCATGACGGGGATACCGTGGTGCTGGGTGGGGTGGTGTTGACGGCTCACCGGACCGCTGGGCATACCCGGGGGTGCACGACCTGGACGATGCGGGCGCATCTGCCGGGGGAGCCTGCGGGCACGTTGCGAGACGTGGTGATCGTGGGTGGGTATACGCTCTGGTCGGACTTCAAGCTGGTGGACGCTCCGGGACACCCGGCCTCGTATCCGGGGATCGCGGAGGACTTTCGGCGGACGTTTGCGTTGTATAAGTCGCTGCCTTGCGATGTGTTTCTGGGTGACCATGGCGAACACTTCGGGATGCTCGAGAAGGTGGCGCGGATGGGGAAAGAAGGAGATGAGGTTTGGGTGGACCCCAAGGGGTATCGGGAGACGATCGACGCGGGACAGAAGGCGTTTGAGAAGTATCTGGCGGAGTCGCAGGCGGCGAAGTAGGCTAGCCGGGTGCGCTGGCACGCACTCGGCTGGTTGGGGATGGTTAGTGGCTTGCCATGGCTGCGTTGAACTGCTCGAAGAAGCTTTGGAACGTTTCGGCGTTGAAGTCGCCGGCGAAGCGCAGGGGATAGACCCGCTTTACGAGGATTTCGTTCGCCTCGGGCTGGGTTGAGAGGATCTGCATGACCTCGGCGATGTAGTCGGCCAGGGGCATGGCGCGGGGATCGTTTGCCTGGTGCTCGCCCATCAGCTCTGTCTGGACATAGGGAGGCGCGAGTTCCAGCACACGGACCGGGGTGTTCTTGAGTTGATACCGCAGGGAGAGGGTCCAGGAGTGAATCGCGGCCTTGGTGGCGCAATAGGTTGGGGTGAGTGCAAGGGGAGTGAAGGCGAGGCCCGAGGTGACCGTCATAATCGTGGCCTCGGGCTGCTGCTTCAGGTGCGGCAGAAGGGCAGCGGTGAGATGTAGGGGGGCTGTGAGGTTCGTGGCGATGGTGTCGTTGATTGTGTTGTCATCCGCTGGTTCGTTCAGGTTCTCCGGCTTCATGATGCCAGCCATGTGGATCAGCACGTTGAGCTTGGGATACCTGGCGACGAGGGATGAGGCAAAGTTCTTGAGCCTAGCTGTGTCCTGTACGTCGACGGCCACGGAGAGCATGCCCGGATTTGCGGCGGTTACGGCGTCGAGGGTTTCCTTGCGCCGTCCCGCGATGATGACGGTGTTGCCCAATTTGTAAAAAGCCTCGGCGAGCCCGCGGCCAATACCGGAGCCACCGCCCGTAATGAGAATCGTGTTGTTGCCTTGAATGTTCATGCGTTTGATCTCCTCTTGAGTTACTGTAAGAGAGTCACTCTCCATTGGGAAGTAGGCACTTGCGGGTGAGGGACGCACCGGGAGGTTAGAAATGCGAGAAATGACGAAAATGGCTGAAAAGAAAATTTCAGCCACGGTACGGTTCCAGTCGCCGGAGGGGAGGAGCGCTTCGCCTGAGATCGATCGCCTGGTGGAAGAGATCATCGGGCGGGTGGCCGATAAGTGGACGTTGTTGCTGCTGGAGGCTTTGGCGCAGCATGGGGTGGTTCGGTTCAGCCGTCTGGCGGATTTGGTGGGTGGGATCAGCCAGAAGATGCTGACGCAGACGCTGCGGCAGATGGAGAGTGATGGGTTTGTGATCCGCACCGTCTATCCGGTCGTTCCACCGCGAGTTGAGTACGCGCTGACTTCGCTAGGGGAGAGTCTGGGCGAGGCGTTCTGCAGCGTGTGGAATTGGGCGGAGACACATCACGAGGAGCTACAGCGGGCGAGAGCTGCGTATCGGGAACGGCTTGGGCTTACGGGGTAAGTGCGGCGGAAACACGTTACTGTACATAATATGTGTTATCGGACGTTGCATGTGCGATGCATATTGGCTCATACACAAACATTATTTCTACCCGCCCTCTTAGCTGCATATAGGGCGATATCTGCGGCTTGCAGTAGTTCTCCGCGTGTCCCGCCGAGGGACGGATGTGCCGTAGCTACCCCTATGCTGATAGTTACAGGACGTAGAAATTCATCTCCTTGTGATTCGCTAACGAACCTTCTCATTCGTTCAGCAATCACAGTTGCTCCCAAACTAAATGTATGAGGCAAAAGCACAACAAATTCCTCACCACCGTATCGTGCCACAAAATCTCTGGGGCGTTCGACAGACTTTCGTAGAGCCTGCGCGACCGCAAAGATAAGTGCATCTCCTGCCGGATGACCGAACGTATCATTGTATGATTTAAAGTGGTCAATATCGATCATCAACAGCGAAAAATAATCTTGTTGTCGGAATGAGATTGACCACTCTTGTTGTAGACGTGCGTCGAAATTTCGGCGGTTTGGCAATTGTGTGAGGAAGTCGGTCTCGGCTGTCTTCTCCAATTGATGGAGTGCGGTTCTAAGCTCTTGCTGAAGTTCTTCCTTTTCCCTAAGTACGGCCCCGACAACGAAGACAGTAATAGCAAGCACACTCAGGAACAACTGAAGCAGGAGAACGGCATGTATGACATTCTGTTCATGAATGCCAACAAAGGGTCCACGCCCAGCAGAAGTGAGAAAGGCTGCTGGGAACGCAAGAAGGGCCACGGCAATTGCCGCAGCGGAAACGCCAAGCCGGAAAATAACTAACAAGAGCGCAGGATAGATGAGGAACGTGATGGAAGCGTAATTCTGGCTGAATATATAGAGGGATAGAGATATAAATGCAGCCAAGAGTGCAATGACTTCGAAGAATTTTCTCTTGCGAAAGAGTGAATCGACCTCCGAGCTTCGGATGATTAGCATCAAGGGGGTCATGATCGCTATGCCTAAGGCATTCCCCCAATATTGATTTCGCGTGTGATATATCGCCGTATGAAGAGTTAGGTGGTTGATAAGCAAATGCCTTGCAGCGGTGATAGACGACGGAATGATTGGCGACAGCAGAACTGCTTCCGCAAGGAAAAGGAGGAAGGTTCGCACATGCATGAGATCGACAAACTGTTCTTCTCTGCCTTGTAGAAGAAGGGCTGCCACAATTACTTCGGCCACATTGCCGATTGTCCATGCTGCCACGGCGACATGTGCGGAAGGGAAAAAACAGTACGCAATGAAGGCATTAAGAAAGGCAGTTACCGAAAGATAATATCTCCAGAGTCTTCGTGGAACTCTTAGCATCATTCCAAGGAGGATTCCATTAGCCGGCCAAATCACATCCGCACCCGATTTGGATCGTCCTAGCACCATCGCCTCGACGACACCCGCCGTATATAGCACCGCCAAAAGAGCAATCTGAAGAATTTCGGATTGTGAAAGGCCTACAAACCGCCCCGTGCTCGGCACTTTTTCGAATACGGTCCATTGCTCAGGATTGCGATTCATCTGGAATCTTCCTACATCGAGTTTGTTGAGCAATTATCCCCCCATCCCTTCAAAGAGAGCTAGGAATTTCTTAGCTTACCTTTGGCCATCCTCGCTCATGAGCCCCTCTCACCCGAAGTCAGTTGGAAGCCGCTTAAATATCCAATTGGCTTGGAGACGAGCGTTTACCCTAACGCAAACTGACCGCCCCGATCAGCTTCCGAGTATGACCGCCGTGTCGCCCAGACTCTCCATATCATCTTCCATTACCACATCCCTGTGGCTTGAATCTGGCACATTTATGATGAAGCCGTCTACACTGCAATCTGTTCGATCCCGTGAGGTCCATCCTTCGTGCTGCGTGCGCTCGTTCTGCCGATGGTTATGGTTGCGACTCTGCCTGGGTTTGTGTTGTGCGCTGGAGCGCAGGTGGCGGTGTCGCTCGGGCAGACGCAGACACAGGTAAGTTCCCTTCCAACAAGCTCTACGAGCGGCACGGTGGAGCCGTTTGAGCTGATGGGGCATGTGATCAATGCGCGGACAAATGCTCCGATAGCCCGGGCGCTGGTGAAGTTCGGACAGCGGGCGGTGCTGACCAACCATGATGGGGTGTTTTTGTTTCCGCAGGTGACCTCTGTTTCAGGAGTGCTGGTGCCGAGGAAGGAGGGGTTCTACGGCAGTCCGAGCGGCGACACCGTGGTCCAGACGATTACGACGTTTACACCGGAGAGCCCGGTGGACGTGATGCTGTATCCGGAGGCGGTGATCTCGGGCGTGGTGGCAAGTGCATCCGGGGAGGGGTTGTCGAACTTCATCGTGACGATGCGGCGGAGTACGTTCGACGAGTACGGGCACCACTGGCAGGCGACCGCGACGACGCACACCGATAGCTCAGGGGCGTACCGGCAGGTGCTGGCACCGGGGGATTATTCGGTGCAGGCACGGACGTTTGGGCGCGCGCGAGGCGATGGGGAGATGTATCTGCCGGTGTCAGTTCCTGCCGATAGCGCTTCGATTGCGGACGCGCTGCATGTGAAGATGGGCGATCAAGCACAGGTGAATCTGCGGCCCGAGGCACGGAAGGGTTACGTGGTCTCGATCGCGAGCGATGCGGATGCGGCACGGGGATTTCCGCGGCTGGTGGCTTACAACGCCAATGGGATGGCGATTTCGTTGGCTCCGATGCCGGAACCTGGGGCTCCGGGGACGTTTCGGGTGGTGCTGCCGAATGGGAGCTATCGACTGGCCGCTACAATGCAATCCAAGAATGCCACGGAGGAGGGTGAGGCGCAGGTTACGGTCGCGGGGCGGGATGTGGGGGGCGTGGTGCTGCACTACAACCAGACGCCTCGTCTGCCGGTCGAGGTGTCGGTTGAGCCGGGGGTGTCGACCGACACGGTGACGATTCCGAATGCGCGGACGCTAGGGTTGATGCTAGCGGCGAAGGTGACGAACGGCGATGGCGTGGAGCAGACCTATCCCGTGATGACGGGCCAGGATAAGATCGACGGGTTTGTGGTGCCGCATGGGGCGTATCAGTTACAAATGCGGACCCTGGGGCCATGGTACGTGACGGCCGCGGACTATGGCGGGTCGAACCTGCTGACGGAGGATCTGGTGGCTGGGCTGGGTGGTGGGGGGCAACCGATCCGGGTACGGATCTCGAACCAGACGGCCTCCGTGACGGGTACGGTGACGGTGAATGGGCTGGCGGGGCCGGCGTATGTGTATCTGGTTGCGACGATGCCTTCGGCTCATCCGGTGATGATGGTTCGGGCGAA
>Ga0179596_10000356_pt1 | contig 14412 bp, 11 predicted proteins | sample CZODoug1_1_08_16_FD_155494 | JGI IMG/M metagenome (GOLD analysis project Ga0179596, IMG submission 155494) | Vadose zone soil fungal communities from Angelo Coast Range Reserve, California, USA - CZODoug1_1_08_16fungal (Illumina Assembly) | ecosystem: Environmental > Terrestrial > Soil > Vadose...
CGAATACAGGCCTTTGAGACCGTCAGGATGTGTGTTGAGAATGTATGGATTTGTAGGCGAAATGTCGGTCGCGTTCTTACCTCAAGCGAGTGGCGATGACTGCCCTCGAAAGAGTGAGCAGACAAGCTCTCATCGTCATATCGGTGACCAGGCCAAGACCACGAATACTTAGAAAACTACGTCAAGATCAAATCGCTCGTGACGGTCATAGCTGCCAAACACTTGGCCATATTGTGGATCGTCGGTATTGGTATGAACCTGTAGCGCATTGAAGTGGTTGGTAATGTTGGTCACTGATATAGATGGTCTGAGAGTGTACTTGGAGTTCAACTTGACGTCCTTAGCGACGCGCGCATCCCCAGCGAAATATGTTGGAAGGCGAGCACTATCCAATATCATGCTCTGGATGTAATTCTGATAGACGTCAACCGATTGATAAGGGAAGCCGCTGCGCAGTTCTAGCATCGGATACACGTTGATCTTCCAAGGTAGCGCCAGGCTCCCCCACGTCAGAAAACGGTTCGGAAGATCGCCTGCCCGGTTGGTGTACAGGTTGGCGCGTATGAAGGGTGATGAGAAATCGCCCAGATAGGTGTCCGATTCGTTGAGCGAACCCTCAGACAAACTTCGGACATATGAAGCGTAGAATTTTGTACTCGGTCGAAGGGAAATCTCAGCGGTCAATTCAAATTGCCGATACCTTGAACTGCCATTACCCGCAAGAACGTAAGCATTCTGGCCCTGAACGACCTCCGGAGAGATCGTGATCAACCCACTTCCGTGACTCTCAAGGTATTTGGCGCGCATCGTCAAATGATCAGAGAAGTGATGCTGGAACTGCAGGCTCCAGGCAGTGGTGTAAGGTGCAAAGTTTCCGATCTTATGATCCTGGTCGACGAGAGGAGAGCCTGACGCTACCGCTTCCGACGTTAGGTTCAGGTAGGTTTGGGGATCTCCCGATGTCGCCCCGTTAGGCAGATAGTCAGTTATGATCTGCTCCGGATAATGGCTGAAGGCATAGACGTTCAAGGGGACGCTGTCGTAGAACATGCCAATTCCACCGCTGATCGTGGTGTGTCCATCCTTGGATGGATTCCAAACAAAGCCAAGCCGGGGTGCGAGACGTGTCGTTGTCGTTATCGTCTGCGCTTCTTCGCGGATGCCGGCGTCAATCGCGAAATGTGAGTTAACGCTCCAGTGGTCCTGCACGAAGACTGCCGGTTGCTGATCGCTCCGATCATACGGACTCCCGCTGGTGAACCCGATGGTGCGGATCTTTACGCCCTGGTTGTCGAACATGGTGATTGTTTTTGCATCGAGTTGCCCCTCGTCTGTGACCCTTGCAAAGGATGATCCAACTTGGATCTTGTGTGAGCCGAGGCTATTGATAGTCGCAAGGGACCATAACTCATTCCATTCAAAGCGCCGGGAATGACGTTGCTGACTTGCAAAGTAGTTCCCACTATTTCCAGTTGGAAGGACGATCATTCCCAAACTGCCCAGTGGAGTGATCGTGGTGGTGAATTCTCCAACAGATAAAGTGGTCTGCAAAAGGGCATCTCCGATGGCGAGGCGATGTGTGACGGTACCGGTATAGGTCCGGGTGTAGTCGTTTGGCGTTACAGGCTGCGGATTGAAGAAGTCGAGGTTCGCATATTGTGTGTTCTGTGGAGCTGCGTGAAATGTAGTGGTCAACGTCTGCCGAGGGGTTAGAGTGACGTCTGCCCTTGTGAACGAATTGAGCGACATCGTCTTGGTCTCGTTTATCGGAAACGGCAATGTTCGGATTGGTACTTTGTTGTCGACGAATTCCAGTCCTTCTGAGATGGAGACTCGGTCCGGCATGATCGGTCCCCCAAAGGAGAGTCTGGGCGTAGCAGACTTCAGACCGCGCACGTGACCGCTACGAATCCGAAACTCAGGCAACGGGTCGTTGAGATCGTAATGCCATTTATTGCCACCGGGCCGCGTTTCCGCAGTGACCACTCCCGCAGTGAAACGGCCATACTGCGCAAGATAGGGTGACATGAGGACATGGACGGAGTCGACGACGTCGATGGGAGCGCTAAGTCCGAAACGGCCGGTCGCGGGGTCTCCGGAATCTACCGAATCCACGATCAGAGCACTGTGCATTTCTCCGGCTCCTTGGATCTGGGTTTGGCCATTCGGCGCGAGCACCACGCCGGGGATGAGCGGTAAGGCATCAGTCAAAGTGAGCGGTCGTAGCGGGCTTTCGTTTGCTTCTTGAGGCCTGATCGATTCGCCTGGTGACGAAGTCTGGCTCGTGATCTCTTCATCGTTTGCTTCGACCGTCACGGTCTCTTGCGTTTGCGGAATGAGCGCAACCTTAACTTCAAGGACAGGCCCCAGCATAGATCGGGTATCGACAACCTGGTCTATTGGTGTATACCCGGCCCGCCGGATTGTCAGCGTATATTGACCCCGGCCCAACCGAACCAAAGTATGACCATCGGTTCCGGTTTTCGTCCGAGTGAGAACCTGATTGCCTTTCATGAGCACGACGTCGACGTCTGGCATCAGACCGCCTTGCGTGTCTACGATCTCTATGTCAACCGGAGCGGCTGGGGTTCCCTGATACCCCTGCAAATACCTGCCAGACAGCCACACGAATGCAAATGCAAGCAGGGTCAGCCGGCGTGCCCAGTCCCCGGCATGCAATGATGCCCCGGGCGTTCTAGCGTCTTCAATGGAACTTGCCCAATAGCTCATCGTTCCGACTCATCTTCACGGGGCTTGGACTGGAGACTGCTGGGAAGCTCTTTCGTATGCCCGTAGTTCCCTAGTCCTACCTTCTGCATCACCTCTCCCAACTTGACAGCTCGGACAAGACAATCCAGTTGGTGCCTCTGACGCCGGTCAGCGAAGAACATGATCTCTGGGCGTCCCGACGAAGCTCCAAGGATGAGCTTGCGCCGCGGAAAATCAAGGTGAGCAATCGAGAGCGCAACACCCGAAAACCAAAGCCCCGACGCGATCATCAGCAGGCGCTGAGTTGACGAAAGATTCAGCATCACCGCCTCTTCGGCCTCACTCGATAAGCCGGTGGCTACGAGTGCCAAGCCGACGATGGCGGCGACAAAGAATACAAGCCCCGTGGTGTGGTTTCTCCGGATGATCCTCACGTCGCTCAGAAGGAACACCGCTTCATCGTCTCCCTCGCGGTAGCGAGTGGCAATGGTGCCACGGACCGTCAGGAGGGGCGCACGGAACCCTATTCGTGCCTGCCAGGCAACCATCCAAATACTGAGTAAAGTCGATGTCATGCACCACCCCCACGCCCCCTGGAAAAGAAATAGGACACCAGTTAGGCCACTACTCAATGCGGTCGTGAGCGCGAAGACTGGAGATCGCGAGTTGATGATCATTCCGTCGGACATCGCGGTCGGCCGATGCATGATCTCCGGTGATCTCTTGCGGTCATTGTGCATTGCGCTGTTTATCAGCCTCTCTGCCTTGTCTGCCGCAGCCTCATCTTAGGCATGTAGCTATCGGTGCGTCTGGAGAGGCTTAGTATGTCTATTGGTTCGGAGAGAAAACAGCGATCCGGGGATGAACAAGCAGGCTTGCGTAACCTACGTAGACCTTATGTGAGACGGCATCTACCGCCAGGGTATGAGCGCCATAGTGGGTGCTTATCTCGTCAAGCACCCGGTATGAGTCCGCGCTGTCCTGTTGAATGACAGTCAACTGTCCAGCCTTTCCCGCGGAATAGAGCCGGTGAAGTATCGGATCGAAGGCGACGACATCTGGGCTCCCGCCGATCTTTAGCGAGGCAACGACCCGATGCAGATCAAGATCGAAGACCACCAACATGGCGTTTCCCGAACAAACCGCGAACAGCCGCCGCAGACTGGGATCGATGACCATGCCCGTCGGTCCTTCGCAGGGAGCGAGAGGCCATCTCCCTATGATCGTTCGATTGCCAAGATCGATTGCTGCTATGGCGTTGATGTCCTCAAGGTTTTGAAAAAGCAAGCCAGTCTTCGGATCTTGCGCAACAAACTCAGGTTTGCCCGGAAGAGAGATCGTCCCGACTGTCGAACGTGTCTGAGGATCAATCAGGGTTGCCAGCTTTGCGTCGCCATTAGCGACATACACGAGCTTCGCTGAAGGCGCATAGAGTATGGCGTCCGCGTCTTCTGCCACCGGAATGCCCTGATATTGTTGGAGGGTTTTTGGATCGAAGACCTGTACCATGTTTTCTTCGCTTCTCGTGAGGAAGGCAACATTGGCTTCCGGGAATAGGGCGACGCCATGAGCCGCTCCGGCACCGGGCATTTCCGTGACGGGACTGATAGACGGCCGATCAAGGTTCAGGTCTATCTTGAAAAGAGACCCCGTTGACTCACTTGTGACGAGCAGCGTTTTTCCGTCTAACGTCAGATAATCAAGGACGTTCAACAGCCCATGCTTTGGAAGCTCGATGTACCCCTCGAAGTTCATGACACTGGATTTTCCCGGTGTCCCCGGATAGGCGAGATAGACGCCCACTACCGAGAGACACACGAGGATCGCGGTTGCAAGCACCGCTGTGATTTGAAGACCCCGTTTGATTAATATGTTCATTATGCCTCCTACGAAATTTCACATACAGGTTGATCACTAAAACGACTCTTGCTGGCAGCCATGTCATGCGGTTGCTCCAATATCTACCTCTCCCGAGACCTACTCAGGCCGGAGCCATTTGTGGTGACAAACTGTCGCTAAGCATCTCGATATTGCGGCGTCGCAATGATCTGCCAACCGCGAGCACCCGGGCGCTAGAGCAAGAGGATTGCAATGCGTATTACAACGAATGACAACATCCAGGCAATCTCGTTGAGATTCAGACCGCTTCTGTTCATAGACCCCTCCACAGTTGTTATTCTCACAGTGCAGTTCCCCATGTGCTGTCAGGAACGATCTCTGAACTGTGAAGATTTGTAGCTGTGAAGAGGAAGGAAAATAAAGCGGCCTAGCGACGATAAAGTTGCCACACGAAGATTAGAGAATGCCGAAATCGGTCTTACATGTTGCCTTGCGCAAAGTTGTAGATCTAAGCAATTACGTTGAGAGATCTCAGTGAACGCATCGTGGGGGCGCGCTTAGGGTGTTCCTGCGGGAGGGACGTGCGTTGTTATGCGCTTGGAGAAGAACTCCCGAATGATAGTTCCGCCAGCTTTTCCCGCAATACCAATGGCAGCGTTGGTAAACACCAGCCCCAGGCCACGGTCTGCATGCGGGTAATAGAGATTGGAAAGTGCGCCTGATCCGATGTCACCCAGAAAATACGAGTAATTTGGCATGGTTTTTCCGCTATCGCTGCGAGTGATGATCGCAAAGCTTGCCGCATGGATCATGCGGGACTTGATGGTTCCGGTCCCTTGGTAGAAGTAGCGAGGATCTTGGTGAAAGAGTGAGGGGAAGACCGCGTGACTGAGAAAGTCACTGGTGCGGCCGTCTCCAAACTGAGCGGCGAAACGCTTGCCGTATCCAGCGGCCCCGTAGCCGTAGCCCGGGTACTTGTCGTTTGCCTGCTCAATGCCTGCAGTCAAACCCACGCCAATCAAAGAAACGGGATCGAACGTGTCGTGGCTCGCGAGCGAAAACTTTTGCTTGGTTGTCATTGGAGCAGGGTTTGGGACATAGCTTATGTAAAAGTTCGGAATAATACCGATGAACCGCTGCTTCTCTTCCGCTTTTATCTGCTCAGCAGCAATGACTTCAGTCGGGCGGACGGTCACCTCGGTGCCCGTGGACCCGACTGCAAGGGTGAGGTTCGGGACTTGATACGCCTGTTGTGAGCCCAGATCGAACTCTGTGGAAGTGAAGGGTGCAAAACCTTTGGCGTTGACGACAATGAGATATGAGCCGGCCTGAAGACCAGTGAAGGCGAACTCGCCACTCCCTCCGGAGGTGAGCCTGCGTGGCTGCGTCCCGTCCTTGTGGGTCAGGCTGATTTGTGCGCCAGGAATTGCAGCCCCGGTACTGTCAAGCACAACACCTGTGACGCTCGCGGCGCCCTCTGCGGAGGAAGATTGGCCTGTCGAGCTCTGTGGAGGAAACTGAGGCAGAGGAGCATCCGGCAAGGAGCTACTGCTGCTTACACCTAGCTCTGCGGTTTGTTGTTGGCCATGGGCGACGGCGCTGATTACAAGAAACAGCAAGAGAGAGGCGGAGCCCAAAAGAGCAGGAGCACGAAGCCAAATAACTCGTATCGGACTGCACCTTCGGATCGGACGTGGGAATACGACGCTCAACGCGTTTGGTCGAAGGGTTAAGGTACTTTGCATCGTTAATGGCATGGCGTCTACCCTCGGGGAAACTTTCTTCGAAATTGGTATTCTTGCTGACGCTTGCGGAACTCAATGGCTGGATCAGGCCTGTCAGCCCTTATGGTCTGACGTGATCAATTCTGAGAACGGGCGTCCAAGACGATCCAGGTGTGACCCCTACAGGCCATCTCCCCGTGCCGCCTGACCGTGGATTGTTTCTGGCTTGCCCCACTTCTTGGGACCAACGAGTTCAAAGGACATGGTGCCGCCGCTTATATGGCCTATGGCGTCGAAATGTTTTCCGCTCTGCATGAATGAGAACGTCAATGTGTCGCCTGTCACCTTGCCATTCTCGATCTCGCACGCTTCCCCCTTCGGCGGAGCCCATTTCCCGGTTACCGCATCACCGGACTGGCTCAGCGTTAAGAGCGCGAGCGTGGACTTTCCGTCGGGCAGCACAAACCACTTGCCGCTCAAGAGCGACGCTTGTGCTTGGACGTGTGCTGACATCGACAGGGCAATCGCCAAACCGGATAACGCCGTGATCCACATGCTTCTCTTCATTACAGTTGTCCTCTAGACAAACCCTACTTGCCGTAAAGGTGTTCCCCTGTTTAGAAAGGTTGACTCTTTGTAAGCTTTTGTAGGCGGGCAAAATGACAACGCGATACGTGTTAGAGAGGCCAGGACTGTGTGAATGCAACTGGTTCTGCACGGGACGGAGTCTGTAAGGATTTGTATAGAGTGAACGATTCGTCCGCCCGGAGTCAGTTGTTTATCGTATATATCAAAGTGGGGTTTCAATTTAGAAGGGAGGGCACGTGCCTCATCGTCATCAAAGTCGACTCGGTTGGGTAAAAGCACGAGTGCCCATGTATCGGCTCTTCATAACCATCTTCTTGTGGTTCTGGATCGCCGCGTGGGGCATCTTCGCGATGGTGTTTCTCATAAATGACTTGAAAGGCATACGTCAGGTATCTGCTCCAAGCATGTACGCAACGATTGCGCCGATTCTCGCAGCGGAAGCCGTTAGGACCTATGAGGTAGGCGGCGCTGCCGCGTTTGCGCGGTTTACACAGAGCAGCAGTCTCCCGGACAGGCGCATCTTTCTCCTCGACGGGTTCTATAAAGACGTTCTGGGCGGTTCGCTGACCAATGATGGCCTTGAGGTTGCTCACGCAGCGAGGAACGGCCAACTGGTCATGCTGGGGAGCAACATCGCTGCGTATAAGTTCGTCTCTGCTTCAGGCCGTCCTTACGTCTTGCTCATCTACCTCACAAAATCTCTCCGGATCCAGTTGGTTGAAGCTCTGTGGGGCAAAAATCTGCCGTATGCCATTAGCCTGATGCTCCTCGTGACTGTACTCTGCTTCATCCTCGCGTACCACATAGCGGCGCCGATTCACAGCATCCAGTCAACGGCCCGAAGGGTTGCGCAAGGGGATCTCAAGGCACGCGTACCCGGCAATGTAGCGAAGCGCTTTGATGAGTTGGCAGCCCTCGGCAAAGACTTTGATTCGATGGTCGACCGGCTTGAAATGCTGATCGAGACTCAGCGAAATCTTCTAAACTCCGTATCGCATGAGTTGCGCTCGCCTCTTGCCAGGATCAATATGGTCGTTGCCATGTTGAAGCAGCGCTACGCATCGGATGCTGACGATATGTTTCAACATATTGATCGGGATATCACACGAATCGACGTCCTCATTGGCCAGCTCTTGATCCTCTCGCGTTTGGAATCCGGCCTTTCATCCTCGGAAAGAGAAGATGTCGATGTTGCCCAACTCGTCGAGTGGACGGTAATCGACTGTCATTTTGAGGCAGAAGCATCGGGCAAGTCGGTCAGCTTTCGCGCAACGGGTCCATTTTTTCTCGGGAAGGCAGATCCTCATGCCCTTCGGAGTGCTTGCGAAAACGTCATACGAAACGCAGTTCGGTTTACTCAACCAGGAACCAACGTCGAGGTCGTACTGAATATCGACAGAGGCGCATTGAAACCGCAGGGAATCCTTTCTATACGCGACTTTGGCCCCGGGGTTCCAGAAGAATCACTTGATGCGATTTTTCAGCCTTTCTATCGAATCAGCGGTGAGGGGCAAGGTCCTGATGGTAACGGTCTTGGTTTAGCGATTGCGGCTGAGGCGATTCGTCTTCATAGAGGCACCATCAGTGCCTCAAATCTTCGCCCCAAAGGGCTCGAAATAACTATCCGGTTGCCGATTGATTTCGACACGGACATCACATAGCGACCGTTCACGATCGAGGCTGAGCGCTCTGAGCTAGAATGTCTGGCGAAACACTTGGGTTCAGTCATGTGAGCCAGGCATCGCACGCTGCGTCTTCGGCTCTCAATCCATTTGTAGAGGTGCGAACAGAAAGATCAAACGCACCATCGTATCGCTGCCACCCATGGCAGATCCACTTCTATACAAATCCTTACATACGGCTGACTGTTCCTTACGGCGCTCCCTCGATCGAACCCTCAGACTTGAAACATCACTCGAGCACTCGTGGTCCGAATCTCGCAGATTCGTCGACCTTGTACGAGACTCTTGAACTGTTTCGAGTGGCCGTGATGAACCCACGCATTCAGTTAGGCATTTGTAAAGGAGTTGGGAAGTGATACAGCATCTCGACGAAGGCAAGCAGAAGATCGACGTGGTTGGTACTTCTCAGCAGCGTGGGACCAGAAGATTTCCGATAGTTTCTAGAACTCAGTTCGCCCTCCTGCTGCTCACAGTTGTGGTCATCGGAATTTATTTCCTGCTGCATTCAAGAAGAGAACGAGAAGTTATCGTAAATGCCGAGACGGCCGGCAAGCCCATTCTGATTCACACCGGGGAGGCGAGCAAAGGCGATATCGGTGTTTATATTGACGCACTTGGCACCGTGACGCCAATGGCAACCGTGAATATCTATAGCCAAGTGAGTGGCCGCGTTGTGGCGGTTCATTATCGAGAAGGCCAGACGGTCCAGAAAGGAGATCCACTGATAGAGATCGATCCGCGTCCTTACTTGGCCCAACTGCATCAAGCCGAAGGACTGGTCGACCATGATCGGGGAGTCCTCAAGCAGGCGGAGATCGATTTAGCGCGCTACCGTGAAGCTTTCGCGGAGCACGCAGTTGCGAAGCAGATTCTCGATGACCAGGAACAGGCCGTCGCTCAGTATCAGGGAACCGTTAAGTATGATCTGGGACAGGTCGAGAGTGCCACTGTCCAATTGAGCTATTGCACTATCGCTTCCCCGATCTCGGGGCGAGTTGGTCTGCGTCTCGTCGATGCCGGAAATCTCATTGCCTCCGGCACATCCAACCCGCTCGTTGTGGTGACTCAGCTTCAACCAATGACAGTGGTCTTCAACGTCTCTGAAGACCATGTCGGCGAGGTTCAATCACGGCTGCGTCAACATACGCTTCTTGCCGTAGAAGCATTCGATCGTACAGAACGAACCAAGATCGCTTCCGGAACACTGCTGACGCTCGACAATCAGATCGACACATCGACCGGCACCATACGCTTCCGAGGTGTGTTCGCTAATCGCGATCTAGCCCTGTTTCCCAATCAGTTTGTCAACGCTCGGCTGCTGGTGCATACGCTCAAGGACGCTGTGCTAATTCCTAGCGCTGCAATCCAGCGCAACGGTACACAGGCCTTTGTCTTTGTTGCTGCCAACAATAGGATTTCCATCCGTAGGGTCACTGAACGGGGGACGGATGGCGATGCAACTGCAGTGGAAGGTTTGCATGTAGGGGAAAAGGTGGCGCTGTCGAGTTTCGACAAGCTGCAGGACGGTACTTCTGTCACCGTAGTACAGAGTGCGGGTATCGTAGGTGGCCTTCAGGCGCGGGGTGGATTGTGAGTCCCTCCCGTCCGTTCATTCTTCGTCCGGTAGCGACCGCTCTGCTCATGGTGGCGATCTTGGTTGTAGGCGCAGCGGCTTACCTCAGATTGCCGATTTCAGCATTGCCTGAGGTCGAGTACCCCACAATCCAGGTGCGGACATTTTATCCCGGTGCGAGCCCCGATGTAATGTCCTCTGCGGTCACGGCTCCCCTTGAACGCCAGTTCGGCCAGATACCAGGCCTGAGCCAGATGACGTCGACAAGTTCAGACGGAAACTCGTCGATCGTATTGCAATTCAACTTGAGTCTGAATATCGATGTTGCGGAGCAGGAAGTTCAGGCCGCCATCAACGCTGCGCAGAGCTACCTGCCGACAGACCTTCCGGTCCCACCTGTGTACAGCAAGTCGAACCCCGCCGACGCGCCAGTGCTGACACTTGCTTTAACCTCCAAGATTCTTCCTCTTTCCGAGGTGGAAGACTTGGCGGATTCGCGGCTCTCCCCAAAAATTTCGCAACTGAGCGGGGTTGGGTTGGTGACGATTAGCGGAGGGCAGAAACCGGCCGTCCGCATCCAAGTCGATCCCACAGCATTGTCAGCGTATGGGATCAGCCTTGAGGATTTGCGGACAGCGCTCGTGAGCACGAGTGTGAATTCGGCGAAGGGTACGCTCGACGGACAAATGCAGAATTACCAGATCAACGCAAACGATCAGCTCGTCTCCAGCAAAGACTACCGCAATGTCCTGATCGCTTATAAGAATGGCGCCCCGGTAATGCTTTCGGATGTAGCAAAGATCACTGATGGAGTCGAAAATGTCCGTCTAGCGGGCTGGATGAATCAGACACCGGCAGTCATCCTCAATATCCAACGGCAGCCAGGAGCAAACACCATCGCCGTCGTTAAGAGCATTCAAGATCTCTTGCCTAAGTTGCAGGCTGGCCTTCCCGCTGGAGTGCAACTCATAACGCTTACTGACCGAACGACGACAATCAAGGCGTCTGTCGCCGATGTCGAATTCGAACTCGTTCTGACGATCGGCCTGGTCGTTATGGTCATCTTCGTCTTTTTGCGTAATTTTGCAGCCACGATCATTCCGGCTATCGCCATCCCTATCTCTCTCGTGGGAACCCTAGCGGTCATGTATCTGCTGGGATACAGCCTTAACAATCTCACCCTAATGGCGCTCACAATCTCCACCGGCTTCGTCGTTGACGACGCCATCGTGATGATCGAAAACATCTCTCGTTTCCTCGATGAGGGATACGGACCCTTGGAAGCGGCGCTCAAGGGTGCCGATCAGATCGGTTTCACCATCATCTCGCTCACTATTTCTCTTGTCGCGGTACTCATCCCGTTGCTGCTGATGGGAGACATCGTAGGCAGGTTGTTCCGTGAGTTCGCGATCACGCTTGCAGTGACGATTCTTATCTCCGCTTTCGTATCGCTGACTCTCACACCGATGATGAGCGCTCGTCTGCTGCGCCATAAGCCGGCTTCCCAACAAGGCCGCTTCTATCACTGGTCCGAGCGGATATTCGAGCGCATGATCCAGCATTATGGCGGAGCATTGCGTTGGGTTCTTCGCCACGAGACCTCCACGCTGCTGGTTGCGGCCGGGACGCTTGTGCTAGCCATCTATCTCTACGCGGTGATTCCCAAAGGCCTGTTTCCCGTCCAGGATGTTGGCATCATTCAAGGTATCTCCCTCGCCCCGGAGTCCATTTCATTCGGGGCCATGGCTCTCAAGCAGCAGGAGCTAGGCGACATCATTCTGAAAGATCCCGCTGTGGACAGTCTCTCTTCCTTCATCGGAATTGATGGCACCAACGCAACACTCAACAGCGGACGAATTCAGATCAACCTGAAACCTTTCGCGCAACGCAAAATCAGTGCGACCGAAGTGATCGGACGTCTACAACAAAATCTGCATAAGGTAGTGGGAGTTCAGCTCTTCATGCAGCCAGTGCAGGACCTTACCGTCGACGACCGAGCCAGCACCAGCCAATATCAGTACACCCTTGAAGATGCGGATCAGGCAGAACTGAACCTCTGGACCTCAAAGATGGTTGCGGAACTGCGAAAGCATCCAGAATTGCAAGACGTGTCGACAGATCAGCAGCAGCATGGATTGGCGGCGAAGTTTGTATACGATCGAGCGACCGCGTCACGCATGAACATCTCTGCCGACCAGATTGACTCCACGCTCTACGATGCGTTCGGTCAACGGCAGATCAGTACCCTCTACACGCAGTCAAACCAATATCACGTGATTCTAGAGGCATCTCCAGAGTTCCAGAGAAATCCTCAAAAGCTCGACGATCTCTACATGCAGAGCTCTTCGACTATCAGTCCTAGCTCAAGCTCTCCGTCGGGCCGAAGCTCGTCCAATAGTGCGGCGACCGTTGTGCCTACGCTGAGTTCTTCCTCCACCACCGGCGTAGGGACCGCCCAACTTAGCAGTCTGTCGGCGGGCACGGCTCTCGCAACCAGTTTACCGTCAAGTCTTTCGTCATCGCCAAGCACGTCTCTTTCGGCCTCCACTGGCTCCAACACTACATCTCAATCCTCTCCCGTGCCTCTCTCCGCCTTCACGCACATCGAAAGGACGTCCAGTCCTCTTACCATCGCTCACCAGGGCCAGTTCCCGGTTGTAACCCTCTCGTTCAATTTGGGACCACGCACCTCGTTGAGTCAGGCGATCGCCGTGATCGACAGAGTGCAGGAAGAGATGAAGATGCCCGCCAGCGTCCAGACGAGCTATGAAGGGACAGCCCAAGCGTACAAGACCGTGGGCGGCAACGAAGGGCTGCTTATTCTTGCAGCCCTGGTCGCTGTCTACATTGTGCTTGGCGTCCTCTATGAGAGCTTCATTCATCCAATCACCATTCTCTCAACGCTTCCGTCCGCCGGTGTCGGTGCCCTCCTGGCCCTAATGCTGTTCAAACAGGATTTGGGCATCGTCGCCATAATCGGCATCATCCTGTTGATCGGCATCGTGAAGAAGAACGGCATCATGATCGTGGACTTTGCGCTGGACGCGGAGAGAACACGAGGTCTCACCTCGGCCGCAGCAATCTACGAGGCCTCACTCTTGAGGTTTCGCCCAATCATGATGACGACGCTCGCTGCGCTCTTTGCTGGAATCCCGCTCGCCTTCGGTTCTGGCATCGGTTCGGAGCTGCGCCGGCCCCTGGGTATCGCGATGGTGGGCGGCCTGTTGCTCAGCCAATTGTTGACATTATTTACCACCCCAGTGATCTACATCTTCTTCGACAGACTTGCCGGCCGTCTCTCTCGGAGGGGAATCGCCGACACTCGCCTCAGCGCGGCGGAGCTAATATGAACATCTCCGCCCTCTTCATAAAGCGTCCAGTCGGAACAACGCTTCTTGCTGTTGGAGTCACGACTGCAGGATTGATCGCCTTCAATCTGTTACCCGTTGCCTCGTTGCCTCTGGTCGATCTCTCTGCTATCAGCGTGACCGCAGCACTGCCTGGAGCAAGTCCCGAGAACATGGCATCCTCGGTCGCCACTCCGCTGGAAAAACAGTTCAGCCACATCGCCGGAATTACGACGATGAGTTCGACAAGCACACTCGGGGTGACGCAGATCAAACTGGTGTTCGATATGAGCAGGGATGTGGATGGAGCGGCGCGGGACGTGGAAGCCGCCATCAACGCGGCTCGTAGCTATTTACCCACAAACCTTCCATCGAACCCGACCTACCGCAAACTCGATTCCGCCAGAGCACCTGTTCTTGTCCTGAACCTCGCTTCGAAAACAGCCGACTCCGGTGCTCTGTACGACACGGCTTCATCCGTCATTCAGCAGAAGATTTCACAGATCAAAGGCGTGGGCCAGGTTTCAATTCTCGGTGGCTCCTTGCCCGCTGTTCGAGTCGAACTCAATCCGCAACAGGTAAGCCACTACGGTCTGGGAATTCAGGACATTGCAAGCGTCATCAGCAAACAGAACGCGAACCGGCCAAAAGGGCAAATCTCCGACGAGAGCACCATCGCGGATGTAACTGCCAATGACCAGATCAGGAAGGCCAGCGACTATGCGCCCCTGGTCGTCGGCACAAAGGGCGATGCCGTTGTGCGGCTTCAAGATGTCGCTACCGTTAGCGATTCGGTAGAGAGCGTGCGATCGGTAGCTTACGTCAACGGCAAAGAATCGGTCAGCCTCCTGGTCTACTGTTCTCCCGGAGCGAACGTCATCAGCACGGTCGACCAGATCAAGCTCTTGCTGCCGGCGATCCGTGCGTCCATTCCGGCCAACCAGCAGCTT
>Ga0179596_10000357_pt1 | contig 14365 bp, 13 predicted proteins | sample CZODoug1_1_08_16_FD_155494 | JGI IMG/M metagenome (GOLD analysis project Ga0179596, IMG submission 155494) | Vadose zone soil fungal communities from Angelo Coast Range Reserve, California, USA - CZODoug1_1_08_16fungal (Illumina Assembly) | ecosystem: Environmental > Terrestrial > Soil > Vadose...
CTTTGCTGGAGATGATGATCCAGCATAAGAATACGGTATTGGAGCGGAAAGACGCCCTGCTAAAGATCTGGGGAGAGGACAGCTATTATAATACCCGGAGTATGGATGTGTTCATGACGCATCTGCGTAAATTGCTAAAGGGGGAGCCGGGGATACAGATTATGAATGTCCGCAGTATCGGGTATAAGTTTATTTGTTGAAGGGGGGGGATTTCGGAAAAAAAGGAGGGGGGGAGGGATGTCTTCAATGTATTGAAAATGAACTATTTATAGAATAAATTTATTTATTTCGGAAGTAAAAAGGGTTATTTCGGAATAATTATAGATGACGGGAAAGTCTTTCTTTTGCCAGGGAGGTAAGCGAATAATTTCGTCCCTTTGTACTCCCTGAACTATTGATCCAACCATGTTGTACCAACAAAGCTAAGTCATTACGCAAAGTTCTTGATGAAATTAATAACTCTGCGGCGAGTTCTTCTACATCGAATAAGGATTGTTGTCTTACTAATGCCTGCAGTATTGAGAAAATCCTCTCAGTTCTCTTATCATTAAGTCCTAATTCTTCCTTTAGATCTTTAGCAATATTGTATCTGCAGAGTATAACTGTAAAGAACTCTGAAAATTCGAATACGGGTTCCGGAAGGTTGGCCTCCCTCATGCCATCGCGCATACGTTGAATGCCAGTACCCACCTTCTCAATATAATGACACCTGTGAAGCAGTCCGGCAACCAGGGAGTTTCTGGCAACGCTATACTTCCCAAAGTTTTCAGGTTTTAATCCTTTGGGGAGGCCCCCCGGATTCGATATTTCTATACGATTATCGAAAATCTCTACCATTACATTGGCACCTCTCTCAAAATAGTCCCTATGGGCTACTGCATTTATAATGGCCTCTCTTAAAACAAACGCCGGTATTTCTAATATCTCTTTTCGCCTAATTCCTTTGATCTCGTAGGCGAGGTTCAAATGTCTTTCCAAAAAAGCTACGGATTCGTCAATATTGGTGATCAGGTCAAATTCATAGCTCTTCCTATCGATAATATGCACCTTTGTATTTCCCTTAAATAAAAGGCAGGTAACCGCTCCATGAGGCATGATCCTGGCTGGATGCTTTACAAAAAACAAGATACCGGCATTATTTAGTATCGGGGCGACTCTATCTTCGTATAGTACCCCCAGGTTAGCCAATAATTCATTCGTACCTATTACTTCCGATATACCTGATAATCGAACATATCGATTAATGGTAGATGCATCCAAGCAATCAGGGTATTTTACCGAAGGCGTGTGCAATTCCTCGAATTTCACTTTGCCTTCTGTTTTAACAAACTCAATAATTTCCTGTGTGGAGAGTTTAACAGAGCTGGCGCCGCTACGTATATAAAATCCATTTGCAGAACGATATGGCTTATCCTTTCCCTCCGGCACATGTATAATCAAAATATTGTCAGAAGCTTCTAATTCGACAGGGATGGGGGGATCGCAATCCCTTGCCATGGATTCTATGCGTGATCTCAATTCGTTGGTTATTTTTATTCCATAGACTGTTCCACTATCCTCTATTCCGATAAAAATCTTCCCTCCGGAAGAGTTTGCAAACGCTGTTAATTCCCTGGAAAGGTCTGAATTTATACTTCGTTTAAATTCTATTTTTTGGCATTCTCCTTCCTGTAAGATGACATCCAATTCATGCTGATTCATATCCAACTATTTGTAATCACAAAATATTTCTATCATTATAACAGCAGATTTTTTAGCCTACAAAGCTACAATCCTCTTTATTCATTTTTAAAAAAATCGCGAATGTGGAATAATTTATTTTTAGAATCTTATAGTAAAAGATGCGGCTCCCCTACCCTATTTTGATGCTGGTCCTTTTTTGCAGCTGCAGACGGGAAAAAACGCAGTTATTGCAGTATAGAACAGAAGGCATTTGGACTGTCGATATCGTGCAGGCGGCAACTGTATATTTACCTTTTGATGAGAAGAATATCGATTTCCCGATCTATTATATTGGTCTTCCCAAAGACACGATCCGTATCGGCAGATGTTATTGGAGGGGGCGGACGCCCTGGACCAATCCCCAATGGCTGGCCATCAGCAGAAAACATTACGATCAAACGTTGGAAATACAAGTAGATACAACAGTCCGAACTACCAGTACCCTTGAATATTGGTACGAAGACGGACAAGTCAACCCGGATTCTTCTTTACACTATCATGCTTTTGCGCTTACGGTGAAAAACAAATCGGATTCCGCGGTCTTCATGGGCCGGGCTTTTTCCTTGTACTTTATGCGCCGGGAGGTGAAAGATAGAAGCGGGCGATGGGTAAGAATAGGCAAAACATTGTATGAGTTGGGGATCTGTGGCTCGGGTGAGCCGCGAATCTATCTAAACCCCGGTGAGATCATTCTATCCAAGTTACGGCGCAGCCGGGGCCATTTTGTGACCGATTGCCGGCTGGTATTTGGGTATGAGGATAATGTAGTTTATTCGAATGTATATAGGGATTCGGTGGATGAGAGAATATTTTAAATTTTTATAAATATTTTTCTTTTGTACATCCATAACATGGGGAAGGTCAGCAGGATCACGTAGGTCAATGCGGAAGCGAGGGAGGCGTTGACCGGTGACAGCCAGGGGGTGAATAACGTATTGTATAAGAACTGGGGCAGTCCCTGCAGGCCTTGGGCGGTATGTATTTTGATGAGGTTCAGGACGATGGGTAAATAGCCGGATACCACATAGATCGTAATGGCATTTGCGCCAAAGGCAAGAAAGGGGGCCGTATATTTTTTGCGGTCCTGTACATCGATCAGCCAATAGGACAAGGCGAGGCCTGCCGTTGCCAGGCCGCCGGTGAATAAAACGAATGAAGAGGTCCAGAGGGCTTTGTTCATCGGGAAGAACAGATCCCAGCATAACCCGGCTATTACGGACAGGGTCGCCATAGAAAAGAGCCACGCTACTTTGTTGGCGTCGGGCAGATCTTTTCTTTTCAGGAAGCCGCCTGTCAGCACGCCGAAAAGGCAAGTGGAGATGGAGGGCAGGGTACTCAGGATGCCTTCCGGGTCCCAGGTCTTGCTTTGCGCCCACATATGATTGGGGCCGAGGATATGATAATCTACCCAGGCTGCCAGGTTGGTGCCGGGGAGCAGGTTAGAAGGTCCGAAACCCGGTACGGGCACCAGGGTCATGAGCACACAGTATATTACCAGGATCGAGAAAAACAGGGTGATTTGAAAACGACGGGATGTTTTGATGAATAGCAGGGCGCAAAGGAAGAATACGATGGCGATTCGCGGGAGTACCCCTAAGATCCGGAGATGAGTGAAGTCGAAACGATGCATGATCAGCGACAGGATCATTGCCAGCCCGAAGATCATCGCTGAGCGGCGGGCGGCATTTTCGATCAGTTTGTTATGCAGGCCGGGGTTGAGTCTTTTGTCGCCGATCGCGTAGTTGATGGACACGCCTACGATATAGAGGAAAAAGGGAAATACGAGGTCGGTCGGGGTACAGCCATTCCAAACGGAGTGTTCGAGCGGGGGGTAGATATGTCCCCAATCTCCGGGATTGTTGACGAGGATCATGGAGGCTACGGTCAGCCCCCGTAAAAAGTCCAGGGAAATGAGTCGTGCCGGCTTTGGAAGCGAGGCGGGTTGAGGGGATGCAAATTGGGGGGATTCCATCAGGTAATTTAAGGAAATATCGGGAAACAGGTATAGCTGAACAATGCCGCTTAGGTATACGGTATGTTCTTTCCTGCAAACCATTGCCGGGAGGGGTCATCTGGATTGCCAGTATAATTGATGGTGATCTCTTCGTGTGGGGCGATAGGACGGACGGCGACAATATCTATGGTGCCGGTCTCCGGGTCTGTGAAATAGTTGGCATTGGAGGGATAGGAATGGTTATAGACGGAACCAAACCCCAGGGCTATACAGAGGATTCCGGACTCTTTGTCCCAAAAAAAACAATATTGCCCTAAGAAAGTGGCTGTCACCACGGCGAAGTCTTCGGGTTCCAGGGGTATTATGGGGCAGGATTCGATCAGCTCATCCGCTTCGATCGCTTTTTCAGAAAAAACGCCGCGTCCCCGGCCTTGTACGTTACGGATATATAAACCTTCACTCATGAAATATCGTTTAAACGGTGAACAGTACGGGCGAGGGGTCGTCCGGAGTGCCGTTGTAATTAATGGTGATCTCTTCTCCGGCGGCTATATCACGAAAAGCTGAGAACTCCATCAGGCTTTTTGATAACCGGAATTTGTATTTTGCATTGGCGGGGTATTGGTGATTATAGAGGGAGGCGTATCCCAGTCCGACCACACAGATCTCGGCGCGTCTGCCGTGCAAAAAATAATAGGCATATAAGGAGGATTCTTTTATCAGGGCAGAATCGTGTTCATTTAATACGATCAGGGGGGCCAGTTCGATGATTTTTCCGCGTGGAATCGGTATGGAAGTAAAGACTCCCCGTCCATGCAGAGGGCTCTCTTTAATAAAGAGATGATCGGCCCGGCGGGTTAAAATCCCGTCATCTTTCGAAAGGGGTTGTCCTTTGTCAAAAACCATGCTGCCTGATTTGTTTAATTTAATTGGTTCCGCTAAATTACTGGTATTATTTTAACTGGATAAATAGTTGTTGGTTAATGACTTGCTCACTACCGGGTTTCACCCGGAATGGACGCTGGGATGAATCCTACTATTTCATAATTTTGCTGATTATGGCCAACCCTTTGAATGAGCTCAATCCAACCGGGCGGTTTTCGAATCGTGTGGAGAACTATGCCCGGTATCGTCCTTCCTATCCTGCGGAACTCGTGCCTTTCCTGGAAGGCACCCTGGGGCTGAAGAAGGGGCAACAGGTGGCTGATATCGGGTCGGGGACGGGGATCCTCACGGAAATTCTGTTATTAAAGGGCTATCATGTCACGGGGGTGGAGCCGAATGAGGCTATGCGCCAGGAGGCGGAACGCAGGCTCGGCGGGTATGACCGGTTCTACAGTCAGAACGGAAGGGCGGAGGAAACGGGTCTGACGGATCAAAGTGTGCACCTGATCACGGTGGCGCAGGCTTTCCACTGGATGGAGCAGAAAGCTACCCGAAAGGAGTTTATGCGGATATTGAAACCCGGAGGGCATATTGCGCTGATCTGGAACCTGCGGCTTCCCCATACCGCTTTTTTGCAGGCTTATGAAGAATTTGTGCAGGAGTTCGGGCATCAGTATGATGCGGCGAACCGGGCTGTTGAAAGCGAGCTGGCGGCATTCTTTATGCCGATGGAGATGGGTATCCATACTTTTTCCAATGTCAGGCTGCTGGATTTTGAGGCGTTGAAGGGGCTGGTGTTATCCTCTTCCTATATGCCGGTGGAGGGTGCGGAGCGCTATGAGGAGATGATCAACCGTCTGGAAGAGCTGTATGCCACGCATAAGGAGAATGGGCTGGTGAAAATGGAATATGAGACGAAGCTGTATTATAATATTTGATGGGCGGCCGGGAGTTGAATTCCGGGAATTTTGACTGTTGTGCCGAAGAAGGTTTAAGTTATGCTATCTTTTGTGCAAAAGTTATCTGAACGATACGCCTGATAATCCTGGAGAAATCTGTAGCCTTTACTTTCGTGTTCGAGTGCCGATTAGTTATTACTTCGGATACTTTAAAATAACTGATCAGATGTAACCGGATCTCCGTATATGGCTTGGTAACCCGACCTGATTCTAACATGGCATCGGATATTTCAAAAGTAAATTCATCATCGTGTCTTTCAGAAGTGATCATAGCCGCGACAAAAGCCCCTTCCATTTCAATAGCATCATCTGCTGACAATATAAGCGCGGGATGATTTTGCACACCCTGGTGAAGATTGAAAGGCACTTCAATAATCTGTCGCTGATATACTCTCATTTTAGATTTTTATCAGGGGCAAATGTATTAATTTAAAAGACTGAATTTAGAAAAAACAGCTATTGGGAGAATTTAGTTAATCCGACCGTTCTTCATTTTTTATTCAATGCAAGAATAATAGCCGATTTTGATTTTTCGTTGAGGGAATTAATCATTTCAGGGGAAGTAGGTTTTGAAGATATACCACCTGCATATGCCTTAATCCTCAGTTCTCCTTCCAAGGCATATAACCTATCTAATGTAGCCTGTATTTTTTCTTCCAACTCCTTGTCATAAAGGACTTTGTCAGCTTCAATATTAGCGGCTAATTTCCTGAGCCTGGGAAGGAATTTTGAAAAGTCTTTTAATTCATTTTGAGCCATCTCAGGCGTATAAGAATCTATAACTTCAAATGAGCCATTAGCCGTAAGGAATATCTCATTGAATAACTTATGTATTATCCTTTTTATCAAATCAGGTAGAAAAGATAAAAACCTGAAACCCAATTTACTCAACCATGATCCCACTTCTATCCGAAGGGAATAAGCATTCATGGCAGAGGAAATGGGAACAGTCATATTGCAAAGGTAAAATATATAGAGAGAATCTAATTGTTATAATTCGGGGAATAGCCAATGTTTCTTTGAAAGGGGTATATTTTTATCTAAACCGGGAGAAATCCTTTGTAAAACAATCGATTATCTCCAGTCCGATATCGATCCTTTCTAGAATACCTGCCTATTTATTTATTCTGGGAGACAAATGAATGGGGAATTGTTTTTATGCCAGGATGGATTCGATTTTTTCCGCGATGAGCCTCAATAACTCCGGGTCCGGGTGCCGCCTGGCGTGCTGGCTGCCTGCACCCTTCTCTTCCGGGTTTTCCTGCAGGACGGCCCTATAGCGACCTTCTTCATCTCTTTCAAAATACAGGTCGGCGCCTTCTACGATCACATGAAATTTATGGGTATAGCCCATTTGGAGTAGTTCGGCTTCGAAGTCGCGGTCTTGTCCTTTGTAAGGAACGGTGATGATGAAGGGATCTTCCATGTGGCAAATATAGGGGTTTGGAAAAAAGAAGATGAATCCCGGGAATTATCGTATTAAAAGGACGGCGCCATGAGCAGTTTTCCCTTGCTTTTCCAAGTCCGTATAATCGACTGTCCATACATACGTACCGGGGGGTTGAGCCGTGCCATGAAAGGCGCCGTCCCATCCGGGCCGTTGATCCGAACTGGTAAACAGCAACTCACCGTATCGGTTGTACACGCGCAGTTTGATTTGAGTCAGATAAGGGCTGTGAACGATCCGGAACAGGTCATTCACGCCATTCCCATTCGGGGTAAAAGCATTGGGGAGATAAATGGCATCACACTCCGGCGTCAGATCGAGTGCAAGGTGCACAGAAGCGGAGTCCACCACGCAACCGTCCTGATTGATCAAGGGGAAGAGATAATTCCCATAATATTGTAAAGCTGCTGGTGAAGCATTGAAGTCACTCCTTTTCACCGGTGCGTGAGCCGGGCTCCGTTACTTTCTCCTCGATACGGCGGTCGGGGATGAACCACATGATGGCTACCAATACGTATAGGCCAAATGCGATCCAAGCGTTGAAAAAGGCGAGGATGATGGCTATGGCATAAATGATCACCGAGGTGGCGCCTTTCCAGTCTTTTTTCAATGCCTCGGCGAGGGGGGAGTCAGTACCGGCTTCCCGGATCAACAGGTAGCAGAGCAGGTTGAAGGACAGGCCATTCATCAGCAGGACGGCGCCATAGAGGATGACGGGCCATTTGGTAAAATGGTTCTCCCCCATCCAAGTAGTGACGAAGGGGACCAGGGAGAGCCAGAAGAGCAGGTTGAGGTTGGCCCAGAGGATCGACCCATTGATCTTGTCCACCGCATAGATCATGTGATGGTGATTGTTCCAGTAGATGCCTACGTAGACGAAGCTGAGCACATAGCTCAGGAAGACGGGTAGCAGGGGTACCAGGTCTGCAATATTATTGCCATGGGGTATGTGCAGTTCCAACACCATGATCGTAATGATAATGGCTACTACTCCATCGCTGAATGCTTCCAGGCGTCCTTTTTTCATATTGTCCGATTTATGCGCTAATATACGGATTAGAGCGTTGCGGGCTTGTCCAACTGCACCAATTTGTATTCCACGCGGCGATTGATCTCGCGTCCTGCGGGGTTGTCTTTTCCGTTGATGGTATCCGGAGCGATCGGACAGCATTTACCAAAGGATTTGCCGCGTAAACGTGATGGGGCGATGCCTTTTTTAACCAGGTATCGGATACAGGCGTTCACACGCGCCTGTGCCAGGCGGATATTGTAAGCAGTCCCCCCGATCCCATCCGAATAACCTTCTACCTGTATGATGGCGTTCGGGTGTCTGTTCATCAGCGCTGCCAGTGAATCCAGGCTTACGTAGGCAGAAGCCGGCAGGGCCGATTTCTTATACGGGAAATTGCCTAATACAGAGGACCGGGTGAGAGAGCCCAGTTCTTCTTTCAGTGCGGCATCCGGAGGAGCAACGGGAATGGCACGGAGGCATAAGGCATCGTTGCGTATGGAGTCCATGCCTGTTTCCATTTCGACCTGGTAGGCAGCGGAGCCGGGGGTATATCCTTTTTTATCTGCCAGGATGCGGAAACGGGATGTGTTTTTCAATTCAAAGTGATAGTGGCCGGCGCTGTCCGTTGAGTTTTCGAGGAAAACCCTATCTCCATGATGCAGATCTGTCACAGTCAGCTGAACGCCGGCAAGCGGCTGTTGGCTATTGCAGTCTATGACGGAGCCTGAGATATATTGGTGGTTATCCTGCAGGACTGTATAAAGCGCCAGGCAGCAGTCTGTGTGCCTGTCGGAGCTAAGCCAGCCCGTATTCCAGCAATTGTCCTCATCGGTGCTGACAAAATACAGGTCATCTTTCGGGGAGTTGATGGGGATGCCAGGGTTCTTAGGCTTATCCCAGCGGCCGATATCGAAGTTGCCTCTGGCGTAATAGATATCGAAGCCGCCCATCCCTACCCTTCCGTTGCTGGCGAAGACCAGCGTGCGGCTGTTCTGGTGGTAATAGGGCGACTCGTCGTCTCCCGGGGTATTGATCATCTCTCCCATGTTGCTAACGGATATTATTTGGAAGTTGCTGTCGAAGCTGGCGAACCACAAGTCATAGTTCCCGCTGCCGCCGGGGCGGTCGGAGGAGAAGAGCAGGTATTTGCCATCCGCGGTGACAAAGGGTTGGGTACTGTTATAGCCTTCGCTGTTAATGGGATCGCCCAGCAGGGCAGGCTGGGACCATCCGCTATCGGACCGGTCGCTGGACCAGATGGCGGAGTGGGTGATACCCTCTTTTTTTGTCCAGCGGGTGAAGAACATTTTTTTGCCGTCGCTTGAAAAGCCGGGGAGTCCGTTGTGCAGCCCTGGTTCTTTTGGCAGGGGGAGCAGTTGGGATGCAGCGAGTAAGGTGCTATCGGGATGAGTAGGCGCGGCCGATGGGATAGTACTGAGGGCGAGATCATTCCTGTATTCCGATCCGGCTTTTTTGCCGGCGCCGGTATCCACTTTGTGTATAGAGGTGAAAACTACGGTGTCGCCCTTGACGACGGAAAGTGCATAGGCCGAGGTATAGCCAGTGCCGGATTGGTGGGTCAGCCAGAAACTATTTTTATTAGCCCGGGCTAGTTGTGACTGGATGAACCGGAGGCTTTCCAGTTCACGGTCTGCATCGATCAGGATCGGGCCCATGTCGTTATAGTTCTTTTCGAAGCTGGTGAAGGCTTCGATGGCCTGGTCGTATTTGCCGTTGGCCCGCAGGGATACGCCGTACCAATACTGGCTTTGGGGGTAAGCGGCTGTGGGAAACGTGGTAGATTCTTTAAACCGCTGCTCGGCCTTTGTATAATCATGTTCCTGCCGGTAGCATTCGGCGAGGTGGTAGACGGCTTCCTGGCGGGGATTGGTATTGGTGTGATTACGTCTTTTCTTTTCGATGGCGAAGGGTTGGCTGCGGGAGCCGCCTTGTTTTATCAGGGTCAGGAATTTCTCATAGTATTGAGCGGCTTCGTCATAATTTTTTTGACGGAATAATTTTTCGCCCTGGTTGTAATAACCCAGGCTGGATTGGGCTTGGGTAGTGAAGAAGCTGAACAGGAAGATCGCTATGAGGAAAATAAGGTAGGGGTACCGGGGCTGAATGATTATTTTGAATACAGGATTCATGGGATAGTGGTATGTAGGTGTTAAAATCGAGGGCAATAAAAGGGTTTGGTCTTTACTTTGTTTTTTCCTATTCCTATATAGGACAAGGATAATTCCAGTGTATTGGTCCGGGCAGCGGCGGCATTCATGGAGGAAACCGTCACGTCATAGCTAACGCCCATGGTAAGCCCTTTGTAATAGAAGCCTGCGAAGGGGATGATGGCGTCCCCTATCCGGTAGTTGGCGCCGAAGATCATGTCGGTAGCATCACTGGCATATAACTGCAGATAGGCTCCTATCATTTTTTCGGAAGCGCTGCCCTCGCGCATATAGATAAAACTGGGCACTATATTGAAGTAATCGGAGGTATTGATGCGGGCGCCGCCGTGGACCGTGTAACGAACAGGCAGGGATTCGCCGGTGCCGCCAGAAAGAAAGGGGTTTTGAGGGCTGGTGAGATGATAGGCGGAGAATCCGCCGAACCAGCTGACTTTCTTATCCGGAACGGCGTCATAATAGGCCACCCCTACCCCTGCGTCGAAGGACAGAACGGAGGTATTGGAAAACACTTCTCCGGAAGCGGCATTGGGATCGTATCCTATTCCTGAAGCATATTGGTCTCCGAACTGGAGTTTGGAGACATCGAAGCGGCGGTTGAGAAACCCGCATTGCATAGCGAGCACCAGGTAATGATCTGCATTGGGGCCGAAACGGACGCCGGTGTAGGCCATGCTCAGGTAAGCGTTGGTAAAGTTATACGATTTGTCGGAGGTAGACTGGTTGAGCAGGTTGAACCCGAAATTGGTATTCTTGTTCGAGACCACTTCTCCGGAAACTCCTTTTGTGGTCAGGGTATTACCATACTGGCTTCTAAAGATGGCGGAGACGCGGTAGTCGCCCTCGATAGCGCCGGTCAGGGCGGGATTGATCGCCATGGGCTGGTTGTAATACTGGGAGAAATGCGGGTCTACCTGTGCATAGGCCAGCCGGTTCAGGAGGCAGGTCGTCCAGAAGAGACGGAGGAATATGGTTTGTATAGTTTTTTTCATACTATTGGATTTTTGGTCCGGGCTCTATTTCTTTTCACTGGAAAGCCGTTGCTTACCGGATCAGGCTCACGGTTCCTTTTTTACTAATGGTTTTATCGTTATAAAAAGTAATTTTTATCGCATAGAGGTAGATCCCTACCGGTTGCGGGTGACCGCCGAGGTTACCATCCCATCCTCTGAGCGGGTCATGAGATTCAAAGATCAGATTGCCCCATTGGTTGAACACCCGCATTTCCACTCCTTTCACAGAGGCCCCATATACTTTGAAGGCATCGTTCTTCCCGTCATTATTCGGCGTGAAAGCATTGGGAATGAAGAGGTCTCCGGTATTTACGTCTACGTTCACCGCCAGGGTGACCGTGTCCAGGCATCCCTGGGCAGAGAGGGCGATGACGGAGAAGGTCCTCGACGTATCTCTTACCAGGAAGGTCTGGGTAAGGGCTGTCTGATCTGAGAAATCGCTTTGCGGCTCCCAGGTAATCACCTGGTAGGCGAAGTTAGCGCTGGTGTTCAGGGCGACCATTGTTCCCGAGAGGATGGGGTCGGGTGTGGCGGTCAGGGTTACGGCAAATGGTTTTACGTTCACCGTGATGGAGGCGGTGTCGGAGCAACCGGGTGCGTTGGTTGCGATGGCCGTGTAGGCGGCGGTGGTCATGGGTGTTACGACCATGCTGTCGCCGGCGCCAAGGTTCACCCAATTGATCGTGCTGCCGGGTGAATTGGCGATAAGCGTATCGAGGCTGCCTTTACAAACGTCGGTGTTACCGGAGAGTGTAAGGAGGGGTGGTGTATTGATGGTCGCCGTAACGGGCTGGATCGGCGAGATACAGCCGGTGGAGGTGTTGATCCCTCTGATATAATAAGTGCCGGTGGTGGCGACGGCGTAGGGGTTGCTGAAGGCAATCGTGCCGGCGGCATCCGTGTAATAGCTGTAGTTCATGCCCGGGTCGCTGCCTGCTGTGACGGCAGGGAGGGTGAGGTTGACCGTAGCCGGTGAACAGGTGGGCGCCGGATTGGTGATCTGCAGGACGGGGGTGCGTATGGTGATAGAAGCGGTGGTCGTGTTGGGACAGGTGCCGTTGCTAAAGGTGTACGTAACCGTATACGTGCCGGCCATGCTGGTGACCAGGTCGACGGCGCCGGTGGAGGCGTTGATGACCAGACCTGCTGTTGAACTATAGGTGCCGCCGGTCGTGCCGGTCTGGGTAACAGATGCCGTGCCGGTCGCGCAATAAGGCGTGCCGCTGTAGGCGATGGTGGCCGTCGGAAGTGCATTAATGGTGATGGTCGTGGTCGCCGTATTGCTACAGGCACCGCTGGTGAAGCTATAGGTGACGGTATAGGTGCCGGCCGTGCTCGTAGCCAGGTTGATCGCGCCGGTGCCGCTGTTGATGACCAGGCCTGCCGTCGAACTATAGGTACCGCCGGTTTGGCCAGTCTGTGTGACGGAGGCTGTGCCCGTAGCGCAGTAAGGACTACCGGTGTACGAGATGACTGCTGTGGGCAAGGCATTGATCGTGATGGTCGTGGTCGTGCTATTGCTGCAGGTGCCGTTGCTATAGCTGTAGGTGACGATATAGGTACCGGCCGTGCTAGTGACCAGGTCGACGGCCCCGGTGGAGGCGTTGATGACCAGGCCTGCTGTTGAACTATAAGTGCCGCCGGCTTGACCGGTTTGGGTGACAGAGGCCGTGCCGGTGGCGCAGTAAGGACTGCCGGTGTATGCAATCGCTGCTGTGGGCAGCGCATTGATGGTAATGTTTGTGGTCGTCGTGTTCGAGCAGGTACCGTTGCTAAAGCTGTAAGTGACCGTGTAGGTACCAGCGGTGCTGGTTGTTAAATTGATATCGCCGGTAGTGGCATTCAGGGACAGACCTGCCGTTGAACTATAAGTACCGCCGGTTTGGCCGGTTTGGGTAACGGAGGCTGTGCCCGTAGCGCAGTAAGGACTGCCGGTGTACGAGATGACTGCTGTTGGCAACGCGTTGATCGTGATGGTCGTGGTCGTCGTGTTCGAGCAGGTGCCGTTGCTGAAGCTATACGTCACAGTATACGTGCCGGCCGTGCTGGCGACCAGGTCGACGGCCCCGGTGGAGGCGTTGATGACCAGGCCTGCCGTTGAACTATAAGTGCCGCCGGCTTGACCGGTTTGGGTAACGGAAGCTGTGCCCGTAGCGCAGTAAGGACTGCCGGTATACGAGATGATTGCTGTTGGCAACGCGTTGATCGTGATGGTCGTGGTCGTCGTGTTCGAGCAGGTGCCATTGCTAAAGCTGTAAGTCACGATGTAGGTGCCGGCCGTGCTGGCGACCAGGTCGACGGCCCCGGTGGAGGCGTTGATGACCAGGCCTGCTGTTGAACTATAGACACCACCGGTTTGGCCGGTTTGAGTGACAGATGCGGTGCCGGTGGCGCAATAAGGAGTTCCGCTATAGATGATGGTCGCCGTTGGCAAAGCATTGATCGTGATCGTGGTGGTGGTCGTATTGGGACAGGTGCCATTGCTGAAGCTGTAAGTGACCGTGTAGATACCAGCGGTGCTGGTAGCTAAGTTGATGGCGCCGGTGCTGCTGTTGATCACCAGGCCTGTCGTTGAGCTATAGGTACCGCCGGTTTGGCCGGTTTGCGTGACAGATGCTGTACCGGTAGCGCAATAAGGGCTGCCGGTGTATGCAATCGCTGCTGTGGGCAGCGCATTGATGGTAATGTTTGTAGTTGTCGTGTTCGAGCAGGTGCCGTTGCTGAAGTTGTAAGTGACCGTATAGGTACCAGCGGTACTGGCGACCAGGTCTACGGCCCCGGTGGAGGCGTTGATGACCAGGCCTGCCGTCGAACTATAAGTGCCGCCGGCTTGACCGGTTTGGGTAACGGAGGCTGTGCCCGTAGCGCAGTAAGGACTGCCGGTGTACGAGATGACTGCTGTTGGCAGCGCGTTGATCGTGATGATCGTGGTCGTCGTGTTCGAGCAGGTGCCGTTGCTGAAGTTGTAAGTGACCGTATAGGTACCAGCGGTACTGGCGACCAGGTCGACGGCCCCGGTGGAGGCGTTGATGACCAGGCCTGCTGTTGAACTATAAGTGCCGCCGGCTTGACCGGTTTGGGTGACAGAGGCCGTGCCGGTGGCGCAGTAAGGACTGCCGGTGTATGAGATGACTGCTGTTGGCAACACGTTGATCGTGATGGCCGTGGTCGTCGTGTTCGAGCAGGT
>Ga0179596_10000359_pt1 | contig 14301 bp, 12 predicted proteins | sample CZODoug1_1_08_16_FD_155494 | JGI IMG/M metagenome (GOLD analysis project Ga0179596, IMG submission 155494) | Vadose zone soil fungal communities from Angelo Coast Range Reserve, California, USA - CZODoug1_1_08_16fungal (Illumina Assembly) | ecosystem: Environmental > Terrestrial > Soil > Vadose...
AATAGCGCTGCGCGCCACAAAAGTGATTCAGGGGTTATATAGCCGATAATTAAGAAATTGATACAGTGTAATTTTATTAAATTTTAATGTTTAAATAATTAACTCCTATAAAACTTAAAACAAAAAAAACTTTACTTTTTTTAAATACAAAAAATACAAAATAAAAAGTTTAATTAATTACTAGTCGATAATATATTATATTATACTATACTATACTATACTAAATTGTTATATAATATATTTATAAAATAATTAATTTAAATTTTCAATAAAACAAAACTGACAAAAACAAATATACAATATACAATATACACCATACAAACCAAACTAAACACATATGAGATTTTTAAAACAAAATGTACTATTTAGACTATTAAATTCATACATAGTTGATTCCCCTCAACCTGCCAATATTTCCTATTTTTGAAATTTTGGTTCATTATTAGGAACTTGTTTAATATTACAAATATTAACGGGAGTATTCCTAGCAATGCATTATCAACCTCATGTAGATTTTGCATTTAATAGTGTAGAGCATATTAATTTTCTCTTAAATGTGCTCATTAAACCGGATTATATGCTGGAAACTCCTAAAGACTTAAGTACTTGGTTATATTTAACTAGTAAAAATCTGAATTAATTTTACAATGGACAATCAGCAGGAAACCTAATTATATTTAATTATAAATAACTTCTTAGGTTCCTCAGAGACTATTTGTTGGGGTTGTAAAATTTACAGCTGTGATATAGTCCAAACTTTTATTAAAAAAAATAAAAGTGTAATTGATAGATATAGATGAATTAAATGGTTTTAAGGTAATTCTTAGTAGTGTGATTATTAGTAATACTAAACAATCTCATAATATTAAAAAAAAACTTTAACATGTTTCCACTGAATTTTTACAATGGTTTTCTGGTTTTACGGGCGCTGAGGGGGCGCAGCCCTTTTTTAATTTCTTTAGAACGTAATACTGTAAGATTTAGATTTAAAATATCACTTCATACTGCCGAGATATCCGTACTTAATTTAATAAAATTAAAATTAGGTATAGGAATAGTTATTGAAGAAAATTTAAAGTATTGTTCTTTTTTAGTGCAAAATTTGATGATATTAAAGATGTTATTTGTCCTATTTTTAGTTTTAGCGCTCCGCGCCCTTACAAACAAACAAAAAGGTTAGATTTCAATGATTTATTTGAAGTTGTTAAACTTAAAGGGCGCTTGCCGCTTCGCGGGGTAAAAAGAAAACTGAGAATGAAATAGATAAAATAATCTTTATTAAAAATAATATGAATAATAAGCGTATAATAGACCAGTCTATTATTTTAGACGCTAATTGTTTTACTATTAACCCTAATTGATTAGGAGGTTTTTTGGAAGGTGATGGTACATTTGGGATTAAAATGGGTCTACGTACTTACAAATAGCATAGAAAAATACGAGTCAACCTACTCTAAATGCTATACAAAAATATTTAGAGTTATTACCAAATGTTTCTAAACAAAATCTGAAACTCTTAGCTTTAAATGTAACAAGTGCAACTAATAAGAAGACTAATGTAATATCTTTGGTTGTCAATAGTATAGATAACTTATATTATTATATTATGCATCTATTAGAGAATGCTAAATTATATACTCGTAAAGCTATAGATTTTAAATTCTGAAAAATAGCTTTGGTACTACATAAATTAGGTTATTATTTTTTAGACAATTATTTTTAGATATATCTAAAATTTTAAATAAATCAAGATATAGCACATCAAAACAAAAATTAGACAATATTAATGAGATTTTAAATGATATATTACAAAGATCTCAAATTATCTTCGCAAAAGAACCACCTTTTAATATTAAGCGCTGGCCGCTTCGCGGGGTAAAAGTCCTGTTGAATTAGCACCAGCATTTAGTAGAGCTCAACGTAGTATAAAAAAAAAAACATTTTTATATATATTTATACAAATAATGAATTAATTGAAAATGAAGGATCTCCTTTTTTTAAATTCAGTGAAGGTCATAAAGCACTCGGGTTAAATCCTAGAAGCAATACTTGTAATCGTTATATTAAGCGCTGGCCGCTTCGCGGGGTAAACTATATAAAAATCAATATTTATTTTCATCTAAACCTTTATCTGAAAAAGATTAAGGGTCTAATCTATATATATCCAACATTTATCAACTGTTTATATTAAAAGTTGGAATAGTTTATTCTCTCCTATATCTTCATTTATTTCAGCAATCAAAATGGGAGTATCAGCCTGCCGAAGGCAGGGAAAATAAAATTCCCTTTAATAGGATAGAAATAGATAATCAATTACAAAATGATTATGAGAGATGTAAATTCAGGTTGAGCAGTTAGATACACCCACGCTAATGTTGCCTCATTTTTTTTTATTTTTGTTTATGCTCACATTGCTAGAGGATTATATTACAGTTCATATAAATCACCTAGAATATTAGTTTGAACAATAGGAGTTATAATATTAATATTAATGATGGCTACAGCCTTCTTGGGTAAGATATTTGTAGCCCAAAATGGTATAAATTCAACAATAATACACCAAATAAGTACGGTGACTTATTCGTAAGACCGAAGGTAGAGGGCCTAATTAAAAGGCCTAGTACTAAGTGTTTAATTGGCGGGACTAAGCTGAATCCTTTTTATCTTAAGAAGTTGCCCCGCGCGAAGCGCGGGCAGCTTAAAATTTATTCTCCGCGCTTCGCGCACTCCCTTTAATAATTACAATTCAAAAAAATGACTTTTTAATAGAAAAAAAAAAACTTACAGCCCGTTTACTCTTATGAAGAATTACAATTAGAATCTAAAAACAAAAAACAAAACAAATAAGAACAAAATTAAAAACGGAGACTGCAAATCTTAATGGTATATATCTAATATTAAATAAAGTAACATTCGATTACTATATTGGTTCAGCTGCTACAGATAGATTTTATGCCTGATTTTCTAACCTTTTACTTTATTTTCGTGCTAGTAAAATTGTTAAGTTAGCAGTTAGAAAATACAAGTTACCTCAGTTTGCATTTATAATTCTAGAGTTATTTCCTGAAGTTGTAAATAAGGTAAATAATAAAAAATTATTAGACTTAGAAGATTTGTATTTAAAATCTTTATTACTTAATTATAACTTATTAACTGAAGCTTGCTCAAGTTTTGGTTATAAACATACTGAGATCTCACGTTTAAAAATGAAATATCAGTATAGTCCAGAGCGACGAGAACAAATAGGAAACTTAAATAGAGGGGGCGCAGCCCTTTTTTACTATTGAAACGATAGAAAAAATGAGGTCGCGGGGCGCGCTCTTACTAAAGAAAAGCCTAATTATTCTGAGCAAGCAAATTTCAATATGAAAAATAAATCTAAGTCTATTATATTATATAATCTAGATAATACAGTATATGGTTAATTTTCTAGTATTGTAGAAGCAGCTAGGACTATAGGCTGTTCTGAAAAAACAATAAGAAGGACCCGCGCGCAGCGCTAAAAATTATTAAAAAGACGTTGGATTGTTAAATATCTTGCCTTCCTTTAGGTTAGTGCGCGGAGCGCGGGGGATTTGGGTTACTTAAGGGATCAACTAGGTCCGCGCGAAGCGCGGGGGCTATGCCGCCAATATTTGAATTTAGATCATAGTCCCACGAGTTTAAAATTTTATGCAACTTCTAGAGGAAAATAAAATTAAAGTGGAATAACTCGACAGGGTTATTGAAGAAATATTCTAATTTCTTTGGCGACATTAGTGAAAACGATCAAAGGAATCTTAATCTTTGCGCGTCCCGCGCCCTCTAATAATTAGGGCTCACCCTTGAGCCATTTTAAAAAATTAAAGGTAAAAATTTCAGTATCAGAGATCGTCAGTCATCTAGATGGTTGCGACAGGGTGGGTCACTAATGGGTGGCTGAAATGCTGCTTAATGCACAGTCGGAACTTTTAATTAAATTAATTTAATTAATAGAATATACGAATTCAAAGTTATTCTAGCTTTTTATGTAAAGTTTCTTTTTTTTCTTACAATTAAGTAAGTTTGTATGTATTACCATATGGACAAATGTCATTATGGGGTGAAGTATTTTGCCCTACATGTTACAATAAATTGTGGTGTATCGATTTAAATTATATGGCTTTTTCACCATCTTTGTTTGTTTTGCCTGTATTTAATAGCCAATCCTTAACATCTTCTGTTTCCTTTAATATGAGGACACTGCCTTTTAATTCCTCTAAAGTCAGAGCTTTAAAAGGATAGGACCTCATAATTATAATATTCTTTCTATCTTTTTTGGATTTCTGTTAGGGCGCGCAGCGCGGTTAAACTGAAAACCGTGGGGAAGGTACTCGATTTTGTTTTCAACCAGCAGAATCACATACTGGCTAGTTATTATGGTTTCATAATTCTCTAACCCGATTAGGTTATTCTAGTCAAACTATACCTAAATTACAAAATAGGCTAGCTCTTCAGGGTAAATTAAGAAAATTTTCACGATTTCAAACGTTTACATTTTCTAGTTTTAATTGAATAGCAGAATGTTTTTATGTACAGGATGAGGAATTAAACCGTAGAATTAAGGTACTTCCTTCTGGCAAATAAGCAAATATCACTCCCTTAGCTTTAGCTATTTGGAGCGCTTGCCGCTTCGCGGGGTTGATGGAGGCGCTCCGCGCAGTATCCGGGGGGACTAAAACTTTGTACTAATAATTTTAGTAAAGAAGAAGTTTTATTGTTATGTAATATTTTAAATCCAAAGTTTGATTTAAAAACAACTATTCAATCAGCTGGGGTTAACAAATTTAATTCTTTAAGTGATTAAATTAAGAAAGATGAATATATATTATATATATATAAATTTTCTATGGTGAAATTAGTTGAAATAGTGGGACCATATATACACCGCGCGCAGCGCTATGAAATATAAATTAAATGGATATTTATAAATTTAAAGTAATATAGTCATATCCTTTATCTATAGAAATTAACACAGAGAATTAGATTAACAGACTAAGGATATAATACTAATCTGTTAGTATTAAGTACTTAATAATTACTAGTATAAAAAACCAAATTATACTATATTAAATTAAAAACTTGGCGATATCGGTGAAAACAAGGTTAATAAAATTTCCGTTTAAAGACCGTGGGTTATGTGTTTGATCCCTACAGACTGGGTCACCGGTAGGTGTCTGAAAGGATGCTTAATGTACAGTCGAAGTTTCATCTTAGTCCTTTCTAATTAAACAAGGCTTTAAATAGCTATTTCTTTAATTAGCGACTAGAAAAATGTATATATTTATAATGTTTACTTCTTTACCGCTAAGCAAGTCGGCCGATTTAACTGCGCGAAGCGCGGTCCATAGCAACATATAAAATAAAATTTTTTTAGTTACAGGCGCTCCGCGCAGGGTTTAATTATGGCGCGAAGCGCTTTTAGTTTTTTCTTTTCTCCTTTGGATACAGTTTAGCTAGTCTCTATATATAAAGAGAGGTTAGTTCTAGTGCGCGCAGCGCCCTATTTTATAAAAGTTAAACAATCTTCAATGAGACGGTCGCAAGAGATAGAGATCCAGAATTAAAATTAGAAACTTGGCAACAGTTATTACAAATTTATTATCAGCTATACCTGTATTTGGTCAAGATTTAGTAGAGTTAATCTGAGGGGGATTTAGTGTAAGTAACGCCACTCTTAATAGATTTTTCTCACTTCATTTTCTTTTACCATTTCTTCTAGCTGCTTTAGCTATAGCTCATTTAATGGCTCTTCATGTACATGGTTCTAATAATCCTAATGGAGTTACAGCTATAGGGGATAGATATACAATGCATCCTTTTTTTACTTTTAAAGATTTAGTAACTATATTTTTATTTTTATTAGCATTATCGGTAATAGTTTTCTTTTATCCAAATTTATTAGGTCAAATTATGGCCGTTTATAATAGTAATATTATATATAATAATAACACTATGTGCTGGAACAATATAAATAGTTATTCTACTCATATTGTAAGTATATGTTTTTTCATATCCAATAAAGTTAAAATGAATAATAATATTGCTTCTAATAGATTGTTTTCTATTTTTAATTTTTTAAAAGAAGCAAACAGTTTTGAATCAGCAGGAAACCTGCTCTGGGGCTCCTCAGAGACTACACGTGTTAATACCTTACAAAAAAAATAAAATTTTCTTTTTTAATTGATTAGCTGGACTTATAGATGGTTCTTTGTTAGTAAACAAAAATGGTTATGCTACAATAGAAATTACTTTACATGAAAAAGAGGTATAAACTGTATATAAAATTAAAAATTTATTACAAGGGAAAGTGAATTCTAGAGTTAAAACTAAAGCTTACCGTTGAAGAATAAATAATTATAATTTATTATTAAATATTTATATTAATTTAAATTCAAAATTACTTACTGAAGATAAATATTTACAACTGTGTAAATTTTATATTGCATTAAAAAATAATTCTAATTCTTCAAAAAGCAAACAAATATTAGAGGGCGCGGAGCGCCTCAATCAGGACTTAACTATCCCTAAATTGAGCTCTTCGGTGTAATCATCCATTAAATACGGTTGATTCTCTGGGTTTATGGATGCTGAGGGGGCGCAGCCATTTTTCTATTAGAAATAATTATACTTTAACTATTTCTATCTCTCAAAAAAATAAATTAATTCTAGAAGAAATACAAGCAGTTATTAAGATAGGGGCGCAGCCCTATATCTATCGATACTTCTAATAATGTTCATAATTTAGTCTTATCTGATTTACAAGGAATAAAAGGTCTTTTAAATTATTTTTACCGCGCTGCGCGCTCCTTTACAAACTAGTAAGCACATTGATTGTGTAACCTTTAGACGTTTAGTATTATTTATAGAAAGAAAATATCATTTAGATAAAGAAAATAGTAAAACAAAAATAAGAATAGATAATTTAATCAGAAAATTTAAAATAGGTATAAGATATAGTCCATTTTTTTTTTAATTTAATTTTATTAAATTTTTTAAAGAGCATAGTGATAATTATATACCAGCTAATCCTATGAGTACTCCTTCTTCAATAGTACCTGAGTGATATATATAAATGTCACGGTCTACTTTCGCTTTTTTGGGGTCATGGTGGGTTCGCCCCCCCCCCGAGCAAAAAGTTAAAGGGGCAAAAATAAATAACACTATATGCTGGGAATTTTTTTTGTTTAAAATAAGAAACTATCAGCAGGAAACCGCTATACCTATTCCGTTTCGACGCTTTATTATTTATTGCCACCGGAAAAGTGGTATAAGTAGGCTCCTTAGAGACTATACGTGTTAGTTTTATCAAATACTCAACATTTATATTTATTAAAAATAAATAAGGCCGGAAGGCAGAGCAGAGATAATTCAAGAAATAGTCCTTTATTATTATTGATTTAAGGGTATGTAACGTTCCTTTCTTGTATCGTGGGGTAGCTACTTCTTCTAAGAATATACAAAGATTGACACCTGAAGAACGAAAAGCCATTATTCTTGAACCTGAAACATCTAAAAATTTAATCGGGATCATGCTTAGTGATGGTCATGTATCACTATGTTCTAAAAGCGTTAATGCTAGTTTTCATTTTGCACCTCAGGTAAAGTCAAAAAAAAAACAGAGTACTTTGCTTCTGTAGCTCATATGGGGCCTTTACTGTACTCTGACAATGAAACCTTATACTAAAAAATGAGTAGATAAAAAATTAAACATAGAATACATTAGTATAACTTTAACTACTATGGCGCCTTGTTTTAATCATCTACGAACTCTTTTTTATAATGCGGAGGGTATAACAGTAGTACCCCCCGCGCTAATATTTATGATACTCTAACCCCGCTCATTGAATACTAGGAGATGACGCGAAGCGCTTAGCCGGTGTTCATTTAAGTACTTATGCTTTCTGTTCTGAAGATATCTTTTTATTGGAAAAAGTATTAGTAGAAAAGTGTCATTTAAAAGTAAGAATTCATCCCTATAAAACAAGACCTAGAATATATATTTATAAAGAGTCTTTAAATAAATTAAAACAATTAGTTTTACCCCGCGAAGCGGCCAGCGCAAAGTAAAGACTATGAAATATAAATTAGGTCTCAATATTAATAACTAATGATTTATTACCTTTTTATGCTATATTAAGATCTATCCCTAATAAATTATTAGGAGTAATTGCTATGTTTGGATCGTTACTAATATTATTAATATTACCTATAACTGATTTATCTAGAATAAGAGGAAGTCAATTTAGACCAGCTATGAAAGTAGCACATTGATTTTTTATTGTTAACTTTGTAATATTAATGTGAATCGGTTCACAACATCCAGCTAGCCCTTACTTAGAAATAGGACAAATTGCAACAGCTTTATACTTTGCATGATTTATAATAATTGTACCCGTAATAGGTATAAGTGAAAATACTTTATTTGATACTGCGACATTAAAAATTGAAAAGAATTAAATTAAAGCGCTTCGCGCACTAAATTAAAGCGCTTCGCGCAGTAAATTAAAGCGCTTCGCGCACTAAAGCGCTTCGCGCAGTAAATTAAATTAAAATCACTTAACTTAATTTAACTTAACTTAACTTAACTTAACTTTACTTAACTTTACTTAACTTTACTTAACTTAACTTTACTTTACTTAACTTTATTTTCTTTATACAAAATATTTTATCCCCGCGCGAAGCGCCTTTCTTTTTAATTACATATATAATATATATATATATTATATACTGTAAATTACATACTTTAACTTAATTAATTAATTTTATTAGATTTAATATATTTGCAATCATTTATTATTTAATTTAACCTTTTATTTTAAATTTAAATTTTTTAATCACAGCTGCCTGCCGATGCCTGCTATTAAATTTTATTTATTAGAATATATTTTTTATTAAGTTTTTACAAGTAAATTAATAATATTAATTTTTTATTTTAATTTTTAATTTTTTTATTTTTTTAAGCGCTGCGCGCGTTTTTTATTCTTTTAATTTTTTAATTTATAATTACTAATAAATATTAATATTCTAAATTATTATTATAATTGAGTATTATATTTATATATTTAATAAATTAATTTATTAATTTAATAATTAATATCTAATTATTAATAAAATAAAATTTGATTTAAAAAATTACTCTGTTATAACAGAGAATAGTATTACTATTTAGTTTTCGCGATTAAATTTATTTAATTCTTATTTAATTCTAGCGACTCTCTTTTTATTAAAATAATTAAAAATAAATAATATAAAATAAAATTTAATAAATAAAATAAGAGTAACAAAAGTTGTAAATCTTTCAAGGTTAAACCTTCTAGAATTTGATTTATTCTAGTTTACAGTCTAAACTCGTTCAATTTAAACTTAATAAGTTTAAATTTAAGATCGAACATTTAAATTTAATGTTGACTAAATTATTACTATTAAATTTATTAATATGAAACATTATTTAATTGATATCATAGCTTTTACTACTATACTTAGCAATATCCTTGTTATTACTTCTAAAAATCCAGTTATTTCTGTAATATTTTTAATTTCTTTATTTATAAATGCTGCTTGTTATTTAATTTTAATAGGAGTAGGATTTATAGGAATCTCTTATATTATTGTATATATTGGTGCTATTGCTGTTCTTTTTTTATTTGTTATTATGATGATTAATATTAAAACAACTGATATTTTAGAAACTGGATCACAATATACTAAAACATTACCTCTAGCTTTATCTGTAGGATTCCTATTTATTTATGAAATATATAAAATTATACCTTTTAGTTTTAATAATATTTCTGATATTTCTTTAATATTAGATACTTTTTATAATTTTAATGGACTAATTTTAAATTCTGAATTAATAAATACTAATAATGTTTATGTAGTATTTAGTCCTATTATACCTGATACTAATTTTGTTATTTTATCTCAAATTGAAACTATAGGACAAGTACTTTATACTTCTGGTGCATTTTGATTAATAATATGTAGTGTTATATTATTATTAGCTATGATTGCTCCTATTTTTATTGCTAGAAAAGCTGAGCATGGTAGTTCTGTTTAATTATTATATTATTATTTAATAACTATCCCCGCACGAAGCGCAGTATTAAAATTAGTTTAATAAACAATTTTAGTATATATATTTTTTACTTAATTATTAATGATTATTATTTAATTATAATTTTATTTGAATTTTAATTTTATATATATTTTTTATATTTAAAATTATTAAATAATAATTTAAATAACCTATATTATATGTTTTTAAAAAATATATAAATATACTCAAAATAACATAAGTATAATATACATATTTGATATATTATATATATAATATTATATATTCTATTATACTTATTAAATGTTATTATATCTTATTTATTATATTAGTAATACTAATGGTAATAATAATTATAATAATAATAATATTTATAATAATAATATAAATTATTGAAATTAATAAATACAATTAATAGAATTTATATTAGTTTTTTCAAATATTTTTTTGTTTAGCTAATCTGCATATATTTTTGTATAGATAACAGAAATGTTGTATATAAATATTACTGTTATTAATTTATTTACTGTTATTTGATTTTAAATTGAGGATATAATTGGGGCGAAACGCGCGCCATCTTTATGCAAATTGAGTTCTGTTTCTACGTAGGGATTATATTGATTATTGATATAACTTATAGAATTAAATTTTTATTTGTACTTTTTGAAAATAAAATTGATTTTATCAATTTTTAGTATACTCTTTTTGTTTTTTGTTTTTGATTTTTTGTAGCGCTGCGCGCGTTTTTACTTTGTTTTTTAATTTAAAAGGCTCCGCGCACTTTATCTTAGGTAATAAAAAAATTATAATTAGGCTTATTAAAATTTTATTTAATTCTAATGTTGTTAAAGTATATAATAGAGTATATTGTCTATTAAAAATCATAATAATAATTAAAAAAAAAAATAAATATTATTAATAATAATAATAATAATAATAATAAAATTAAAATAAAAAATAAAATTGTAAAAACAAGCGCTGCGCGCGGGGATAAAATAAAAATTATTAATATAAATAAAAGAAATAATTATTATTAGTCTAAAAGAGTTAAGATACAAGCCTATAATTTAATGGTAGAATGATTTCTTGATGAGAAATTTATAGAAGTTCAAATCTTCTTGGGCTTAATAATTTATTTATTTTAATAAATTAAAATTAAATTTAAATTTAATAAAATATTCTTAAAAAAATTATTTTATTTAACCGCGCGCTGCGCTTTCTAAGAGTTTTGGGTGCCCTTATATTTATTAAATATTTATATATATATTTTTAAATAAATATAAATAGCGCTGCGCGCCACAAAAGTGATTCAGGGGTTATATAGCCGATAATTAAGAAATTGATACAGTGTAATTTTATTAAATTTTAATGTTTAAATAATTAACTCCTATAAAACTTAAAACAAAAAATACAAGATAAAAAGTTTAATTAATTACTAGGCGATAATATTATATACTATACTAAATTGTTATATAATATATTTATAAAATAATTAATTTAAATTTTTAATAAAAAAGATAAAAACACAATACCCATTATACAAACCAAACTAAACACATATGAGATTTTTAAAACAAAATGTACTATTTAGACTATTAAATTCATACATAGTTGATTCCCCTCAACCTGCTAAAAATAAAATAAAAAATACTTTATTTGCATATATTGCAGACGTTTCTCGGCCTAAAATTAAATTTTAATAAGTCCTCAGTGAACTTTCATTTTAAAAATTACAATAATATTAATTGTAATTTTTTCTTTATTTATAGTAATCTCTATTCTTATTCATAACACACACATCAATACCTTTTGAACAGCAATTCTAAGTAACAAACTTTCTCAAGTTGAGATTAATAGATTAAAATCTTTTATATCCTTATTGGAATCTTTTTCAAATCATTCTTTTTTATTCAGCCTATTTTCTTTTTTAATTTCTTATCCTATTATCTCTTATATTGAGGACGGATTACAGTTTTCTGCCAATAAATACATGAATATCTGCCAAAAATTAATATTTATTTTAATTATAATAATTTTATTAAGTATATATTTATATACTGGCACTATTTATTTAAGTGATGGAAATGAAGAGCCTCATATAAACTTTTTAAAAAAAGGTCTAGAAGCAATTAGTCAAGCAGCAAATTCGTTTGGTGCTGGTATGGCTGCGGGTGCTGCTATTAAAGCTTCTACGAAGCTTATACCTAAGAGTCTACCTATTGGAGCTAAAATTGCTGTTTTAGGAGCCAGTGCTGCTGTAGGTGTTATTGGTAAAAAAACAGGTCAAGAAGGAGGTAATATGATTATAGAATCAGTATCTAAAAGTAATAGTTCAAGTACAAATACTGGAAATAGTGGAACAACTACTAATACTAGCGGTTCAAGTACAAATACTGGAAATAGTGGAACAACTACTAATACTAATAGTTCAAACTCAAACTGAGAGAATACTGGAACAATTACTAATACTAATAGTAATAATTTAAATACAAATACTGGAAATAATAATATTGATAATAATTCTATTGTAAAATTTTAAAGTAACACTGATACTGACTATCAAAATACAATTTTTGATAATTTGGATTATAATTTCATTCCTTCAAGCATTGAATCTATAATACCAATAGATAAATATTGAATATTATCTCCTAATGAAAAAAATTTGATATCTTTGATTTTTAGTGATAATCCTGTAGAAGTATTGATAAGTTGTATATTAGGTTTAAATATAATAACTTTATTTTTAGTTATAGTGTTAATATTATGTTTAGGTTCTAATTTCCTTGTTAATAAAGAATTGAAATTAAGTTTTCTAAATAAATTTTTTTCCGAAAATTATGTAATTAAAATAAAAAATTATATTAAATATATAATTAATATATATAGTAAATCTGTCACAGTAAATATTATTCTTATTATATTAGTAATGGTAGTTACTTTAATTATGAGTATATATTTTTTAAATCTTTATATTACTCATTTAGAATATATTAGTACACATTATTTAGATTTAATAAATAATATTAAAAAATAATTTATTATTGAATTTTTTAATATATAGTATAAACCAACCAAAATTGCAATTGTAATTGGAATTGTAATTGTTTTTTTTTATCCAAACTTTAATCCCCGCGCGGAGCGCTTGATATAATAACTATATCAATATTAATATATATTTTATATTAGCAATATAAATTATTTTTATAAAACTATACTAATTTAACTAAATTAAACTAAATTAAATAAAATTTATGCGCAATTATTTTCAGGGCCTATCTGTAGAAAATATCAGAAGATATAATCATATAAACCAAAAAAACTGAAAATTTAAATTTAAACTTAAACTGAGACTGAAACTGCGCGAAGCGCAATCAAACAAAAACCAAAAATAAAATAAAATAAAATAAAATAAAATAAAAAAAAATTAAAATTAAAATACAAATTAATAACTTTAAAATTAATTTTATTAACAGATTATTAACTAATTTACTTATTAAAAATTTATTTAATCTAATTTTATATGACAAAAATAATATCTAATTTAAAAATTATTCAATTTCTTGAATCCAGTTAAAAAAGGACCCGCGCGCAGCGCTTTTTTAAAAAACAAAAATGAAGCGCATTCATTTAAAAACAAAAATGGGGAGCGCTATATAGATATAAAATTAAAAATAAAAAACAAAATTAATTTTCTATTTTAATCAGTTATAATTTAATACAGTATGGAACCTAATATTAATGTTTGTTAGTTAATTTATAAAATATCATATATATAAATATAATAATATATCTATTTTAGATATTTATTACTATAAGAATATATGTATAAAGAGACATATATACAAAATTAGATTAAAATTAAAGCGCTGCGCGCGGATAAAATATTAAGCGCTGGCCGCTTCGCGTGGTTAAATATAAATTTAAACTTCAATTATTAGCTCTAGTTAGTTTAGTCTGTATGAACAGGAATAAAAAAAATTCCCTTTTAAAGGCCCGTTGTTATTTACTAAATAGTAGTACTAATTAAATAAACAATCCAAAAGTACTAAAAAAAATAATGAATAGAATTTATATACCACGTTTGTTTTTGTTTGTTTGTTTTGTTTTGTTTTTTTTTTTAAATTTTCATTTTGACTTTATTTTATTTTCTATGAAACGGTCACTCAGAGTTATAGCAAAGGTTTTATACAGGCGCTGTGCGCCGATATAAATATAAATAT
>Ga0179596_10000360_pt1 | contig 14266 bp, 9 predicted proteins | sample CZODoug1_1_08_16_FD_155494 | JGI IMG/M metagenome (GOLD analysis project Ga0179596, IMG submission 155494) | Vadose zone soil fungal communities from Angelo Coast Range Reserve, California, USA - CZODoug1_1_08_16fungal (Illumina Assembly) | ecosystem: Environmental > Terrestrial > Soil > Vadose...
TCGGAAGCCTCTCCGGCATCTCGATCTCGAAGCTCCTGATCGGCGGCATCGTACCGGGCCTGATCCTAAGCCTCGCCTTCGTCGTCTACATCGTGGTGCGCGTGAAGATGAATCCCTCGCTCGCACCGGCCGCGAGCTTCACCGAGTACCGCGGCTGGGAGAAATTCCGCCCCTTCTTCCAGTACGTGGTGCCGCTGGTCTCGATCTTCGTCATCGTGGTCGCTTCGATGTCGGCCGGCTGGGCGACGCCGACGGAATCCGCCGCGATCGGCGCACTGTTTACAATCCTGCTCGCCTCCGCTTACCGGGCGCTTTCCTTGCAGAATCTCGTGCTCGCGCTGCGCGGCACTGCGAGCATCTCGGGAATGATCCTGTTCATCATCCTCGGCGCGACTACCTTCTCGCAGATCCTGTCGTTCTCCGGGGCGAGCAACGGCGTGGTGGAGTCGATCGGCAGAATGGGGCTCCAGCCGATGGGCCTGATCGCGGCGATGATGCTGATGCTGATCTTCCTCGGCCTGTTTGTCGAGCAGGTGAGCATGATGCTGATCACGCTGCCGATCTTCATGCCGCTGGTGCAGAAGCTGGGCGTCGACACGGTCTGGTTCGGCGTGATGTTCCTCATCTGCATGCAACTGGGCCTTTTGTTGCCGCCGCATGGGCTCCTCCTCATGACCATGAAGGGGGTATCGCCGCCGCAGGTCACCATGGGCCACATCTTCCGGGCGGTGGTGCCCTACCTCTTCATGAGCCTGCTCGTGCTGGCGCTGGTGTTTTTCGTGCCGTCGGTCGCGGTGTGGCTCCCGAGAGTGCTGTTCTAGAGGGCGAATAGCCATGGAACGCTCCTTCACGAAAGAGGTCGAGCTGCTCAAGCTGGGCGCGGGGCAGACTTTCCACGGCGAAGGCATCCTCGCCGTGACCAAGGCGCTGCTGCAGTCGGGCATCTCCTACGTCGGCGGCTACCAGGGCGCGCCGGTGTCGCACGTCATGGACGTGCTGAACGACGCCCGGGACATCATGGACGAGCTCGGCATCCACGTCGAGACGAACGCCTCCGAGGCGGGCGCGGCGGCGATGCTCGGCGCATCGATCAACTACCCCTTGCGCGGCGCCGTGGCGTGGAAGTCCACGGTCGGCACCAACGTCGCCTCAGACGCGCTCTCCAATCTGTCGTCAGTGGGGGTGCGCGGGGGAGCGCTTATCGTGATCGGCGAGGACTACGGCGAGGGCGCCTCGATCATCCAGGAGCGCAGCCATGCCTTCGCGATGAAGTCGCAGATCTGGCTGCTCGATCCGCGGCCGAATCTTCCCACCATCGTCAGGATGGTGGAGAAGGGATTCGAGCTGTCGGAAGCTTCGAACACGCCGGTCATGCTGGAGCTGCGCATCCGCGCCTGCCACGTGCACGGCGCTTTCGAGACGAAAGACAACCGCGCGCCGCAGTTCTCGCGCAGGAACGCGATCGAGAATCCCGATTTCGATTTCGCCCGCGTCTCGCTTCCGCCGGCGACCTACGCGCAGGAGAAGCACAAGGTCGAGGTGCGCTGGCCGGCGGCGGTGAAATTCATCCGCGAGAACCGGCTGAACGAGGTCTTCGACGGACCGATAGCCGAGTTGGGCATCATCTGCCAGGGCGGCATGTACAACGTCGCGGTGCGCACGCTCCAGCAGCTGGGGCTCGCCGATACCTTCGGCGTCTCGAAAATCCCGATCTACGTCCTGAACGTCACTTACCCGCTCATTCCGGAGGAAGTCAACGCGTTCTGCTCAGGCAAAGTCGCGGTTCTGATGGTCGAGGAAGGCCAGCCGGCTTACCTCGAGGACGCCTTGCACGCGGTCCTGCGCCGCGCGGACCTGCAGACTAAAGTTCACGGAAAAGATTTCCTGCCGATGGCGGGCGAGTACACCGGCGAGGCCGTGCTCACGGGCGTCGCGAAATGGCTGGCAGCCATGGCGTCCCCGGATGTCGATTCCGGCGGCATTCATCGCGTGCTGGATGCGCTCAGCGCAACGAAACAGGGCGCCGCCCAACTGCTCGGGGGAGCCGTGCCCGCGCGCCCGCCTGGGTTCTGCATCGGCTGCCCGGAGCGGCCGGTGTTCTCGGCGATGAAGCTGATCGAGCGCGAATCGGGCGCGTTTCACATCTCGGCCGACATCGGCTGCCATACCTTTTCGACCCTGCCTCCGTTCAACATCGGCAACACCGTGCTCGGCTACGGCCTGGGGCTCGCTTCGAACTCCGGCATCGCGCCGATGTTCTCCGGGCGCACCGTCACCATCATGGGCGACGGCGGTTTCTGGCACAACGGTCTCACCTCGGGCATCGCCAACGCGGTGTTCAACAAGAGCGACGGCATCCTCGTCATCATGAAGAACGGCTACACCTCCGCGACCGGCACGCAGAACATCCCATCCTCCCTCCACCAGACCGAATGGAAATCGGGCGACATGAGCATCGAGCGCGCGCTGAAAGGAATCGGCGTCGAGTGGATCAAGCCGGTGTACACCTACCGCGTCAGCGAGATGGCGAAGACGCTGCGCGAAGCCATGAGCTCGGCCTACAAGGGACTGAAGGTCATCATCGCCGATGCCGAGTGCCAGCTCGAGCGCCAGCGGCGCATCCGCCCGCAGGTCGCCGCGGCCCTCAAAGCCGGCAAGCGCGTGGTGCGCACGCGCTTCGGGGTGGACGAGGACGTGTGCTCGGGGGACCATTCCTGCATCCGCCTCTCCGGCTGCCCCTCGCTCACCGTCAAGGCGGCCAGCGATCCGCTCAAAGTGGACCCGGTCGCGCACGTGAACAACGACTGCGTAGGCTGCGGGCTGTGCGGCGAGGTCGCCCACGCGGCGATTCTTTGCCCTTCGTTCTTCCGCGCCGAGATCGTGCAAAACCCCAACGCCGTGGACCGATTCGCTGCGCGACTGCGCAACACCGTCATCGGCTGGCTCCAGCCGGCCGAAGGAAGAAGCTAGTGGTACTGCCCGAACGTCCCATCACCATCCTGATCGCCGCTCTCGGCGGCGAAGGCGGCGGCGTGCTCGCCGACTGGATCATCTCGGCGGCGACCGCGCGCGGCTATCCGGTGCAGAGCACGTCGATTCCCGGTGTGGCGCAGCGCACCGGCGCCACCACCTATTACGTCGAGATCTATCCGGCCACGATCTCCGAACTCGGCGCCAGACGGCCGGTGATGACGCTCACGCCCGCGCCCTGCTACGTGGACGTCATGGTCGCCTCCGAGCTGCTCGAGGCCGGACGCGCGATGCAGAACGGCTTCGTGACGCGCGACCGCACCACGCTGATCGCCTCGACGCACCGCGTCTACACCGTCGCCGAAAAGATGCAGATGGGCGACGGGCGATTCGACAGCGATGTCGTGCTCAAGGCGGCACGGGCGCTCGCGAAGCGCGCGATCCTGTTCGACATGCAGGCTCAGGCGAATGCAGCGGGCACCGTGATCAGCGCGGTGATGTTCGGGGCGCTGGCCGGCTCCGGAACGCTGCCGCTCCCGCGCGGCGATTGCGAGGCGGCCATCCGCTCGGGCGGCAAGGGCGCCGAGGCGAGCCTCAGAGGTTTTGCGGCGGGCTTCGACGCTGCGGCCGGATCGGCGCCCGGAAAGACCGTGACGCCCGCAGAAAAGACGCGCCTGAGCGGCTCGGAACGCGTCAGGCAGACCTTCCCGGAGGAAACTCGCGCCATGCTCGAAGTGGGCGCGGCGCGCTGCGCCGGCTTTCAGGACCGCGGCTACGCGAGACTCTACTTGGATCGCCTCGAGCCGATCGTGAATCTCGACCATGCTGCAGACGGATACAAGCTCACCAACGAAACCGGGCGTTTTCTCGCCCTGTGGATGTGCTACGAGGACGTGATTCGCGTCGCCGACCTGAAGACGCGCAGAAGCCGCTTCGAGCGCGTGCGCGAGGAAGTGCAGGCGAAGCCCCACGAGCCGCTGCACATCATCGAGTTCCTGAAGCCCGGCGTGGACGAGTTCACCGCCGTGCTCCCGCGCTTTCTCGCACGTCCGTTGAAGGCCTTTGCCGAGGCGAGGGGTCTCGCCGACAAGCTCAACATCGGCCTACACGTCAAGACGACCAGCGTGAGCGGATTTCTCGCGCTGCGTTTCCTCGCTTGGCTTCGGCCGCTACGGCCTCTTACCTCGCGCTGGCACGAAGAGCAGTCCCTGATCGACCGTTGGCTGGTCGCGATCGCCACCGCGGCGAAGCGGGACGCAGGGCTCGCACTCGAAATTGCCCTGTGCGGCAGGCTGATCAAGGGGTACGGCGACACGCACCAGCGCGGCAAGGGCAACTTCCTGAGGATCCTCGACACCCTCGTCGAGGGCGACGCGGTACCGGATGATCGCGCCCGGGTCGAAGCGATACGCAAGGCGCGCGAGGCAGCGCTTGCCGACCCGGAAGGGCGCAAGCTCGAGCTGTCCCTGGAGACGCACGGCATCGCGCCGCTGCCCCCCAGGCCGAAGCCAGTGAAGTTCATGCGCCGGCCTCAAGCGGAAAATCGCAGAGTCGCCTGAGCGCGGGTATCGGACTCTCCGTACCCGGTCACAGTTGCCGCCACGTTTCCCGGATCCTCTGGCGGCCGATCGCCGCGCCAGACAACGTGCAGGTCGGGCCGAAGCAAAAGGAGGTCGTGGCCGTACACTTGGCGCGGCGCGTCGTCCGGCATGTCGAGTACGGCGAGCGGCGCGCCAAAGGCCCGCAGCGCCTTTTCCAACGCTGACGTGTCTGCGTTCGTGCGGCCTAGGCGCAGCAGCGTGTAGCCCTCGTATGGAATGTGGTCCTGCATCGGCGTGCCATCGGCGAGCCACACGTGCGGCAGGCGCGCTCCCGGCCACGTGGTCGGCTCGTAGACCCTGAAGCGGTGCTCGGGCCCGCCGGGAATGACGCACACAATCGGGGAATCGACGTAGCGGTAGCCGAGCTCGGCGCCGATCATCTCGTTCGACTTGGGCTGCTCGACGCTGGCCACGCGCACGAGGTTCTCTCGCGTGGCGGCGCCTTCGGGCGAGTTCTCGCGAATGTTCGGCCGATATTGCGCGTGCCACTTGCGCCGCCCGAGCGAGGCGTAGCGCGACGCGCCGACATTGCGCTCGCCGACCTGCCGCCGCTCGGATTCGTACGAGTCGAGCAGCGCGGGCCCGCCCCATCCCTGCAGGGTTGCCGCGAGCTTCCAGGAAAGATCGATCGCGTCGCCGACGCCGGAATTCATGCCGAGACCGCCAGTAGGTATGACCAGATGGACCGCGTCGCCGGCGAGAAACACGCGGCCATCCCGGTAACGGTCCGCCAGCAGCAGGTTCTGCCGCCACGGGGTGCAGGTGAGCATCTCGTACTTCACTGGAATTGCGACGATGCGCTCGAACATCGCTTTCATGTCGTCGTCGTTCTCGACCACGGCGTGCAACGTGAAGTGCTTCGTCGAGTCTTGCATGATGAGAAAGGTGCTGTTGCCGTCGGCCACGTGATAGTGGCGCCCCTTGCCGGGGCCGTTGCCGATGGGGATGCGCTCGAAGAGCTCGTCGCAGCGATACAGCGCCTGGCGCAACTCGAGTATGTTGTACTCGCCGCGGAGCTTGATGCCGAGCTGCTTGCGCACGGTGCTCCCCCCACCGTCGCAGCCCACCATATACGACGCGCCGATCGCGCCGCCCGTGCCGTTCGCACGCTTCACGCGCGCGGTGACCCCGGTCTGGTCCTGTGTAAATGACTCGAGCCGGCAACCGTAGCGTACCGTTACCGAGGGCAGCCCCTCGGCGATCGACTTCAGCAGCGGCTCCAGCGTGTACTGCGAGATGAGCTGGTACGGTTCCAGCGGCATGCTCCCGTCGCTGCAGGCACGGATCTCGGCGCGCGCCGTCTTCACCGAAGGATAGGGCAGATGCAGGAGCGGCTGCTCGGCCAGCGAGAGAATGATGAACACGTCCATCGGAATATCGTCGCGCAGGCCGGCGGCGCGGACCCTGTCGGCGATTCCCATGCGCCGGAAGATTTCCATGGTGCGCGCATTGCATCGTTCCATCTTCGGCAGAAACTGCGGTGCTTCCTTCTGCTCGATCAAGGTGCAGCGCACGCCACGCCTGCCGAGATCGATGGCGAGCGTAAGACCGACCGGGCCGCCGCCGACGATGAGTGCCTGCGTGTGCATCGCGCGTATTCTGCCTTATCCATCAGTGCTTATCCCGGACAAGGCAAAGAAGACTGGACCGCCTGTCCTCAGGCGGCCCCGACTCGAAAACCGCCGTCGGGAGTCAGCTCGAAGCGCCCTTCCCGCACCGCCCGCAGCCAGCGGGCGGTGCGCACAAGGCCCCCGAAACAGAAAAAATGGACGCCGACGATCGGCGCACCGGCTGGACGAGCAATGTCCCTCACAACGGCCTCCGGGCCGGCTTCGACCAGGAGGCGCGTAATCGCCCCGGGTCGCGCCTTGAGCGCGCGGACCGAATTGCCGATCCCGCAAAGAGCCGCAAATCGCAGCAGCCGCGGCAGGCTCGCAGGGCCCGAGAGCCCCACGCGCACCGGCAGTCCGCGCCCCTTCATCTTCGCCGCCCACACGAGGATCGGCTCCGACTCGAAGCAGAACTGCGTCACGACCTGCAGATCTAGACCCGCCCGGTGGGCGAGGCTTTTCTTTGCGGCCAGCTCCATCTCGAGCGCGGTTGCCGCTATTTTTGGATGACCTTCGGGGTAACCCGCTACCCCGATGCGCACCACTCCGTGACGCTGGAACAGGCCGGTTTCGAGCAGAACCCGGCTCGAATCGAATGGCCCGCTCGCCCGGTCGCTGTCGCCGCCGATCACGAGGGCGCTGTCCACCCCCGCTTCCCCGGCCGCGCGCGCAAGGTACTCATCGAGCGCATCGCGGCTGGCGATCCGGCGCGCCGCAACGTGGGGAACCGGGCAAAAGCCGGCTCGTCTCAGGCGCGCGGCCAGCGCCACGGTTCCGTGGTACGTCTGCCCCGGCGGCATGCTGATGTAAACCGCCGTCCCCGGCTCCAACAAATCGGCGCAAGCGTCGATCTCGGCGGGGTCGCGCGATGACAATTCGAGCGAAGGACCCGCAAGCAAAGCTTGAATGTTTCGGCGCTCGTCCTCCGGCGAGGGGGGCACGGATCGGGCGGCCAAGTGAGGTTCCATGGTAAAGCCCGCCAGCATGCGCGTCAGTCGCGTTTGCGCGAGATCACGTACGACTCGTCGAGGAACCACAACCCGCTGTGGCGGCGCAGCACTTCCTGCGTGGCTTCGAGGTAGCCGCGGTCCCCCATGACCTCACCCAGGCGCTGGTCCTCGATCTGCGCCACGTAAACGGCGGCGTTCCACGCGGCGAGAAGAGTCGAGGTGCCGATCGCGTCACTGATTTCCTCAGGAAGCGTGTGCATCTCGTAGCGGAATATCGAGCGGTTGTCGGCGTAGGCATTGAAGTTGAGGTCGCGGCCGTCTGCCCCGAGCGCCGAGCGGGTGGCCTTCAGGAGCGAATGGCGATCGGTCTGGAACGGATTTTCTCCCGGCCAGATACGCTGGACGATCTCCAGCCCCGGGTCCCGGCCGTGCGAATGGATCGCGATCATCCGCCCGCCCGGCGCAAGGCTCCGCGCGAGCGGTGCTAGGACCTTGGACGCCTTGAACTCGGCCGAAGCGCGGGCGCGGTACGGCTGCGACGCGATGACTAGGTCGTAGTCGGCGCGGGCGACGCCGCGGCGCGGTAACACCTGGTCGAGCAGGAATTTGTGATCTTCCCGGTAGAACACCAGCACCACCGGCTTCGCATAGGCGGGGTTTCCGCTCGCCTTGCTCACCGACGCGCGCCAGTGCTCGTTCAGGAACGGCTGCAGCTCGGTGATCTGCTGCTCGAACTCGCTGGAGGTGGCTCCGGTAAGGGCGACCTCCTTCCAGACCAGACTCGTGGCAGCCGTGACCGATTTCGGCGTGAGCCACGGCGCTTCGGAATAGTAGAGATTAGTCATGACGAGCACGGTCGCCGGGTGCTCGAAGAAGCGGTCTGGCATGCGATCGAGAGCGAGCCGCACGTCCTCCAGGCTGATTTCCTTGCCCACGATGTAGAAAGGCATCGTCGGATAGCGCTGGTGCATGGCGCGCATGACGCGGGCGAGCACCGTGCCGTCGCCCACACCGGCATCGAAGACCCTCACTGCGGGAGGCCGTGGATGGATATTGGCGAGTTCCATGCCGACGCGCTGCGCGACCACCCACTTCTCGCTGCAAGTGCTGACGAACAGCAGGTACTTCTGGCGGTTGTCGTAGAAACGGAAGTTGGTCTTCGACTCGTCCTTCGCCCCGGAGGGAACAGCTACCTGGATCCCGGATTGATCCAGTACCGCACCCGCGCCGCCGGCCAGGCTCCCGGCCGAGGACCGCAGCCGCACCAAACCGCGGGTCTCGATCGACCGATACTCCGACATGAAGGTGCGCACGCGCTCCACGGTTTCCATGGTCACGCGTCCCCCGATCCGCAGCCGGCTCACGAGCTTCCCGTCGTTTACGGCGCGCCGCCCGAAGGTCGACTCGGCCATGCCGACGCGCCTACAGTAATCCGCGATTTCGCTCAACAACTGCTCAGCCGTCACGCCATTTCCTCCTCTTCCCCTTCCGATGAGCGACTGACCGCTTCGCCGTTATTACTAGATGCACCAGCGATGAGGGTCAACCACAATTTTGCCCATCGTGAAAGTGGGAGTTGTAGTGGGATGAGTCCTACCACATATGTAAGCGCACGCTCTCGCGGAAAAACTATATGTAATATCTATTATTATCAATATAATAACACATTTCATTCTAACTCGACCAAGCTCGACCCAAAACAAACGCTTCAAGCAGACAGGCCTCGAGCGCGGTGATCGTTGTGCAGTTCGGTCAAAAAGTGGGCTGTTGCCCACTTGTCCAGAGGCCGGCGCCCGTGGTTGCCGCGATCGCCTCCTTTGGCGGAAAATCGTCTTCTCGACCCCGTCTGGAGTCTCTGGAGGAGCGGATGTCCGCCGTCCTGCAAACCAACCTTGCCGCAGATCGCAAGGCGTTCTACGACAAGATCGATAAAGCCAATGTCACGCCTTTGTGGGAGGTCCTACACAACATCATCACTGCCACGCCCAGCACACCGTGCAAGCCGCATCTTTGGAAATGGGATCAGATGTGGCCCTGGATCCAGGAGGCCGGCCGGCTGATCACCGCGAAGGAGGCCGAGCGACGCGTTTTGGTGCTCGAGAACCCCGGGCTGCGGGGTCGCTCGAGCATAACCCACAGCCTTTACGCCGGACTGCAGCTGATCCTGCCCGGGGAGGTTGCCCCCTTGCATCGGCACTCGCAATCGGCCCTGCGCTTCATCCTGCTCGGCAGGGGCGCCTACACCGCGGTGGACGGCGAAAAAGTGACGATGAGCGTGGGAGATTTCGTCATTACACCGTCGTGGACTTTCCACGACCATGGCAATCCGTCGAAAGAACCGATGGTGTGGCTGGACGGCCTCGATGTTCCGCTCGTCGAATTGCTCGATGCCCAGTTCATGGAAAAGGGACCGCAGGAAACCCAGCATACCGGCCGCACCGAACGCGACAACCTCGCACAATTCGGCAACACCATGAAACCGGTGGAGTACAGGGCGAAGAGCCGCACCTCGCCGCTTTTCTGGTACCCGTACCAGCGCACCTGCGAAGCGCTCGAGACGCTTGAGCAGGCATACGACGCGCACCCCTGCTGGGGCCACAAGCTGCAATATACGAATCCCGTGACAGGCGATTGGGCGATGCCGACCATCGGCACCTTCATGCAACTCCTGCCGAAGGGATTCAAGGGAAAGGACTATCGCTCGACCGACTCCACGGTGTATGCAGTCGTCGAAGGCAAAGGCCGTTGCCGCTTCGGAGGCGAGACGCTGGGCTTTGAGCCCAGGGACGTGTTCGTCTGCCCGTCCTGGCTGCCCTACAGGCTCGAAGCCGATGAACAGGCGGTGCTGTTCAGTTTTTCGGACCGCCCGGTGCAACAGGCACTCGATCTTTGGCGCGAGGCCTTCTAATCCGCCCGACGTAGCGAGATCCACCCCCTTTCCATTCCGTAGGGCGGTGGCGTCTTTGTGCGCCCGAACCACGGCGAGACTCTCTTTCCGGAACGATACGATGAACGCGGACAAAACAAATTACGAGCTTCTTTACAATCCGCGGCTCGTAGTCAAGGGCTATCAGGAAATCTTCGACCGCTGGGGAAAACATTCGGAGCGGGCCCGCGCCAGCCTCGACTGCTATTTGGACGTACCTTACGGTTCAAGCGAAGCGGAAAAAATGGACATCTTCCGCGCGCGCGGAAGGAGCCGGGGACTTCTGATGTACATCCACGGCGGATATTGGCGTTCGTTCGACAAGAAGAGTTTCTCGTTCGTTGCGCCGGCGCTCGCCGAGGCCGGGATCACGGTCGCGGTCCCGGACTACGCTCTTTGCCCCGCGGTGCGAGTCGAAGACATCGTGATGCAGATGGTCCAGGCCTGCGCGTGGCTGTACCGTAACGGGGAGAATTTCGGCGCGCCAGCGAAGCGACTCGCCCTATTCGGGCATTCCGCGGGAGGACATCTCGCCGCCATGATGCTCTCCTGTCGCTGGCCGGACTACTCGCCGAGCTTGCCGAGGAAGGTCGTTGGCGCGGCGATGTCGATCAGCGGCTTGTACGACCTGACGGAGATCGTCAGGGTACCTTCGGTGAATTGCGACGTGCACCTCGACGAGATATCCGCGCTGAAAGTGAGTCCTGCGTTTCTCCCGCCTGCCACGGACGCACCCCTCTACACCGCCGTAGGCGGGGAGGAAAACGAGGGGTTCCACATCCAGAACAGGCTCATCGGGGAAAAATGGGGAAGGGTGCGCAGGGCGGACATACCTTGCCCTGGAAAAAATCATTTCACGGTGCTCGACCAGGTCTGCGATCCCGAAAGCGGTCTGTTCAAGTCGATGCTCGAAATGATGGACGCGTAGAGCGGCCGGGCCGCCGCCAGAACGGCTGGAGTCCACGCATGGATCCGAAGCAGCTGCTCGTACAAAGCTTTCAAGCCGCCGTCGTCGCCGCCGACCCGCTCAAGATCCTCCCAGGCCACCTTCCCCATCCGCCATCGGGCAGGACGCTCGTGATCGGCGCAGGCAAGGCCGCCGCCTCGATGGCGCTCGCGGTCGAACAGCATTGGTCCCGGGACGCGGCGCTGGAGGGGCTGGTCATCACCCGCTACCGGCACGGGCTTCCGACACGCCGCGTCAAGGTGATCGAAGCCGGACACCCTGTTCCCGACGAGAGAGGCGAGTCCGCAGCGAAAGAAATCCTGCAACGGGTAAAGAACCTTGCGCCGGACGATCTGCTGCTCGCGCTGGTCTCCGGCGGGGGCTCGGCGCTGCTCAGCCTTCCCGTCGAGGCCGTCGGCATGGAAGCTCTGAAAGCGACTACGAGGGAGCTCCTTCGCAGCGGTGCACCGATCCAGGACATCAACACCGTGCGAAAACACCTTTCAGCGATTCAAGGAGGCCGGCTCGCGGCGGCATGCAAAGCACCCGTGCTCGCACTCATCATTTCGGACGTTACGGGTGACGATCCCACCCACGTCGCCTCGGGTCCGTGTGCGCCGGACCCGACGACGTATCGCGACGCGCTTGAAGTCCTTCACCGCTACGGCATCGACCCAGCGTCGGCGGTGCGGGAACACCTCGAGCGCGGCGCCAGCGGTCAAGTTCCGGAAACGCCCAAACCGGGCGACAGGATTTTTTCCCGCGTCGAAAACCGCGTTATCGCCAATGCGCACCAGGCACTGCGCGCGGCGCAGGAATTTTTCCAGGTGCACCGGATTCATACCATGAACCTCGGCGACAGCGTGACGGGCGAGGCGTCCGAGGTGGCGAAAGCGTACGCAGCGCTTGCACGCCAAATCGCGCGATATGCTGACCCGATGAAGCCACCGGTCGCCCTGATTTCCGGGGGCGAGTGCACGGTCACCGTGCGCGGCAACGGGCGCGGCGGACGCTGCAGCGAATTCCTATTGTCCCTGGCGGTTGACCTCGCAGGCGTCCCGAACGTCTATGCGATCGCCTGTGACACCGACGGCATCGATGGCTCGGAAGAGAATGCGGGCGCAGTGCTCTTGCCCGACTCACTCAAGCGTGGAGGAGATCTTGGGCTGGACGCGAAAGAACTGCTAGCCAACAACGACGCATACGGCTTTTTCTCCCGGCTCGATGATCTCGTCGTAACGGGTCCGACCCGCACTAACGTCAACGATTACCGGGCCATTCTCATCCGCTAAAGCGCCTGAACTCCACGCCGCGCCAACACAAGATTCAGGCGATATCGAGTCTGGCTTGCGCAATCCCGGGATAGGTGACTAAGCCGGCCGCGACCACGGCGCCTTTGGTCAGGGTGTGCGGCTCGCCGCCGTGTTTGTCGAGCAGACGCTCGACTTGGACGTCACGTGACGCCAGCCAATCCGAGATCAGAAGGCGATGGCATCTCGAGGGATGGTGCTCGGCGCACATCAGGGCAAGCCTCGTCTCGCGTGCTCTCTCGATCAGCCGACCGGCCCCGGCCGCGAACCCTCCCGATTCCATGTAATCCGCATAGCCGCGAAACGATTCGTTCCGCAGTGTGGTGTTGCGGGAGTTCGGTCGCGGCCTGCGAAAACCGCCCAGCGCCTCGCCTTCCCATTGATACGCGATGCCGTGCTTGCGGAGTGAATTCTCGAGCGCAACCCGATTAAACTGAGGATGGCGGCGCGAGCCGGGGTGGGCGCGCACATCAATCAGCAGTTCGACACCGGCGCTCCCCAGTATGGAGGCCAGCTCTTCCACGGGGCGGGTACCGTGGCCGATGGTCCAGATTTTCAGGGAGCCTTCGGATTTCGGCAGTGCGACCTCGGAAAGCACCAGGAAAGATCGAATTCTAGCGGTCGGGGCCGTTTTTGGAGAGCGACCGGCCAAATTCTGTCAAGAGAAATGAAGCGGGTATACCCGATCGGGTAAACCCTTCAGGCCCTCCCCTAGGGGTAACCCAGGGTTTTTCGTAGCCGATTTAAGAGATCGCCCAATGTACCGGGAATGGCGGCTGACCCACCATGAGACAGCACCAAGCATTGGAACCCCCGAGGGGAAAGCGCCGGAAGTTCCGAGAAAGCGCAGGCAAGGAAAATGGCTCCCACTGTGCACGACAACGAGGCGCGCATACCACGCGGCAAGACGCTGGCGCCCGCCTTCGCGCTCGGGATCGGGATCGCGGTTTCCTGCGTTCTGTTCTTCGTGATCCGGGACAACATCGAGAACGAAGCCAAACTGCGCTTCGAGCGCCAGGCAAGCGACGCGCAACACGTGATCGCGGCGCGAATTCATTCCTACGCCGACGTCATGTACGGACTCAGAGCGATGTTCAGCGCCTCTTCGGTCTCGCGCACGGAGTTTCACCGCTATGTAGCAGGTCTCGAACTGACGCACCGCTACCCCGGATTCTGGACCTTTAACTACGCCGAGTATGTTCGCCACGAAGCCAAGGCGAGCGTCGAGGCGCGCGTGCGGAAGGATACCAGCCTCGATCCGCGCGGCTACCCGAAATTCGCAGTCATTCCGCCCGGAAACCGGACGGAATACTACGTATTGACTTATGTCGAGCCGATGGCTGGAAACGAATCTGTTTTCGGTCTCGACATCTCCAACAATCCCTCGGCAGCCAATCCGCGAAGCATTGCAGATGCTCTCGCCTCTGCTCGTGACAGCGGCAAGCTGACGTCTTCAGGCCAATTGCTTCGCATCAAGGGAAAAGAGGGCTCCAAGGGCCTCTCCATGCGGCTACCGGTATACCGGTCTGGCATGCCTGTGGAGACCGTGGAACAGCGACGCGCGGCTTACCTCGGTTCGGTCGGCGCAGGATTCCGCGTTAAGGAGCTGATGCAAGGCGTCCTGGACGAGCACGCGCTGGAATTTATGCGCTTCAAGCTTTTCGAAGCGGGTCCGGCGGAGAGCTATGGGGCCGCAAGGATTACCGTCAGCACCGATCGCCTCTTATTTGACAGCAAGGACCTGTTCAAAACCGCGGGTACGGTTGCCGATTCGAGCGGCGAAGATTCTTCTTTCATGACCGTGCTGCCGATAGAAGTGGCGGGGCGGGTTTGGGAGGTTCATTTCAGCATCCCGACAAAAACCGTGATCGGCAGCGTCGACGCGGCTCTGCCCTGGCTAGTACTCATCGGAGGGCTGCTGTCGAGCTTCCTGCTCTTCGCGGTGTTCTACTC
>Ga0179596_10000361_pt1 | contig 14246 bp, 12 predicted proteins | sample CZODoug1_1_08_16_FD_155494 | JGI IMG/M metagenome (GOLD analysis project Ga0179596, IMG submission 155494) | Vadose zone soil fungal communities from Angelo Coast Range Reserve, California, USA - CZODoug1_1_08_16fungal (Illumina Assembly) | ecosystem: Environmental > Terrestrial > Soil > Vadose...
GGCCGAAGCGCAGCGTCTACTCATCCGCGCTACCCGATCTGGCGATGCGGCTTCCCAGTGTCGAGCTCATCTCATTCTGGCGCTTGTTCTCGCACATCACAACCACATGGACGAAGCGATCTCGGCCTTGGCGGATGCGTCAGCTCCTGAGGAGGCGATGCCTCTCCTTCGCGCGGTTCGAGCGATGCTACACAGTTGGCGGGGTAATACAACCGCGGCATCCGATGTAGCGCCTTCGACCGACGGTGCCATCATCTTCTACCCTATGTCGACGCCACCCACGCCGGAATGGGAGCTGGTAAGAGTCGCGTGTTACCTGATTGGATCTGCGCATTACGGAAGGGCCTGGTCCCCGTTCGATCCGGACTTGCTCGAGTATTCGGTGGAAAACGGAGCCATGAACAGGCTCGCCGAGCTAAGCAATGAACCTTCGACAGATCCGGAGCACATGTGGTCTGCGATACAGAGTGCTTTCGCGACATTCGATGCACACGATCGATCTAGACAGGGTTTGAAGCAGCTACTTCCGTATCTGCTAAACCATTCCTTCCCGGACCATAGGGTGGACCTCCTTGCCATGCTGGCTAGGATGTCCCTCCGGGAAGGTGACGAAAAGCAAGCAGGTACCTATTTGGACGAGGCGGGCGAGCAGCTCCTGACTGAAACTGCGGACCCGATGGAACGAGTTGAGCGCCAGGTAAAAATTGCGAAAGTACTTGAAGTGCCCGAGGACAGTTCGCTCGCGATCAAAACCTACCTACTTGCTTATCGGACGGTGTTGAAATTACCGGAAAGCGCAAAACAACTCAAGCTCAGCTTCGATATCGCGCACACCCTCCTTCGGCTCTACACAGGCCAAGACGATATCAGAAATGTAGCTGCGGTTTATAAGTTGGCTTTACCAGGGGCTATCCGGCTGGAGGAATCTCCAGAACTCGCCAAGGGAGGCCGTTTTTTTCGGTATCGCCTACAACTTGATCAGATCGCCGCCTTGGCCACCATCCCACCGCGACGCCCGGAGGCTCTCAAGCTGCTGACAGGCACACTTGTTCCCACATTGGATCGCGTCATGCCGATGTCCAGCTTACCTGAGGAGCAGTTGATGGATGCTATGGACGCGGCCAAGGATCCAGGCGCGGTACCCACCATCGAGCTATACCTTCAACGCATGTCCTCGGCGGATATTCAGGAGGATGCGTTCCTCGTCCTCGGTGAGCTTTACCTTCACAAAGAAGACTGGCCCGCTGCCGAGCGGAGTCTGCAACAGGCGCTTGATGCCAGCCTGAAGCGCCAAGGAGTCTGTTATCCAGATCAGTTAGGAATTTGGAGGGACCTGGCGCTTGCCTCCCAGGCAGCAGGCCACATAACCGACGCCAAGGCACCCCAGCAGGAATGGATCGATTGCTCAAGTGTCATGAACCGCAACTCGGAGCCCTTGGCAGAGGCACTCACCGCCCTCGCGAAGTCAACTGCGAGGCCGACGGCGAACGGCCATGCCGGCGACTGGTTCGGTGCTGAATATCTCTTCCGCCGTGCGTTACACATCCTTTCTTTGCAGCCCACCAGGCGCGTTCGCTCCCTCGCCAACGCGCAGCTCGGTCTGGCGGCACTCCTGCTGGACAACGGCCGCGTTCACGAAGGCACTTCTTACACGATGCAGGCAGCAGCAGAACTGACAGCCGAGCCAGTGACCACTCCGGGCTACAAAATCTATGCGATGGAGACACTGCGGCAGCTCGCGCAAGTCCGCGAGCCAGCCCCGGCGCTCCAAGAAGCAGCCTTCGCCCTGATTCAGCATGGCTCGACGACCCATGCCGCCGCGGCGCTTCAGGCGTTTTCCCAGCGAGCCTCCCTGCGCGACCCCAGGCTGGCGGAAGCCGTTCAGGAAAGGCTCGAACTGCAGAGGCAGAGGCAGGCCGTCGATCGCGAGTACGACCTCGATTTTGCTACCAAATCCGCAGATATAAACACCGAACGCAGGCAGCTCTTGGTCCAGAGGCTTGCCAGCCTGGACATCGAACTCGGGGTCTCTGCGCGGAAGCTGGATGCTTTCCCCAATTACGCCGATCTCGTCAGCGGCCGCGTCGTGCCTCTGAGCACCTTGACCTGCCAGGGCACTGGTTGCCTGCTGCAGTCCTCAGAGTCTCTGATTGCCTTCTCCCAAGCTCCTGATGCTCTTTACGCCATGGTCATGCGGCGTGGCTCCGCGAAGCTCGTCCGTCTGGAGCTATCAGAATTGCTCGCCACTGCTCTGATCGCCAATGTGCATCGCAGCGTGAAGCTGCAGACTGGGGTGCAAGTCATTCCGTATGATTTTGCCAGCGCCGCTGAACTGTACCGCCGCGTATGGATTCCGCTACGCGCCGAGCTTGGCACTACCGATCACGTGCTGATCGTTGCAGATGGTCCCCTCGGTGGCCTCCCACTGGAAGTCCTTGCCGCCCGGCAGCCCGCTTCGGACCAGCCGCCCGTCTGGCTCGACGATGAGGTATCACTCGCCTATTTACCTTCGGTCGCCACGTTACGAGCGCTAAGGGTTGAGCTGCGGCCGTCAGCCGCCGCGCGTCCGATTCTTGTTCTGGGCCCGCCCGACATGTCTGCTCCGCTGCGGGTACAAACTGGTGTGGGGAGCTTCGATCCCTTTGCAGCCCCGCCCCCCGGCAACCCCTGCGCGTTGAACCTTGCCAATCTTCCTCCTGAGGTTAGGCAATTATCCATTCATCTCGCCGAGAGCATGCGAGGAAATATGCATAGAGACTTTGTGGAAGGATCGAGTATGACCAAAAACGCTCTGTTAAGCATGAATGGGACGAAAGATTTAGCCACTTATCGAACGATTGCTTTCCTGACGCACGGACTCATGAGCGGGGAGCTCTCCACCGAATCGGGCATAGAGCCGGCTCTCGTGTTTACCCCTCCTGCTAACTGCATTGCCCAACAGAGCCAAAACCCGGCTTTGCTCACAGCCAGTGAGGTATCAGGGTTATCGCTCGACGCGGACTTGATCCTCCTGATTGCTTGTAATACCGCTGCAAGCGATGGTACGCCCGGGGTAGAGCCGCTCTCGGGAATGGCACGGGCGTTCTTTTTTGCCGGCGCCAGATCTCTCTTGGTTAGCCATTGGTCGGTCGACGGCACCGCAACCGCCCGACTGATGGAGTTGGCTTTTGGACAGGAAGCCGCAGTTCCCCGTATAGACCAGATGCGCAAAGCGAGAAAGCAGTTGCGCACAGTTACAAGCGATGGCCGTTCATTTGCCCATCCCGCCTTCTGGGGTGCTTTCGTCACTGTGGGCGACGGGCGCTGAAATGTGCAGCACGCCCCTAGGCTTAACGCAAAACCGCAGGCCCGCGCGACATAGTGATGGTCCCATTCATTTCCTTTCCGCCTGTCGTCTGGTAAAATGTGTTGCCTTTCGCGTAGACGCTCAATGTGCATTCCATGCTGCTCTCGGTGGCCGGCTTGCATCCACCTTCTGCGTGTTGGATTTGGGTAGCATCGATGCATTGCTGCGTCTCGCTCGCGGCGAAAAACAATATGTACTCGCCTCGCTTCCTTGCCCCTCCTTCCGTAAATCGACAGTTCGTTGTACCTGCAGAGCCCAGCAGGAAGGTCGCTTGGTCGCCCTGATTCGCAAGGCAGAGAACGGCCAGTGTGCCATTCAGATTTCCATTCCAGCAACCTTCGAACGCAGCGAGCCGGCCATTCGGCAGACTGGAAAAATTATCTTGCCAACTCTTCTGGATAGCCTGCCAGGCCGCTGTGTCCTTGTCTTGCTTTGGCGTGGCAGGAGCCGCCGGCGCGACCACGGCATGAATGTAGCCCTGTACTATGCGTATTAGCATCACGGTGCCCATCTCGTTACACGGGTCCTGCGGGCTTGCACCTATAAGTGCTTTCATACGTTCGTCGGTCAGATTTTGTGACTTCAGCATGATCTTGATCTGGGTGTCCAGAGTTTCGCGCTCCCGCGCCGTATAAGCGTGGCAGCGCGTGTCTACGTCGCGTACCAACCAAAAAAGGATGAGAGCTTGCTGCTCCTTTGTCTGGGTTGCGGTCCTCACGACTGGATGAGAAGACCGATTCGCGGCATCGCTGTTGAGAGGTTCCGCATCCGTCACCGCTCTTGCCATATTGAAGAGTCGCCTTGCCACTTTGCCATTGCATGGCAATTCGTTAATACTTTTGTCTCGACCGAGACTGCCTCTACTGGCTTTGGCCGCGGTGCGTAGACTGTCAATTCGGTCTCTCAAGCCTTCACGTTCTGCGGAGTCTAAGACATGGCACTTTTTGTCTAACTGATAGGCTGCTGATAGATCATCAAGAGTTTGCGGATTTGAATGCCCCTGTTTCCCTGGTGCGTTCCGCTGCTGTGTTCCACCTGCCCGAACTTGATTGAGGACTGCGCAAGTAGCAAGAACCAAGATACAGTGCTTATGGATGAACATCGCGGAGTCCCTTCACACGGGTTTGTAGAGAGATAGAAACCGGGGTAATGTGTTTTCGCCAAGACCCAAGACTTTCTTGCAGCGAATCGCGGTTGGTTCTCCCGAAGCAACCCTTGCTGCCAGAATGAGACTGGAGCACTATAACTCAATGCTTACGATTTTGACGTTATGATGGTGGGCAGCTTATGCTCTCCCCACGAGTCATTAAGACGAAGAGTTCCTTGGAAACGCCATTCTTGACCCATTTGAACCTTGTAAGGAGCTTCCCTGCAGGACCTGGGCGCAACCTGACAATGTACTTGCCGTCGGTGTACACCATCCAGTGACTTGTCTCGTTAGACCATCCAGACTTATTCTGGATAATTGACAAGTGAGATTGAGGCTGTTCGCATGGGAAATTGAGAGTACCTTTCAACTGACCCGAACTCGAAACATCAACTGAAAGTTGAGGAAGAAAGTCCTTACTGAAAATGGGATCTGCCTTCCATTCCCCGCGGATAAGTTCCGGGACGGGTCGAAGAATGTCTTCCGCTTTAAGTCTGTTGGCTTGAGTTGTTCGAGCGTCTCCCGTTGAGGGAAGTTTTCGCGTTGGTTGTTCGTTTCGGCTACAGCCTGCAAAGAAAGCTGCCGCAACGATCGCACATACGATGCTTTCGAAGAATCGATTGAGTAATGGAGCCGTATTCCTCGATTTCATAGTTGGATAATCAACTCATATCTTTCATCGTTATTGTTTTTGGCATCCCGCTGGCCTGTTCAACGTCCCAATGAAGTGTCTTGTATTAAAAAGGCGCCGATGAAGTTTCGCATGTGCCGCCCGCTTTAGAAGGCTGTCAAGACTGCAAAGAAATCGATCATTTCCTCGCGGGACAACCACACAGCGATCCGATTGCTGCTTGGGCCGCTAAAGGATATCATGGCACACTACCCTATGTTTCGCTGCAAGAGTTTTTTGCTCGAGCCCGTCCTTTTGAAGTGTCTCGTTAACTCGCTCATTTAGCTTCGCCAATGTTCCCTACAGTGAGGCATGTTTAGAAAGCCGGTGCTTCGGAATTGGCAGCGTCGTCCATGGTTCAACAAAATCGATCGAGGTAGAAACAGCATTTGGGATTGAGCCCGTTGAGTTTGCTCGACGCGACCGCGGTGTAGAAGACCGCGCGCTCGCAGTCCCACACAGCGAAGAGAGAGTTACAGCGTCGAACGCGCTGAGCGCTGCATCGCGTGGCGGAATGTCCGTACTCGGTGGCAAACTTAGAAAAATCGCCGTGCAGCCCGAAAGCGAAGCTCTTCCACGTTGAGTTCTCCGATCTCCATGTCTTGAAACAAGACTCTATAAGAGCCCGGCGTGATCAACTCGAATGCCAGCTCTTCGAAGCGGAATACCTCGCTGATGAAGACTCTGTTCTTGTGCCAGCTAATGTCCCCGCTATTGTTGACTCGTCGCAGTTGAAGCCCCTTCGGGTAAGTGAACTCCGGCAACTTGCGCGGCAGTCGTACGGCGCTCGGGATGTAGAGACTCGCGGGAATCTGATTGTTCAAACCCTCATGCGGACGCTCGTTGTTGAATACGTAGCGAAAGTTATCGAAGCGGCTCTGCTGTGCTCGAAGAGAACTTGCAGGTGGTTTGGTCGTATCCTCCTTCAACGTGCGATGCATCCGCTCGTGGCGACCGTTTTGTTGAGGCCGACCCGCCTGAATGCGCTCGTGAACGATTCCGAGCTTCATCCATCCAAGCGAAAGCTTCGACAGTCCCAAGAGTCCGGTGCCTGCAAATGGCGCGCCGTTGTCTGTTCTGATCCGTGCAGGCATCCCATACTCCCGCATTGCTGCTTCGCAGATCGCCCGGACTTGGCTTAGATCCATGCGCGAGACGATCTGGCAGCGAATCAAGTAACGGCTATGCGCGTCCGTGATGGTGAATGGGTCACAACGCTTGCCGTCGCCAGTTGCGAAATAACCCTTGAAAATCCATGCACCACAGCTGGTTCGGCCCTGTGACCAGCGAGAACGGCTCCGAGCATGGCGTGGTGCGTTTTCTTTTCTTCTGCGGACTCGTTAATCCAGCACGATTCAAGATGTTGCCGAAGGTACTGGCTGCGGGCCAAACCACGTCTGGCTGTAGCATCTCCAGCCTTGCCTTGAGCTTGCGTGCGCCCCAGGACGGATGCTTAGCCCTGAGCACGAGGATGGTGTTCTCGATTGGCTCCAGTGTTGCGTGAGAGCAGCCATGCGGACGGCTGCTTCGATCCACGAGGCCTTCCGGTCCCATCTCGTTGTAGCGGTTGATCCAACGATAGGCTGTGGGACGCGAAATCCCATAGGCGCGGCACAGGTCCGCTACTGACATCTCTTCCTTCTGATAACTCGACAGAAACTGCAGGCGTTGATCCATGATCTGAAGCTCTTTCCAGGGCATACAACATCTTCGTGCGTGCCCGAATGCTGAGGATTCGTAGCCGTCGCGCTCCGCTGTAAACCATGTCTCCGGTTTGTTTTGTAACGGAAGTGCTAAGTACGCTCAGGGGCTCTGCCCCGATCGCGCGCGTCAAGGGGTTTCCCCATAATTTTTGCTGCGCAAAAATCACGCGATAAACCCGCGCCCTCCGCGTTGCTACGGGTGGGCGATACCCGCTCCCCTTGACGCTTGCTACCCCCGCCTTCGCCAGGTGGCGTTCGGCATGTACATGCCGCGTTTCAACGCGGAAGTGCAAGAGCCAGAACCCAAGGAGGAAGCACCCATGAACACCACCAGCACCGTTACCCACATCAACGAAAACCCCAAACAGCCGCAGCAACGGCAAACCGCCAAAGAAATCATTGCCGCCAACATCAAGAGCCTTATCGAGCAGTTAGAGGTAGGACACAGCGACGTACTCACGGCCTATCTCGACGCGATGAGCCGATTCCATAACTACAGCTTCGGAAACATTTTGGAGATTGCCCGGCAGCGCCCGACCGCAACCCGCGTAGCTGGCTTGTACGCATGGAACCAACTTGGACGGAAGGTGAAGAAAGGCGAGAAAGGGATTTGCATTCTCGCTCCCATCGTCGGCATCAAGCGCAAGAAAAACGAGGAAGCTGAAAAGGACATCACTAAACAGAACACGCGCGTCCTAGTCGGATTTCGCAATGCCTACGTCTTTGACGTGGAGCAGACCGAAGGCGCAGAGCTTCCCGCCTTGCGTGAGATGAGCGGCAGCGTTGGTGACAATCGCGACCGTCTTGTTTCGTTCATTGAGCAACAGGGGATAGAGCTTGCGTTTACCGAGAAGATAGCCCCCGCGCTTGGCATCAGCTACGGCGGACGCATTGCCATCCTGCCCGGACAATCCGAGGCCGAGGAGTTTTCCACGCTCGTTCACGAACTGGCGCACGAGATGTTGCACAAGGCCGAACGACGCACGACCACCACCAAAGTTGTCAAGGAAACCGAAGCCGAAGCTATCGCCTTTGTGATTGGCAAAGCCGTAGGACTGGAGACGGGTTCGGCATCCGCCGATTACATCCAGCTTTACCACGGTAACGCTTCTCTCTTGGCCGAAAGCCTTAAAGTCATCCAGCAAACCTCCGCCGTCATCCTTGCCGCATTGCAGCCGCCGACCGCAGAACAAGCGGCGATGCCCGATGCAGAACTGGCGCAGGTGGCGTAATGAAGACCATCCTTCAAATCCTCAAACAGGCCGGAGGTTGGCACCACGGCCTGTATCTCAAGATTGAGAACCCGCCCTTTATGGCGCTGGTAATCGAGGCCACCGACGAATCAGGCCCGTGCGGACTTCCCGCAATCTCTGTCTGTCACTACGGCGAACAGAACGGCGATGCAATGCGTGACCCGGAGATGTGTTTCGAGTTTGGCCTTGCAGGAGGGGCGCGTCTAAATCCCTTTTATTACCGCAACGACTACGCAGGGGTTGAACAATGGAGCCGATTCATCCGAGAAGCCAACTACTGCTATAACTTGCAGCTTCACGACGAACACGAGCGCTTCGCCAAGCTGTGGGACAAGAACCTGCGACAGCAAGGCTTTGCCGAGGCCTTCAGGCGGCAACGACAACACTTCTAACTCAAGCTTTCCGCCTACGGAGCGGATGAAGGGCAGCGTGTGCGCTCCACAACCTCAACCGGCCTCGCCCTGCGCCTTGTTCTCTCCGACCACATCGGCATTCCTCACGATAGCTAATCGGACTTGCTCACCGAAGTAGAGCAAATATTCGCACCGAAGAAGCCCAAGGCGGTCAAGGCGAAGGCTGATATCTCCAGCAAGAAGAAGCCTGTAGCGGTCAAGGCTCCAGCTCAGACGGAGGCACCAAAAAGGAAAGCTGCTTAGGTTCATCCAACTCTGGCCCGGATTCATCCAAGGCCGCTTTGTCTCTCGACGGCCACACCAATCGCGCCGGGAGACACCCCTTCGGTTTCTCCCGGACCCTCATCCCGCTTTGCTTCCGCCCCCCGCTCGCCGACTGCGCGTGAGAAGACGTTCCCCCTTTTGCACTTTTACCTTACTGCCTGCGGCCTTCAGGTACATCCCTCGTAACACTTTCACGAACTCATTTTTCCGCTAAGTCCTTGCGCAGAACAATCCCACTGGTCATTTGTGTGCGAACGTCCATTAGGATGTCGCGCCTAGACTTGGAACTTTGAACACTCAGCACTGTAGTCTGAGGAGCCAACTTGATGGTGCCGATTGAGTGGGCTTGGAGCGATGAATCAGCCTTGACTAATTCGATTGCGTCCGAACTTGCGCTTTTTTTCAACACGAGCAAATCGTTACCAACCACTGTCCAAGTAGAGGTGGAATATGTTTGCAAGGTCGGCGGAAGTTGTGTGGGAACACCGCCGCTCGTGGGCACTCGCCACAACACATTGGACATGGTGGCGTAGTAGATCCAGCGACCGTCCTCGGTCGGAAGCGCACGAAAGCCGTCGTCGGCGACTAAGGTGACCTGCCGCGATTCCACCGCCATGCGGTATAGCGCTACGGAGCCATCCTTATTCGAACTGAAATAAATCTCACGACCATCAGCGGACCAATATGGCATGACATATTCTGCCGAACTAGGTGGCAACAGCGGTGTGAAGTCTCCAGATGCCGTATCTATTAGATAAATCGCCGAATGTCCGGAAGAACGTCCGTCGAACACCCCGTGCTCACTATCAGGTGCCCAATTGATACCACCGGTTAGAGAACCATCCAGATGCGACAACTGCTTCGGCACGTTTCCATCCCGTTCTGCTAACCATATTTGCCATGTCCCCGAGCGATCAGAAGTAAACGCGATCTTCATCCCGTCCGGGGACCGAGTTGCCCAGCGGTCGCGACCCAAGGAGGTAATCAATGGACGCATCGGTATAGACTTCGACACCTTATCAAGCAAGATCTGGTAGATCGAAATGACTTCGTGCATATTGTCAAAGGCAAGCCACTTGCCGTCGGCTGCCACTACTGGGTCTGCCGCGGATGCCGTATCCGAAGGCAGAGGTGATATTTCCGAATTCTGTACGTTTACTGTGCTCAGTTCAAATGGGCCGCTGCGGTTGGAAGCAATTGTCAGGCTGCGGCTATCTTGAGACCAGGCGATGCCTCGGATAGTTCGTTGATCGTGTGTAATCTGTCGCGGCTCTCCGCCAGAGCGCAAGGGCAGCACATAGAGATCGCCGACGCCGTGAGTGATGTAGCGAACGAAAGCAAGCCACTCACCATCGGGGGATATGCGAGGGTAAAAGTCCCGCGTTTTGTCGGAGTCGAAGGTCAACTGCCGGCGTTGACCGCCATCCAACGCAATGGCGTATATCCCGAAGTGCTTTTGATCGTACACGATGAGTTCGCGGCCGCTCATAGACCAGATGGGACCCGGATCACCAAACACGGGCGCGCTGTCTTCAGCCCAGCGGCCATGTGAAATGCCCACTGAACCAATCACTTTCTGGTCCCCACCCCCTGATGTGACCACCATCAGCTTGCCTTCCCACCCATCGGTACGCAAGAAGGCCAGGCGTGAGCCATCGGGGGACCATGATGGGTAGAAATCGTTACCGTTTCCACCCGGAATTTCCAGAACCGGGCCGCCATCGAGCGACCGGATGTAGATGTGGAAATCCGTTTGGTTCTTATCCCAGACATATGCAATCTTTTTGCCGTCGGGTGAGATCGCCGGGCTGAACTGGTTTCCCGCTTCAGTTGAGAAGGGAGTGATCTCAAATCGGTGGGGAGTCTGATCCGCTGCAGTTCGCAATTTCCATCGAGTCATGAACGTAAGGGACACCGCGAGGGTGACGATTGCGAGGAAACCGAGCGCGAGAAGTCTCCTTCGGGGCGCTATATATCGAGGGCTCAGGCCCGCCGCATCGCGATGCACGAAATCCGCCGGAATCGCGCTCGCATCGGGGATGATCGTCACGTCATGCACAATCTGCGGGGTATAGCTGCCTTTCAAGAGGATGACCTTGGCAGCATCGCTTTGGCCGGACTGTTGGTAATAGTTGCTCAGTTTCGTACGTAGCCGTCCAACCGCTACGCGCACGCACGGATCAATCGAGGGATCCCAGTCGCGATCTCGTCCGAAGACAGCTATACCGATATTTCGCTCGGTTAGCGCATCCGCAGTAGTGCCACTTTCGACGGCGCGAAGCATGTACGCCAGTAACTCTCGAAGCCGACCCGAGCGCATGAGCTCTAAGCTATTCAAAACACGGTGATAAGGTGCTGGCAAGTCATCCACAGGCGGAAGCATCCGCTGACCGGGCGTGGTGCGCTCACCCCTCGTCTTTGGGAGTGCCAGACTCTCCGATGAGACCGACGCGGATGGGACCTGTCCAATACCTTTCGAGATTGTCGATTCACGCATCATGCCCATATCGGAAGGCTACCAGAGACAGATTTGCACGCGTGAATGTCAAGTTTTGCATGTCGCCAGCGGCTTGCTAAGCGGAGATCACCGGTCGGACGTGGAGCGACAGGTGGCGAACCGTCAATGCCGGACGCTTTAGGTGCGCCAAAAGGCGCTCCTCAAATGCAGCGCATGGACCGTGCGCCATTGCAGTTAAGAGACGGCTCTGGGGCCCTATCGCGGTGAATGTGGGCAAACAAGCAAGGGCTAACAGCCGGCGAACTATTCCCCCGTTGTCAGCGAGCTTGTGCGTGATTCTCAAAGTAAGCCAGACGCGATCCGGATTGGACCTTCCCCCAGCTCCTAAGGAAGCTATGATGTGGCGTTTTGCGACGGCAGTGCTGAACGAGTCACGATTTTGACATTCACCGGCTCTGCCTGGTGGCAGGGAGGGCACTCGAGAAGCCCACTCACGGTCTCACGGTCCGAGAATTCTTCGGCGTGACTGAGTCGCCCGCAGGCCGAGCGCTGGTGAGCATGCAATGAGATCGTATTCGGGTTTGCTCTAATCATGTGCTGGATATCCGAACCCAAACCGCATGCCTAGTACTGGATTTTCAAGGGGCTCTTCTCCCAAGCCTCGAAACTTACCCAGGCTTCTTGAGACATGCACTGTTTGATCGGCAACTGGCGGTCTGTGTGAGAGCGGCTCAACTCTTCATAGAAGAACTGGTCGTCGAAGCCGATCTTTGCAGCCTCGGCAGCACTGTTGCCGTAGAAGATCGCCTCGCAGCGGGCCCAATAGATTGCGGCGAGACACATGGGACACGGCTCGCAGCTTGTATAAATGACGCAGCCGTCCAGCTTGAAAGAACCGATGATTCTACAAGCGTTGCGAATCGCGACCACCTCCGCGTGTGCTGTGGGATCGTTGGACTTCGTTACTTCATTGGTGCCAGTCGCCAAAATGTTTCCGTCGCGAACGACAACTGCGCCAAACGGACCTCCAACTCCGCTGAGAACATTTTCGGTCGCAAGCATAATCGCCTGATTCATGAACTGAGCGTCGGGAGTTGTTTGCTGCGACATTGATTTGTTTCCCTTCTGTCGGCTGCCGGTTGTGATGCCACGGCGCGGCCATACCAACTCTGCGATTCCTTTCTCATTCGTACAAGTCTCAGATTTATGAAACGTGGCATTTGTCCACGTTTCGAGAGTTGTGACGAATGGATTGAAGGCCAGAGCAGATCCGATTGCACACAGGAACCATGAAAAACGAGCCTGAGCTTCGGCGCTCCACGCATATTGCTAAAGTCAGTATCGTCAGCCCAGGCTACCAAGCTCCCCGTTCGCCGGCCCTCCGCGAGGTTGCGGTTCCGGGCAGCCATATCGCGCCTCAGCCGTCAGATCCGGTGAACCTCCGACCGGTCGCAGTCGGACTCAGATCGGTGCTCTGTCTGACCCGCGCGGCCCTAGGCAGTCCAAGGTTTGCCACTCGGTGGCCTACAGGCACGCGCCTCCAGAATCTAATTTCGCTACTCGTCCTGCTCACCATTGGCCTCTTGGATGTGAGGTCAGCGCTCCAGAGGCTATCGCCGTCCTGCAATCTGCTTTCCTTGCACGAATTGCTGGCACCGCATTCAGTTTGACTTCCGCCCCGCCGGAGGTTTCGCGACCAGAACGCAACGAAGCATGCAATTTAACCAAAAAGTTTCTTCCCGAGAAAACGCCTAAACGTGCTTTGTTTGCAACACTTTAAGCGCGTTACACATAGTGAAACACCACCCGTAAGGCGAAGTTACGGGAAAGTGGTACTTGTCACGCACAGAGGGGGCACGCAAGCTGACGACACTGCTACCAGATTCTATTGAGAGGCCTGCGATGATTGGCAAAAGGACGTTCCGACGTTCGTTTCCAGTCTCTCCCCCCGCCGGCATGCTCGAAATGGAGCCTGGGAGCGGCACCGGTACGTCCGTAGGAAAAATCCTGTCGCTGATCGAACTGCGGATTTTGTTCATGTTGAATGCGTTTTGTCCCCAATACAAAGTACACGTCTGTCCCATTTGCTCCAGGAGAGGTCTTGATATGCGTAAAACTTCGACATCCGCCAAAGTGGCATTTTTCCATCAACTGAAATGCTCTGTGCTCGCGTGCGCCTTCATCCTTGGTGCTTCACGTCTAGCGGGGGGTCAATCGCTCGCCGGTCTCGGTGCGCTCGAAGGCACAGTCAAAGATTCATCCGGTGCCGTAATCCCAAATGCGGACGTGGAAGTGGTTAACGCCGCACTGGGTGTCGACCGTAAGATGAGGGCGACGAACGCTGGCATCTTCGCAGCACCGTCGCTCCCGCCTGCGTCAGGCTACGTTCTCATCGTGACAGTGCCCGGCTTCAGCGTCTCCCGAGTTCAAAATCTTGTCGTCCACGTGGGAGAGCAGGTCACTGTACCTGTCATCCTCTCGATTTCGAACTCGGAGGCGGTTACGGTTTCGGAATCAACTCAGGCAATAGTGGACCTCACTAAGACAGAAGTCTCGTCACTCATCAATCAAAAGCAAATCGATAATCTTCCTATCAACGGTCGTCGAGCCGATCAGTTCGCATTGCTCTCTCCGGGCGTTGTTCCGGACGCGACCAGTGGTGAAATTTCCTTTCATGGTGTTCCTTCCGGCAATCTATTTTTGCTCGATGGGGTGGACATAACGCAGCAGTGGTTTATTCAGAATGCTGGCGGCGAGGCACTGCTCTCCAATATCTCCGAGGACGCGGTGCAGGAGTTCCGTACTGAGATACTTGGCTATTCGGCTGAGTTTGGCCGGGGCGCGGGCGGTGTAGTCAACATCCTTACCCGGAGTGGCACCAATGCGTTTCATGGAACGGCATTTTGGTTTTTCCGCAATCGGACACTGAACGCAATCGACCTCTTTTCCAAACTCAATGTCAACGGCACTTCCGTTGCCTACAATCCGCCGG
>Ga0179596_10000362_pt1 | contig 14243 bp, 10 predicted proteins | sample CZODoug1_1_08_16_FD_155494 | JGI IMG/M metagenome (GOLD analysis project Ga0179596, IMG submission 155494) | Vadose zone soil fungal communities from Angelo Coast Range Reserve, California, USA - CZODoug1_1_08_16fungal (Illumina Assembly) | ecosystem: Environmental > Terrestrial > Soil > Vadose...
CGCGGATGACGCCTACAAGTATAGTGCCCACGACGGTGAACTCCGTGAGCTCGCGATCGACCGCATCTACGACACCTTCATCGACGAAGACGAGCTTCGCATCTGCGACGAGACTATCCACCAGATCGCCAACTCGCTCGAGCATCGCCCTTACAGCTCCCGTGAGTTCATCCACGAGATGGGCGCCTACCTCGTCAAGAACGGCAAGACCCCGGCCCAGGGCAATCGCGACTCGATCATCCTGGCCTGCTACGAAAAGGGTGTGCCGATCTTCGTTCCGGCCTTCTCCGACTGCTCCGCGGGCTTCGGCCTCGTCGCGCATCAGCATGGCCGCAAGGGCAAGCCGATGCTCTCGATCGATTCCGCCAAGGACTTCTACGAGATCACGCAGCTCAAGATTGCGAACCCCACCACCGGCGTCTTCATGATCGGCGGCGGCGTTCCCAAGAACTTCGCGCAGGATATCGTCGTCGCCGCCGAGATTCTCGGAGTCGATGCCCCGATGCACCGCTACGCGATCCAGATCACGGTAGCCGATGTCCGCGACGGTGCCCTGTCGGGTTCGACTCTCAAGGAAGCCAGCTCGTGGGGCAAGGTCGATACCACCTGGGAGCAGATGGTCTATGCCGAAGCCACCCTCGCGTTCCCGCTCATCGCCGGCTATGCGTTGCACAAGCAGTCCGCCGAGGCCCGCACCGGCAAGCGTTGGGAAGACATCCTGAACGCTGTCGAAGAACCCGCACTCGCCTAACCGCACCAAAATGGGCCACGCATCGCGAAGTTTCCTGCGATGCGTGGCCCTTCACTCTTTAAGCCCTCTATTCCGCCTGCCGCTCAGCCCCCGGAGGTGACACCATCTTACGAACCGAGCCAGTTGCCGAGGTAAAGAAGGCATTGCCCGCCCGGGTAAGCGGCATGTCGTTGCGGGAGATCAGGGCCAGGTTCCGAGGAATCGCAACGCCCTTGACGTCGATAATCTGCACGAGCCCCTGATTCACCTCATCGATCACATTGATACGCGGCAAGAAGCTGATTCCCAGCCCCGCAATAATCAGTCGCTTAATCAACTCACTCGAGTCAAGCTCCATCAGGATGTGGCGAGCCGTCCGGTTCTGTACGAAGAGGTGGTCGATCAACTCGCGCCTGCGACCATCTTTTGGAACCAGAAAACCATGCTTCGCGGCATCCGAGAGCGAGACACTTTCGAGCTCGGTCAGCGGATGTCCTGACGGGACGACGAGCACCAACCTGTCCTCATGGATGATCTCAACATGAAGGCGAGGATCCTTCATGGGCAGCGAGACGATACCAAACTCCACCTCGCGGTCGAGTACGAACGCCAGTGTCTTCGAGCGCTCCGCACGCACGATGTTGAGCACCACGCGGGGATATTTCTTCTTGAACTTCGTAATCAACAGCGGCAGCACGTATAGCGCGGTCGAGTCGTTCGCGCTGACGGTAAGCGTGCCTCGAGGCGTTCGCTCCTGGTCCGCCAGTGCTGACTGCAGATGCTTGAACCGCAGCAGCGACTCCTCCGCGAAGGGCAGGAAGATTCTGCCGGAGGCCGTCAACGTCACCTTTCTGCCACCACGGTCAAACAGCCGATGCCCCAGGTGCGTTTCGAGCGACTTCATCTGCGCGGAGATGGAAGGCTGCGTGACATGCAGCTTCTCGCCCGCACGCGAAAAGCTTTTCTCGCGTGCCACTTCCAGAAAGGTATTCAGCCAGTCGAAGTACATTGTGTCCTATCCGAGTTCGAAAGAGATAACGCGCTTCGTCCCAGCAACCGCCGACCGTCCCTCTCTTCGATGTCTGCGCGGACTGCTTCTTTACACGATAGACGAGGTTGGAACTGGACGTATCGAAACCCCGCTACGGAGAGCCCTCCAATACGGCTAAGGGAACATCACTTTCCAGCTCCGGCACCATACACGGCAGGAGCCCCGAGACTCCCTTTGGGCGGCAAATTCCGGATGTAAAGTACCATCTCCCACATCTCATTGTTCGAGAATTCGCCATCGGAAGGCGGCATTCCAGACGGGTAGATTCCGTTCTTGATAATCCACTTCAACTGCCCGTCGGTATACGCCTGCACCTCCGGGCTCGCCAGCGACGGCACCTTGGGAGAGAGTGTATTCGCGAACGGCACCCCGGTATTCTGACCGTCGAGCCCATGGCAGACCATGCAGTAGGAGGTAAAAAGCTGCTTCCCCTCATCGATGTTATCCGCCGTCGCGTGAACCGGATTGATGTCCTTCTTCCCGCCAACCGTCACATGCAGCTTGGTCCACGTCGCAACCTTTGCCTCGGTCTTACCCGGCGGCGTCGCCCGGCATCCCTGCAACCCAAGCACGGTGGCGACCACGGCCAGCGCAACCACTCGACTCCTATGCCACATACGATTGTCCACTTCGCACCCCGAGCCGATTCTAACGCTCCCCAGCCAGGGAGGAACGCCGAACCGGCCCGTGCAGGATGCCCCTTCTCTTGTGTCGCTACGCAATGATGTCGTGAATCACTTCGCCCGAGACGTCCGTGAGGCGGAAGTCGCGGCCGCTGTTGCGATAGGTCAGCTTCGTGTGATCGATGCCCATCAGATACAGGATCGTGGCATGGATGTCATGCACGTGAACCGGCTTGTCGACGACCTTCCAACCGAAATCATCCGTCGCGCCATACGTCATGCCGCCCTTGATGCCGCCGCCGGCAAGCCACATGGTGAAGCCATGCGGATTGTGGTCGCGGCCGTTGTGCGTACCCGCGCCGCCCAGCTCAACCACCGGCGTCCGGCCAAACTCCGAGCCGCACACAATGATCGTCTCGTCGAACAGCCCGCGTGCCTTCAGATCCTTCACCAGCGCCGCAAAGGGCTGGTCCGAATCCTTCGCGTTCTTCCGGTGCATCAGGATGTCCGCGTGGTGATCCCATGGATCGCCCTGCGCGTAGTACACCTGCACCATCCGCACACCCTTCTCAATCAGACGCGCCGCCGTCAGACATCCGCGCGCCGTACTTCCCTCGCCGTACATCTTGATGGTCGCCGCGCTCTCCTTGCGAACGTCGAAGACATCGGGAGCTTCGGTCTGCATGCGGTACGCCGTCTCCATGGAGCCGATCGTGGCCTCAAGCTGCGGGCTCGACTGCGTCTCCGCCATATTCATCTGATCGAGCTTCTTGATCAGGTCGAACTCCTGCTTCTGCTGCGCCATGTCGAAGCGCTCGTTGTGGATGTTCGGGATCAGCTTGTACGGATCGAAGTCCTTTTGGCGCACGTCGCTCGAGACGTAGGTCGCCTGGTGGATGGGTGGCAAGAAGGCCGAGCTCCAGAGCGGTGGTCCAACGGTCGTCGGGACCTGCGGACAAAGCACTACGAAGCCAGGAAGATCCTTGTTGATGGTGCCGAGACCATACGTAAGCCATGCCCCCATCGACGGACGCCCGGCCACGTTCGCGCCAGTGTTCATCATGATCAGGGACGGTTCATGGTTCGGGATCTCCGTAAAGACCGAACGAACGACGCAGATATCGTCGATGCACTCGCCGACGTTCGGGAAGAGTTCACTGACCTCGATGCCGCTCTTGCCGTACCGCTTGAACTCGAACGGCGACTTCATCAGGGTGCCGGTCTTGCGCTCGTGTCCAAGATCTCCACCCGGCATCGGCTGGCCATCGTATTTTGCGAGCATGGGCTTCGGATCGAAGGAGTCGATGTGCGACAGGCCGCCGTTCATGAAGAGGAAGATGACGTGCTTCGCCTTCGGCTTGAACTTGGGGTCCTTGTTCATCCAGGGTGCAGTGGCGTCCGGAGTCGACTCAGCCTGTGCAAGCGATTCGCCGATCATGCTGGCGAAGCTGAGGAATGCAAATCCGCCGCCGATCTTCTTCAGTGCATCGCGACGATCGATAGGTTTCGGTTTGAACATGGTTGTTTCTCCCGATGACTACACGTGCATGCTGATCTTGGCTGGATGAATCCCAGCCACCATTTTAGTTAAGGAACTCGAACTCATTGGAGCTGAATAGAACCCGTGCGTACTGTTTCCATGCGGTAAGCGGCTCCTGATTGACCAGATAACCTGGCTTCTCCGGAGTGGACTTCAGGAACGTCAGCCCAAGCTGCAACTCTTCGGCTGTCGGATTGCGATTGAACAGGATCTGATACGCCATGTTGATACGAGCCGTGTCATCCCCCTTGGCAAAGACGCGGTCGGCAAACTTCCCTGCCTGTGCATACACGAAAGCATTGTTCATAAAGTAGAGCCGTTGGACCGGCACATTCGTCGAGAAGCGCTGTTCCGCCGTGAAGGTTGGATTGGGGAAGTCGAACGCCTGAAGGAACGGATCGATGCGGTAGCGGCTGACCTTGGCATAGATCGTCCGCCGCGTGTTGCCAATGCCCAGCTCCTTCGCCGGTCCGCCCATCTTCGTTGTGTCCAGATCGCCAGCCACGAACAGAACCGAGTCACGCAGTTGCTCCGCATCCAAACGCTGTAGCGTGAAGTGCGAGTAGAGCCGGTTATCCGGATCCTTCTCTTTCGCCTCCGGCGTCTCCTTGGAGGTCTGCTGATACACCGCCGACAGCATAATCTCGCGCTGTAGCGTCTTCAGCGACATCCCGCCTTCGCGGAACTTGAGAGCCAGATAGTCCAGCAGTTCAGGATTGGAGGGTGGATCGCCGACTTTGCCAAAATTGTCCGGCGTATTCACGATGCCCGTGCCGAAGTGCCACTTCCACACACGGTTCACCCAGACACGCGAGGCGATGGGACTCGCCACGATGTCGTTCGCCAACTCAAGCCGTCCGCTGCCTTCGCTATACGGCTTCTTGTCCGCCGTGCCCAAAACGGTGGGGAAGGCACGCGGCACCTCTGGCCCAAGTGAATGCGGGTTGCCCCGAACGTTCAGCGCAATGTTCATCGCCTTCGGCTTATCCGACATGCCGTGAACGAACGGATACTGCTCCGGCAGATCCTTGTGCATCTTCTTCGACTGCGTCTCGAGATCCGCAAGGTACTGTTGTTCGGCGGCTCCAAGGCGGCGGCGCAAAGCCCATCCGCGATAGACGAAGAGACCAGGTTCGCCCCGGCCCTCGCTGTCGGAGGAGAGCGCCCGTACGAACAGATCCGAGTACAGATTCGCCCGCTCCGCTGTCATCACCTTCAGCTCCAGCGTGCAGCCCGGGCAGAACTCGTCGTACGTATCGAACTCGTTCGGCTTGGCTTCCTTCTTACGGCGGGTCGGGACATCGGCCTTCGCCTTGATCTTCTCGTTCTCGTCTTCGATCCCCTTCTCCTCGATCTGCAGATCGACGATCAGGCCCGCGAAGCTATCGGCCAGCGTCTTAGCCTGATCCTCCGTCCCGCCCTGGGCAACCATCATCTGCCAGTCGTGCAGGTACGGATAGAAGGATTGCTTTTTGCCAAGGAACTTCACCCACCGGTCCAACTGCTCCGGATCGAGCTTGTCCTTCTCGGCCACATCCTCAACCTTCATCTTCGGCTTGCCGCTCACACGCCACGCGGCAACCATGTACGCCGGAGTCTGACCCGCGATCGCCTTGGCAAGCTGGTCACCAGCCGTCTTGTTGTAGAGCTGGACCGCCTCGTCCATCTTGTCCACCTTGGTGAACAGCTCGTGCCAGTACTTCTCCTGCGACTCGTGCGCGAGCGTGTACTCCTTATACGTGGAGCTCGCGAAGACGCCGCCCAGCGCATAGTAGTCCTTGGCCAGGATCGGGTCGTACTTGTGATCATGGCAACGGGCGCAGGCTACGGTCAATCCGAGCATCCCGCGCGTGACGGCATCGATGCGCTCATTGCGCTCATCCGCACGTCCCTGCGCAGGCTCCGCCTGATCCCAGATCCAGGGGCCTTCTCCGAGGTAGGAGGTCGCCTCAAGATCGTCTGGGGTGGGCTTCTTATCCAGCAGATCGCCCGCCAGTTGCATCTTCACGAACCGGTCGTATGGAACGTCCGAGTTCACCGCCTTCACAACCCAGTCGCGATAGAGATACGCCCCGTCCAGAGGCATATACCCACGTCCACGCGGGTCGAGACCACGGATATCGTCATCCGCATACCGGGCCACATCCAGCCAGTGCCGTCCCCAGCGCTCGCCATAACGCGGCGAAGCAAGCAGGCGGTCGATGAGCTTCTCATACGCCTTCGGGTCCTTATCCTGCTCAAACGCATGGACCTCTTCTTCCGTCGGAGGCAGACCGATCAGGTCAAGCGTAGCGCGGCGAATCAGCGTCCGGCGATCGGCCTGAATACCTGGCTTCAGCCCCTTCGACTCCATCTTCGCCAGCACCAGCTTGTCGATATCGGTCTTCGCCCAGGCCGCATCCTTCGTCGCCGGAATCGCCGGCATCTTCAGCGGCTGGAACGACCAGAAGCTCCGCATCTCATCGGTAATCTGCTTGCCCTCAAGCCGCACCGTAGCGGCGCTCGCTGGCCATGGGGCACCCATCTTCACCCACTGCGCCAGCGAAGCAACCTCATCATCCGTAAGCTTCGGCCCCTTGGGTGGCATCTTCAGCTCGCCCGTCTGGTGCACCGCTGTCAGCAGCAGGCTCTTATCTGGATTGCCGGGGACGATCGCCGCGCCGGAATCGCCGCCCTTGATGATTGACTCACGCGAGGTCAGGCTGAGTCCGCCCTTGGACTTTTCCTGATGGCAGCTTCCGCACTGCGTGGCAAAGATCGGACGAACCTTGTTCTCGAAGAACTCATCGCCCGCGCTCGACTTAGCGTGAACCAACTCCGCTGGCGGCGGACCAGCGAACGAAGAGGCATCCCACACCGCGCCGGCCTTGATCCACTCCGAAAGATGTGCAATCTGGTCGTCGGGCAATTTGGGTCCGCGAGGTGGCATCTTCAAATCCCCCGTCTGCTTCACGGCCTGGATCAGAAGGCTCTTGCCTGGATCGCCCAAAATGACCGCTGTGCCAGTCTCTCCGCCCTTCAGAATATCCGCGCGCGAGTCCAGACGAAGGCCGCCCTTCATCTTCGCCGTGTGACACGAGTAACAGTTCTTCTCCAGCACCGGCTGGACATTGTCGGTGAAGTACTTCGCCAGTTCGGCGGTCTTGGCCGAGGTTGCGCCATCCTTCTTAACCCTCTGCTCGGACTGGTTTTCCGCACCATAGACCGCCACGGTCTTACCCAGGCCAACACTCAGAGTCAACAGCGTGCATGCACCTAGAATCCAATGAGATTTCATCGCACGTTTCCTTCAAAGTTCGCGGTCAGTTCAGCTGCGGCTTCAAAACCCTGGGAACAGAGTTCGATATGGTCAACCAGATCGAGAAACTCCTGACCATGCTTCTTCAGGCTCATCCCCGTATCGGGCAGCTTCAGGTCGAGTGCAACCCTCGCGCCACACCTTCCGGGCGTCGTCTGCTTCGCCAGGACGATGATCCTTGTCGCTAGAAATAAGGCTTCGGCTGTATTGTGTGTGACGAAGAGGATGGTGGGTTTAGTTTCAAGCCAAATCGTACGAAGCATCTTTTGCAGGCTCGCACGCGTTCCCGGATCGAGCGCGCTGAAGGCTTCGTCCATCAGCAGGATCTCAGGCTTCATCATCAACGCCTGCGCGATCGCGACCCTCTGCTGCATGCCTCCGGAGAGTTGGTGCGGATACTTCTCCGCATCCGCGGCATGAAGCCCCATGCGCTCCAGCTTCTGCATGGCCTGCTCGCGCACCTGCTTGCGGAAGGCCCTGAAGCCGGGCTTCAGGCGTCCGAGGATGTGATACCCCGAGGTCAACGGCCCCATCGTCAGATTGCTCAGCACCGTGCGATCCGGGAACAACGAGTACTTCTGCGGGACGTATCCACACGCCGCACTCACCCGCTCCACCTTGCGGCCAGCAACGGTGATCTCGCCCGTCGTCGGACGCTCCTGCCCCAAAATCATCCGCAGCAACGTACTCTTGCCGCAACCGGTCTCGCCGAGCAGCACAACAAACTCGCCAGGAGCGATCTCCAGCTCGAGTTCATCGAGGATCACCTTGCGACCTGTCTTCCCCGCAGGGTACGAGACCGAAACCTGCGCGACATGGATCGCCGCACCTCGTGCCGTCGAGGGTGCCAGTGTCATCGCGTTATCTTCCTGTTCTATGACTGAAACCATGGATGCATCCTCTTATTAAGAAGGCGGAGGCTAAGGTCCACCAGGAAAAGAAGCAGAGCAACCCAAAGAACGTAAGGCAGGATCACGTCCATGCCCATGTGCCGGCGCATAATCGCAATCCGGTAAGCGAGGCCGTCCGACGCGGCGATCATCTCGCCGGCAAACAGGAAGAGCATGATCGGTTTCAGATTCAACCGAAGGCTGTTGATGATCTGCGGCGCAATCTGCCGCAGCACGACACGATAGGTAACATCGAAGTCGTTCGCACCCAGCGTAAACGACTTCACCACTTGCTCCTGCGGAACAGCCTTGACCATCTGGATCACGTCCAGAATCAGCGTCGGCGCAACTCCAATGAAGATCAACGCAATCTTCGAAAGCTCATCGATCCCAAATGCAATGAAGAGAATCGGCAATAGCGACAGAGCAACAATCTTGTCGAAGAACAAGACGAACCGCATAAAGCCGGCGTTGAAGTACGGATACAACCCGATATGCAGCGCCAGCAGAATCGCCGGTAAAAACAGCAGCAGGCTGATGCCAAACCGCCGCCCACTCGAAGCCGTATCCTTCCAGATCATCGAGTGCTGAAAGCGCGTCCACTTCGACGCCCCTTCCGGCGCAATGTAGTCATCCTCCTCCGCCGGCTCCAGCACGGACGCATGCACACCCGACCGCAACTGTTGCGCGTTCGGCACAATGCGGTCCTCCGGGTTCTCCGCGTGACGAACCTTCGAAGCATGCATGTACAGCCCGAGGCACACCACGAAGAGCACAGCCGAGAGCACCTGCCCAAGCAAGCGGTTCGGTCGTGCCTGAATATCGAATGGAGAGAATCGAGCCATAGGCTAGAGCTTCCCCTGCATAGCCGCCTGCATGTACTGCGCGTCGAAGCGCAGTCTCACGCGGTCTTTTTTCCCCTGCACACTACCGTCCGGATACAGGATCGAGACATCGTCAACCGACTTCGTCCCCTTGCCTAGCAGCCCGTGGGTAAAGCAGAACTGCCGTACCAACTCCATCTTCTGCTTCAACGAAACGCTCGTTGTGAACTCCACCGCAGCCTTCGGTGTGCTGAACAGCGCGGTCGTCTTGAGCTGCTCGCGGTAGGAATCCACGGTATCGCTGGAGGCCGCGGCACTTCCCTTAAGAGCCTCGGCCTGCGCGGGTCCACCCCCGGTCATCTTCTGCATCGTCTCGTACCAGGCGCCGGTAATGGCCTTGGCAAAACGCTCGCCCGACCCGTCAGGACGGTTCAGAACTGAAGTTTGGACCACCAGCAGGTCGAGGATCTCACCCGGAATCTTCGACGAGTCGAAGATCGAATGCACGCCCTTATCCGTAAGAATCTGCGATACCAGCGGCTTCCACGTCACCACCGCTTCGTTCGAAGAGTTATTCAGGAATGCAGGAGCAATATCCGAGTCGGAAGTGTTCAACAACTTGAGTGTAGGTAGCTTCGTCTGCTGGCCATTCAACACCATGGCACGCTCCAGCAGGTACTCCGACACGGTCTTCTGCACCAGCATCACCTTATGGCCGCCCAGCTTGTCGAGGCCCAGCCCATTGCGGGTCAGCACCGCGTCGTTTCCATTGGAGTAATCGCCCACAATGATGGAGGTCGTATCCACACCGGAGGCCGCCGGCATATCCAGCGCTTCCATATTGGTCATCGTGCAGGCATCGATATTCTTCGCCACAAACGAGTCCAGCGAAGCCGCGTAATCAAAGCGCTGCACCTTGATGACGATGCCGTACTTATCCGCCCACTTCTTCAAGATCCCGGACTTCTGCATATAGAAGTAGGGATTCCAGCCCGCGTACACAGACCAGCCCACCGTAAACGTGGGAGCAGCAGCAACAGCAGGCCGAACAACAAACAATGCAGCAAAAACAAACAGCGCAAAAGCGAAAAGAGTTAACCAACAACAAGGCTTCCGTGAAGGCGCAGGAGTGCGTACTTCCAACCCACGGTAGGAACCACCAGTGCAAGAGAGCAAAGCCATGTGCCCATTCTAGCCAGAGAGTGCCTCAACCCCGGTTCACATGGCATTCAGCAATGGATCTCATAGAGGAGTGGCAATAGCATGTGCCGATCCCCTTACCGGCATATGAGAATGCCATCATGGACCCGCAAGGCTCGTGCCTTGTTTGAGTTGAGCGACACAAAGAATCTCTGGTGGACGGTCCGCCAACCAAAGATCCAACAGATCCAACGCCTCTGAGGATGGGACGACCGCTATGTCTTTTGGAACCAACACCGGCCGCATCGCTCTGGCAGCCGCCCTCTATAGCCTCAGCGCTCTGCACGCACAGACGCCGCAGGCTCCGGCGACACCGGGCACACCAGCCCCGAACCGCCCTCCGCGCATCGTCCGGCCCGGTGTCCACACTCCCGGGGTCTCTTACTCGATCGACGATCTGAAGAAGGATGCGGTCTTCCCCGTTGAAGGCTCGCCCGACTGGTCCGTCATCACCGCGCACGACGTCTGGGTCTCGAGCGCCCGCGCCAACCACGTCGTTCAGCTCCTGCCCGACACCAACACCGTCGGCCTCATCTCCGACATCCAACGCCCCTGCTCCGGCCTGGCCGAGGGCTTCCGCTCCATCTGGGTCCCCAGTTGCGGCACCCACGCACTCGACCGCCTCGATCCGAAGACCGGCAAAGTCGTTGCGACCATCCCGGCGGATGCCGCCAACTCCGAGGGTGGAATCGCCACCGGCGCCGGTTCGGTCTGGTTCGTCGTCAAGCCCAGCAACCTCCTCCGCATCGACCCCGCGACCAACGCGGTCACCGCGACCATCGAACTGCCCTCTGGCTCCGAAAACCCAGTATTCGCCAATGGCTTCGTCTGGGTGGCCTCCTTCGGACAGAACCAGCTCCTGAAGGTCGACCCCAAGTCGAACACCGTCGTCGCAACCATTCCCGTAGGTCCCAAGCCACGCTTCATCACCGTCGGCGAAGGCTCCGTCTGGACTCTCAACCAGGGTGACGGCACCGTCTCCCGCGTCGATATGAAATCCGGAAAGCTCATCGTCACCATCGAGTGCGGCATACCCGGTAGTGGCGGCGAACTCACCTACGACAACGGCTCCATCTGGGCCGCAATCTTTGACTTCCCACTCACCCAAATCGACGCAAAAACGAATAAAGTAGTTGCGCAGTGGGCGGGCCCAGGAGGAGACGGCGTACGTGCCGGCCTGGGTTCGGTCTGGCTCTCCAACCTACGTCAGGGCACGGTCTGGCGCATTCCACCACGACAGAAATAACCCCCCGATCTTGAACGACGCGGCCAAATCACCGGAAGTAGCGGTAGAAAGACACTTATCTTGACAGAACGCATTCTTTGGCAGGAAACCCTGCCGGGCTCCTCCACCTGGTCCCATATCTTGAAACGTGGCACGGCGTTGCGGCTCACTGCAATCGACGATGCGCCCAACGTCGGCTGCATTCTGCTCAACGCCGACAACTTCTCCGAGCGCCTCAGCCTCCCGGACTCGCTAAAGGCGCAGAACGTAGCCCGGCTTACGGCAGGCACCGCACTCTACTCGGATATGGGCCGCATCCTCTGCTCCATCACCGAGGACACCGTCGGCTGGCACGATCCGCTCGGCGGCTGCTCCGACGCGACGATGGTCGCCAACAAGTACGGCTTCGACACCTATCAACATGCGCGCAACGCCTGGCACCAGAACGGTCTCGACGGCTTCATCATCGAGCTGGCAAAGTATGGGCTGGGCCCGCGTGATCTGATGATGAACATTAACTTTTTCAGCAAGGTGAAGGTCCAGGAAGACGGCTCCATGCAGTTCATCTCCGGCAATGCCGGGCCAGGCAGCGCCGTCGAGCTCCGCGCCGAGATGAACACCCTCGTCATCCTCAACAGTTGTCAGCATCCCATGGATCCGCCGAGCCGCTATGCCCAGAAGCGCGTGGAATTGACGCTCAAGCAGGTTCCACCGCCTGGCCCGGACGATCTATGCCGTACCTCACGCCCCGAAAACGCTCGCGGCTTCACCATCACACAACGTTCTTTTCCCTAGCCCAAGCGGAGCACTTGCAATGAATCTTCGAGATCTCGAAGTTATCCCTGAAACAACTCTGCGGGTCAGCCCGCGTCTCGTCGAAGATGCCATCTTCGACGAAGTGGTCCTCGCAGGCGATTGGTTCGTCCGTACGATCGAGCGCGGTCAGTTCGTCCGCATCGTCGACCTCCAGGGCAACCAGGCGGTCGATACGCTGTTCTACAACGCCGACAACTACATCGATCGCTACAGCGCGCAGGACACCATCCGGGCCCAGTCCAACGTCTATCTGACCACCGGCACGAAGCTCATCTCCACCCAGCGCAACGTCCTGCTCACCATCGTGGCCGACACCTGCGGACGTCACGATACGCTCGGCGGCGCTTGCTCGGCAGAAAGCAACATGGTTCGTTACGATATCGAAAAGCGCTCCATGCACGCCTGCCGCCAGAGCTTTATCAAGGGTGCCCTGCACTGGTCGGAGACGACCGGACGCGAGCTGAACAAGCTCGATCTCACCGCGAACATCAACTTCTTCATGAATGTCCCGGTCCTGCCCACCGGCAAGTTATCCTTTGAGGACGGAGTATCCGAGGCAGGCAAATACGTCGAGCTCCAGGCGGAGATGGATACCTTGATGGTCATCTCCAACTGCCCGCAGCTCAACAATCCTTGCAATGCCTACAATCCCACCCCCGTGCGCATCCTGATCTGGGACGCCCCCGCGTCCTGACCCAAAATCATCTCGCATTGAGGAATTGCATGTTCAGCAAAGTTCTAATCGCCAACCGGGGTGCTATCGCATGCCGCATCGAACGTACGCTCCGTCGCATGGGAGTGGGCTCGGTCGCCGTCTACTCTGAGGCCGACGCAACCTCGCTGCACGTATTGCAAGCCGACGAGGCCGTCCTGCTCGGCCCCGCGCCCGCCGCCCAGAGCTATCTCTCGTTCGACGCGATCTTCGCCGCGGCCGCCCAGACCGGTGCGCAGGCGATCCATCCCGGTTATGGCTTCCTGTCCGAGAACATCGCCTTCGCCCGCGAGTGTACGGCACGCGGCATCGTCTTCATCGGCCCCACGCCGGACAATATCGATGCCTTCGCCCTCAAGCACACGGCCCGCGCCACGGCCCTGCGCTGCGGCGTGCCGCTCCTCCCAGGCACAGGCCTTCTTGCGGATCTCGCCGACGCTCTCACCCAGGCCGAAGCCCTCCACTACCCCGTCATGCTCAAGAGCTCGGGCGGCGGCGGCGGCATCGGCATGCGCGTCTGCCACTCCGCAGCGGAGCTCGAAGAAGCCTTCGAGTCCGTCCTCCGTCTCAGCCGTGCCAACTTCGGCGACAGCGGCGTCTATCTCGAGAAGTACGTAGCCCGCGCCCGCCACATTGAGGTCCAGATCTTCGGCGACGGCAAGGGTGAGGTCATCGCCCTCGGCGAGCGCGACTGCTCCGCCCAGCGCCGCCACCAGAAGGTTCTCGAAGAGACCCCGGCTCCCGGCCTCACCGACGAGACCCGCAAGCACCTCTACGGCTCCGCCATCCTCCTCGGCAAAGCCGTGAACTACGCCAACGCCGGCACCGTCGAGTTCATCTACGACGACCAATCCGGCGAGTTCTACTTCCTCGAGGTCAACACCCGCCTCCAGGTCGAGCACGGCGTTACCGAGCAGGTCACCGGCATCGACCTCGTCGAGTGGATGGTCTTGCAAGCCGCTGGCGAACTCCCGGCCCTCGCCAGCTTCAACATCCAGTTCACCGGAGCCTCCATCGAGGCCCGCGTCTACGCCGAAGATCCCGCCCACAACTTCCAGCCCACCCCCGGCAAGCTCACCCTCGTCACCTTCCCGCCCGAGGACGTAGCCCGCACCGAGACCTGGATCGAATCCGGCACCACCATCACCCCCTACTACGACCCGATGATCGCCAAGATCATCGTCACCGGCAAAGACCGCACCGAGGCCCTCGCCAAGCTTGATGCCGCACTCGCAGCCACCCACATCGACGGCACCGAGACCAACCTCGCCTACCTCCGCGAGGTCGCCCGCTCCGCCGAGTTCACCGCCGGCACTGTAACCACCGCCTTCCTC
>Ga0179596_10000363_pt1 | contig 14238 bp, 11 predicted proteins | sample CZODoug1_1_08_16_FD_155494 | JGI IMG/M metagenome (GOLD analysis project Ga0179596, IMG submission 155494) | Vadose zone soil fungal communities from Angelo Coast Range Reserve, California, USA - CZODoug1_1_08_16fungal (Illumina Assembly) | ecosystem: Environmental > Terrestrial > Soil > Vadose...
TGTGGCCGTCGAGGGCTTCCTCGCGAAGCACCCTTCCCACAAGGGATCCATCGCGCTTCTGATCACCTCCGACGAGGAAGGTCCGGCGGTCGACGGGACGGTGAAGGTGGTCGAACTGCTGAAGAGCCGTGGCGAGCGCATCGACTACTGCCTGGTGGGCGAGCCGACCTGCGTCGCGAGGCTCGGCGACACCATCAAGAACGGCCGCCGCGGCTCGCTCTCGGGCGTGCTGCGGGTGAAGGGCGTGCAGGCTCACATCGCCTATCCGCATCTGGGAAAGAACCCGATCCACCTTGCTGCGCCCGCTCTCACCGAGCTCGGAGCGACCGAATGGGACAAGGGCAACGAATCCTTTCCGCCGACCACCTGGCAGATCTCGAACATCCACGGCGGAACCGGCGCCGACAACGTGACCCCGGGCGAAGTGGAGATCAAATTCAATTTCCGCTTCGGCACGGCGAGCGCGGCCGAGGGCTTGAAGCGGCGCGTGCACGCGGTGCTCGACCGCCACAAACTCGAATACCAGCTCGACTGGGCTCTCTCCGCCGAGCCGTATCTCACGCCGCGCGGCAAGCTGGTCGATGCGTCGTCGGCTGCGATCCGGGACGTCACGGGCGAGGTACCCGAGATCAGCACGACGGGCGGAACATCGGACGGGCGCTTCATGGCCGACATCTGTAGCGAAGTCGTCGAGTTCGGTCCGGTGAACGCCTCGATTCACAAGATCAACGAGCATGTCGATCTCGCCGCAATCGAGGCCTTGCGCGAAATCTACCTCGGCCTGCTCAAGCGGCTCCTCGCATCCTGACCCGTTCACGGTTTTCCGCGCACACCGACGCCGCGCCTTCGGCGGCGCTGCGCGACTGGCTGGGCTACGCGGAACGGCGCTTCCGGGCGGGCCGCCTCCGGTTCGGCCACGGAACGCACAGCGCGCGGGACGAAGCGGCGTGGCTGCTCACGAGCGTGCTGCGCCTGCCCCACGACAGGCTCGCGCAGGCGCTTGGCTATGAGCTGACCGCGCGGGAACGCCGCAAGGCCGCACGGCTCATCGAGGAGCGCATCCGCACTCGCCGTCCGCTAGCCTATCTCTTGAAGGAGGCCTGGCTGGGAGAGCACCGGTTCTACGTGGACGGACGCGCCATCGTGCCGCGGTCTTTCATCGCCGAGCTGCTTCGGGATCGGCTCTCACCCTGGCTCCCGCGCACGCGGAAAGTACGCCGGGCGCTCGACCTGTGCACCGGCTCGGGCTGCTTGGCGGTATTGCTCGCGTTGGCCTTTCCGCACGCTACGGTGGACGCAACCGACGTTTCGCGAGGGGCGCTCACCGTCGCGCGCCGGAACCTGAGGGCCTACCGCCTCGAAGAGCGCGTCAAGCTCGTGCGCACGGACCTTTTCGCGGACCTGGAACCGGAACGCTACGACGTCATCCTCGCCAATCCGCCTTATGTCGGAGCGGCGGCCATGCGGCGCCTTCCACCCGAATATCGGCGGGAACCACGGCTCGCGCTCGACGGCGGGCGGGACGGTTTGGCATTCACACGCAGGATTTTGCTCGCCGCAAGGGATTTTCTGCGACCGAGCGGGCTCCTCGTCGTGGAGATCGGCCACAATCGCCGCAGCCTGGAGCGGGCGTTTCCGCGGCTCCCGTTCATCTGGCCTGAGACCAGCGCCGGTTACGACTGCGTGTTTGTTTCGAGTCGCGAAGATCTGCCCGGATAGGCTTTAAAATAACTGCCGGAGCGTTCATGCCGAATCACAGATTGTCCGCCGCCGCCCTGGCTCTCGTCTCTCTTGCAGCCGGTCCGGCATTGGCCCAGCAAAACTACCCGAGCCGCGCGATCACCATCATCGCGCCCTTTTCGCCCGGAACAGGTATCGATATTCTCGCGCGCACCTGCGGCCAGAAACTCAGCGAACGCTGGGGCGTTCCCGTCGTCGTCGACAACAAACCCGGAGCGAGCGGGAATATCGGCACGGAGCTCGCCGCCCGGGCTGCGGGCGACGGCTACACGCTGATGATGACCGCCACGACATTTGCCCTCAACCCGGCGCTGAGCGAGAAATCCCGGTACGATCCCCTGAAGAGCTTCACCCCCGTCAGCCTGGTCGCGACCGGAGTTCTTTCATTCGCGATCAGCGCCAATACACCCGCCGCCGACATCGGCCAATTCGTCGCCCTTGCCAGATCGAATCCGGGGAAGCTCAACTACGCCTCCTCCGGCAACGGGACTCCGCAACACCTCACGATGGAACTGTTCAAGCTCACGACCGGCACAGCCATCACTCACGTGCCTTATAAAGGCGCGGCGGAAGCGACCAAGGATCTCGCGGGAGGATATGTCGACGCGATGATCCTGCCCGTCCACACCGTCGCTCCGCTGGTGCACGCGGGCAAGGTCCGGCTGCTTGCCGTATTGAGCGACGAACCCTCCTCCGTATTTCCCGACGTCCCGACCCTGAGGGAAGCGGGTTACCCCGGGGTCGAGTCGAGCGTCTGGTACGGTCTGATGGCGCCCGCCTCGACCCCCGCAGACATCGTACGCAGGCTCAACCGCGAAATCAGCGCCATTCTCGCGCTGGCGGACGTGAAGGAAATCCTGGCCAAGCAGGGCCTCTCTCCGGCCGGGGGAGAGCCGGAACGCTTGTCCAGGCTGGTCGGGACCGAACTGGAGCGCTGGAGACGCGTCATCGCAGAAGCAAGGATCCGCGCCGACTGAGGAAGGAAGCCCATGAACGATCCCGCCCCGATCAAGATCTGGAACGACTACGACGGTCCGCACAGAGACTTGCGGGAATTTCTTTCCCGTATCGAACGAGCGGGCGAGCTTCTGAGGGTTCCCGGTGCTCACTGGAATCTGGAAATGGGCACGCTCGCCGAGTCGGTGAACGAGCGGCCCGACGCGCCGGCGGTGTTGTTCGAGGATGTGCCGGAATACCCGCGGGGTTTTCGCGTGCTGTCCGGATCGACCAACTCGATGCGGCGCCTGGCGATCACGCTGGGGTTTCCTGTTCCCGCTCATCCGCTCGACGTGGTGCGTGCGTACCGTGATCGCATGAAAGCTCACCGCCCCATCCCGCCCCGCATCGTGCGGGACGGTCCGATTCTCGAGAATATTCTCCCTGAAGAGAAACTCGACGTGCTCAAGTTCCCGGTGCCGTTCCTGCACGAGCTCGACGGCGGCCGCTACATCGGCACCGACGACCTGGTGATCATGCGCGACCCGGAGGAAAACTGGATCAACTGCGGCACGTACCGCGTGATGGTTCACGACGCGAAGAGGGTCGGCGTCTGGATGTCGCCGGGCAAGCACGGCCGCCAGATCCGCGAGAAGTATTTCAAGCAGGGAAAGCCTTGCCCGGTGCTCGTGTCGTGCGGCCATGATCCTTTGCTCTTTCTTGCAGGCGGCAACGAGCTGCGTTTCGGCCTTTCCGAATACGATTACGCGGGCGGGCACCGCGGTCAACCGTTCGAAGTGATCGAAAGCGAGCTCTACGGCTTGCCCCTGCCCGCCCACGCGGAAATCGTTCTCGAAGGAGAGATGGTCCCGGGAGATGTCGCGCCGGAGGGGCCGTTCGGCGAATTCACCGGCTACTACGCCGGCGGCAAGAGCGAGCAGCCGGTGATCCGAGTCCAGCGCATCTATCACCGCAACGACCCGATATTGACCATGGCCACGCCGATGCGCCCGCCGTCGGATTTCTCCTACAGCAAATGCGTCATGAAGTCCGGGATGATCTGGGACGAGGTCGAGCGCGCGGGGTTGAGCGGCGTGAAAGGCGTATGGTGCCATGAGGCGGGCGGCGCACGGATGTTCAACGTCATCGCCATCAAGCCGGCTTACGCCGGCCACGCCAAGCAGGCCGCCATGGCGGCGGCGAGCTGCCAGTCCGGATCCTATCTAGGCCGGTTCGTCGTCGTGGTCGACGACGACATCGATCCCACGAATCTGTTCGACGTGCTCTGGGCGATGTGCACGCGCTGCGATCCCGCGGAGGACATCGACATCATCCGAAGGATGTGGAGCGGGCCTCTTGACCCGCGCATTCCGCGCGGTGCGAACTGGAATTCCCGCGCCGTGATCGACGCGTGCCGGCCGTTCGACATGCTGAAGGACTTCCCCCCGGTGGCGCGCGCCACCCCGGAACTTCGCCGCAAGGTAGAAGCGAAGTTCCGCAACATCCTGTCAAAGCTCTAGCGACACGATCTCAAGGACAGGTCTCTACGGTATAATTCTGCCCGCTGATTGACGGTGGCCGTAGCTCAGCTGGTAGAGTCCCGGATTGTGATTCCGGTTGTCGTGGGTTCGAATCCCATCGGCCACCCCACTCCTCTAGTTCTCCGCAACGGTGACCACTCCAAATTGGAGTACAAGGGTCGATTCGTAATATCTTGCGTTATTGACGGTCTTAAACCGACCAGCGCTACGCCGGCGCAAAGTCGGCTAGTGAAAATCGGCAGAGATCTGGGTATCGGTACTCGAACAGCTCAGCGTACTGTCCTGGAGAGCTGGTGCACTTTTTTTGCGCTTGTATTTTTCGGACATTCTGCGCAACACTAGCAGGAACCATCGAAATTGGTCATCCGGAACTGAAAAAACGATTTCCATAAGGGCAGGATCACACCCTTCTTGGAAAGATCGCAGCCCTACGCGGCCGTCAGCGATCTCAAGCGCCTCCGCTAAACGCTCGGGCGCTATGAGATTCAGGCATTGAATAGCTTCAAGGTAACGGGCCACCATGATACTGGCCCAGCAAACACCGTGCCTCCCCTTGTAGTCCGATCGGGCTACGGCCCTTACTAAGGCCATTAAGACCACAGGCCTACGATCTCCTCAGCGTTTAAAAAGCACTCGAGGGAGGGCATGTGACTGTGACCACTGCTGAGGTCTTGAAGACGCTTCGGGATGCGCCGGACTTCTTTGCGCTGAAGGATGCCGCTCTGAAGATATGCGGGCCCCGCGGCCCTGCAATCTCTCATGAGTTCATTTTCCACTCGGACAAGCCGAGTGTCTCCTGCGTGCTGGAGATGAAGTACTCGCCGCCGGATGCGGAGATGCGCGAGTTTGGGGCTTACGGCTTCGCCAACGTGGTGTGCCTCGAATTCGAACTGGCGAGCGCGCAGCGTCAGGGACTGCGTGCCCGGCGATAGTTAGTCTGTTCCGCCTTCCCGCCGCCCGCTAAGAGATAGGCGCGCTAGGCAGAAACCCTCCTCGCGGCAGCAGTCCCCGTCCTGAGCAGTGCCGTGATGGTGCCGCGCGGCACCGGTTTGCTGATCAGGTAGCCCTGCATCTCGTCGCAGCGCGCGAGCCGCAGGAAATTCGCCTGGTCTTCGGAATCGACGCCTTCGCCGATGACCTTGAGCCGCAGCGCGCGGGCGAGCGAGATCATCGTCGAAACCAGCGTCATGGTGTCGGGTTCCTTGAGCATCGTGATGATGAAGGACCGGTCGATCTTGAGCGACTGCACGGGGAGCTTGGCGAGGTAGCCGAGCGACGAATAGCCGGTGCCGAAGTCGTCGATCGAGACGCTCACCCCCAGTTCGCGCAGCGCTTTCAGCTTCTCGATATTGGCCGTGACCTCCTCCATGAGCAGGCTCTCGGTGATCTCCAAGTCAAGCCCGTGCGGTGTCGCGCCCCGCTTGATCACCGTTTCGACGATGTTGACGAAATTTGGCCTGCGCAGCTGGATCGCCGAGACGTTCACCGCGATGCGCGGGGCGACGATTCCCTGCTCGAGCCAGTGCGCGTGGTCGCGCACGGCCTGCTCCAGCGCCCATCCGCCGACCTCGAGGATGAGGCCTGTTTCTTCCAGCAGCGGGACGAACTCGAGGGGTGGCACGAGGCCGCGCTCCGGGCTCATCCACCGGATCAGCGCCTCGACGCCGACAACGCGCCGGGTATCGGTGTCTACCTTCGGCTGGTAGTGCAGGACGAACTCCTGTCTTTCCAGCGCCTGGCGCAGCTTGTTCTCCAGCGAGAGCCGTTCAGCGATCCGCTCGGTGAGCTGGTGCGTGTAGAAGAGATAGCGCTCGTTCGTTCCTTTTGCCTTCTTGAGCGCGGCCTCCGCGTTCTTGAAGAGGGTTTCGGCGTCTGCGCCGTCGTTCGGGAACACTGAAAGCCCGACCTTGGCTGAGATCCGCAGTTCGGCCTCGCCCACACGGAACGGCGTGCCGAAGCACTGCGCCAGCCGCTGCTCGGTGAGCCGCGCGACATCGTCCTCGCGGTCGATGCGCGCCAGCACCACGGCAAAGCGGTCGGCTGCTACACGGGCAAGCTCGCTTGGGTCCTTCACGTATTCGGAAATCCGGCGCGCGATCTGCTTGAGCAGCTCGTCGCCCGCCGGGCGGCCGAGCGAATCGTTGATGGTCTTGAACCGGTCGACGTCCACGAGCCCGAGGGCAAGTTTGTGCCGGGCCCCGCGCGCCGCGTCCACGAAGCGCGCAAGGCGCTCGCGGAAAAGCGTCGCGTTAGCGAGCCCGGTGAGTGGATCGTAGTAGGCGAGGTAGTTGAGCAGCTCGGCTTTCTCGATGTGTTCGAGCGCGAACGCGATGTCGCCGGCAAGCTCGAGCAGCAACCGCATTTCGTCCTCGGCGTCGAAAAACCCGGGCGCGTCCGCGTACAGAGCGAGCACCCCGGCGGGCTCCTCCGCCACCAACAAAGGCAAAATGGCAAGCGAGCGAAAACCGCGCTCGAGCGCCTGTTTGCGGAGCGTGACCCGCGGATCCACGGTCATGTCCTCGACGATCATCGCCTTGCGTTCTTTGACGGCGCGCCCGGCAAGACCGTATTCTTCGGGGGCGTTCTCATCGAGCCCGAGGGGTATCATTCCGATATAGCCCTCGCCCGCTCCCTCCCAAGCCATGGGCTTCACCCGATTCGCTTTTGAGTCCACGAGGCCGAGCCACGCCAGCCGGAATCCTCCGGCCCGGACCACGATCCGGCAGGCTTCGCGAAGCAGCTCCTCGCGCTCTCGGACACGCACGATGGTCGAGTTGATTCCGCTCAACACGGCATAGATCCGGTTGAGGCGGGCGATGTGCCGCTGCTGCTCCTGGCGCGCGAGAAACTGCCCGATTTGGCTGCCGATCACGCGCATGGCACGCAGCAGCCGGTCCTCCGGCTCCCGGACTTCGCGGCTGTTGAAAGCTAGAACGCCGATCGTTTTGCCTTCGGCATTCACGGGAAAAACGAACCCCCCGTGCAAGCCCGTGTCGCGAGCAAGCCCGGCCTCCTCGACGCGAGGGTCGCGGGTAATGTCGGCGACCCAAACTGGCTGTCCCGACTGCCACACCTTGCCCGCCAGTCCGACGTCCGGCGCGTAACGGATGTCGCGCGATTTCTCGATAAACCGCTCGATATCGGAACCGGCAGCGCTCCATGCTTCGCTGAACCGCAGCACCCCGGCCTTCTCGTCGGCGCGAAAGTACCGACCGACGTCCCAGCTTTCGGTTTCGCATATCGCGCGCATGATCGCCTTCAGCCCGATTGACGCGCTGTCGGCGTCCGCGATGTGCCGGACCACGGTGTGCTCGAGCGCGAGGAGCTGCTCTTCGCGCCTGCGCTCGGCGCGGGCGGCCGCCCCGCTGACCGCCCGCTCGATCGTGGGCGGCAGGCGCACGAGGTTGTTCTTGAGGACATAGTCGGTCGCGCCGTTCTTCAGCGCCCGGATAGCGTAGTCCTCACCCAGGGTTCCGGAGACGAAGATGAAAGGCACATCGGGGACGATCTCGCACGCAATCCTGAGCGCACTCATGCCGTCGAATTGCGGCATGCTGAAGTCGGAAAGAATGACATGAGGGCGGAATTCGCCGAGCTCGCGCCGAAAGTCTTCCTCGCGCTCCACGCGGCGCGCATGAACCGCGAGGCCAGCACGCTTCAGCTCGCGTTCCGCGAGCTCGGCGTCGCTCTCGACGTCTTCCACCATGATGATTCGGAGTTCCTGGCCCATAGGCTCTCCTTGAACTTGATGAACCTCCCGACTTCTTCGAGTCTTCACTCCCCTAAGCGACCATATAGGGGAACAGTGCAAAAACAGCAAGCTTTACGTCAGGTTATCTATCGGAAATTCGTGCTTTTTCTTCGAAATCCGAATTTTCTGTCAGGAAAACCCGACGAGGAATGTAGCGAAAACTCTACAAGCGCCGCGGCGAGACACAAGACGTGCGTGCGTCCTCGACGTCTCTGTTCGTCATCAAAATTTGATTCTCGCAGCCCCTTTTTTTTGACCAGTTCACGGCGATCTGAGGGATTAAGTCACAGACAGGGCCGACCCCGGCGCCAAGCCGCGCTCCCCGAATTCTCTCAGTGGCGCTGATACTGCGTCGACCCAAACAGCACTTCGCGAGCTTTGGGATCGTACTGGCCGGGCGGGGTCGTCTGCACATCGGCGAGCACCTTCAGAGCGCGCTGCACGGCGGGCCGCGCCGCGATCCCGTCGAACCACTTCTTGACCTTGGGAAATTCCACCCAGTCGATTCCGTTACGCTCGCTTGCGCGCAGCCACGGAAAAATCGCGATGTCCGCGATCGAATACTCGGACCCACCGAAGTACGCCGCCTCCGAGAGCCGCTTTTCCATCACGCCGTGCAGCCGCTTTACCTCGTTCGTGTAACGGTTGATCGCGTACTCGATGCGCTCGGGCACAGCGTTGCTGCGGAAATGCCCGGCCTGCCCCATCATCGGGCCGACCGATCCCATCTGGAACATCAGCCATTGCAGGACCACGTACTTGCCGCGGTCGTCGCGAGGCAGGAACTTGCCTGTCTTCCCGGCGAGGTAAATCAGGATCGCACCCGACTCGAAAACCGAGATCGGCTTTCCGTCCGGCCCGTTGAGGTCCACGATCGCAGGGATTTTGTTGTTCGGGCTGATTCTCAGGAACTCCGGTTTGAACTGCTCGCCCACGCGGATGTTTACCTGCCGGATCTCGTACTCGAGCCCGGTTTCCTCGAGCATGATGTGGATCTTGTGCCCGTTGGGCGTGGGCCAGGTATGGACTTCGATCATCTGGAACTTCCTTTCGTTTGCAGGGATGTCTCGGAAAAAACTGGCGCGCCCGGCGGGAGTCGAACCCACAACCCCCAGCTTAGAAGGCTGGTGCTCTATCCAGTTTGAGCTACGGGCACGGGCAAAAACGCGCTGCGGCCGCCTTCAGCGGTCGCCAAAAAACTGGTCGGGGTGGAGAGATTTGAACTCCCGACATCTTGCTCCCAAAGCAAGCGCGCTACCAGGCTGCGCTACACCCCGCGGGTGTCGCATCTTACGCCTTGGTCCCTGGCACGGTCAACGCTGAAGGACCGGCGAAATTCCAGGTGAAAAGTGACTTGCCCGCTCTGGTGATTTCTGGTATCAAATTACCTTCGTTTCATTGCCTCGCGCGGAGATTGCGAATTGGAGCTGCTCCATAAATCCCTCCCGCCCTATGTCCCGAAAAAGGGTGAGGAGTACATGAATCCTACGCAGCACGCGCATTTCAGGAAAGTCCTCGAGGCGCTGAAGGTAGAGCTGTCTCAGGATATCGATCGAACCGTCCACGCGATGCAGGACGACGCGACCTTGTTTGCCGATCCCAACGACCGCGCCAGCCAGGAATCCGACATCGCCCTGGAGCTGCGCAACCGCGACCGCGAGCGCAAGCTCATCAAGAAGATCGACGAGACCATCGCGCGCATCGGCAAGGACGACTACGGCTACTGCGAGAACTGCGGCGTCGAGATCGGCCTGAAGAGGCTGGAGGCCCGGCCCACCGCGACCTTGTGCATTGACTGCAAGACGCTCGACGAGCTGAGGGAGAAGCAAACCGCAAAGTGATCGGCCGAAGGCCGATCAACGTGAGCAGCGAGCATCTCCGAACGCAGGCGCCCCGGGGCGCTCTTTCAGCGCTCGCTCAGGATTGCGTTGCCGCGGCGGCTTCCTTGACCGCTTTCATGCTGAGGCGCACTCGGCCCTTCTCATCGGCCTCGAGCACCTTGACCTTTACCTGCTGGCCTTCCTTGAGGTAATCGGAGACGTTGTTGACGCGCTCGTTGGCGATCTGCGAAATGTGCAGAAGCCCGTCCTTGCCCGGCAGAAGTTGCACGATTGCTCCGAAGTCGAGCAGCTTCAGCACCGTGCCGTCGTACACGCGACCCACTTCGACGTCGGCGGTGATGTCCTCGATGCGCTTCTTTGCAGCCTGACCACCTTCGGCCGAAACGCAGGCGATCGAGATCGTGCCGTCATCGGAGATCTCGATCGTCGTCCCCGTCTCCTCCTGCAGCCCGCGGATCACTACCCCGCCTTTGCCGATCACGTCGCGGATCTTCTCGGGATTGATCTTGATCTTGATGATGCGCGGGGCGTAGGTCGAAATCTCGGCACGAGATCCCTCCAGCGCCTCCTTCATGATGCCGAGGATATGCATGCGGCCCTCGCGGGCCTGGGCTAGCGCGACCTGCATGATCTCCTTGGTAATACCCTCGATTTTGATGTCCATCTGCAGGGCAGTCACGCCGCGCTCTGTTCCCGCCACTTTGAAGTCCATGTCGCCGAGGTGGTCCTCGTCGCCCAGGATATCGGTGAGAACTGAGAAGCGCTTTCCTTCCTTGATGAGCCCCATGGCGATCCCCGCAACATGAGCTTTCATCGGGACCCCAGCGTCCATAAGCGCGAGGCTGCCGCCGCAAACCGAGGCCATTGAGGACGAGCCGTTCGACTCGGTGATCTCGGACACGACGCGCATCGAATAAGCGAATTCCTCGGCTGCAGGCAAAACTGCCACGAGCGCGCGCTTCGCGAGCCGTCCGTGACCTATCTCGCGACGCTTGGGCGAGCCCATGCGACCCGTCTCACCCGTGGCGTAAGGCGGCATGTTGTAATGGAGCATGAACCGCTCCTTGTATTCGCCCATCAACGCATCGATGATCTGCTCGTCGCGCCCGGTCCCGAGCGTCGCCACCACCAATGCCTGCGTTTCGCCACGGGTAAAGAGCGCCGAGCCGTGCGTGCGGGGCAGCACGCCCACGCGTACACTGATCGGCCGAACGGTGCGCGTGTCGCGGCCGTCGATGCGGGGTTCGCCGTCCAGGATCTGATTGCGTACGATTCTCGATTCGAGCTCGAAGCATATTTCCTTCACCGCGTTCGCGTCGGGTCCGCCTTCCTTGCCCACGCCAACCTCATCGAACACGCGTTTCCAGATGCCGTCTATCGCCTCGGACCGAGCCTGTTTCTGGCGCAGCGCGAACGCAGCTCGCAACTCGCTCTCGGCCAGCTCCTTGATACGGCTTACGAGCGTCTGATCTTTCTCCGCGGGTTTCCAGTCCCAAGCGGGCTTTGCGGCTTCGTCGGCCAATTCATGTATCACCTGGATTGCTGCTTTCATCTGCTCGTGGCCGAAAACGACCGCGCCGAGCATCACGTCCTCTGGAAGCTCGTGCGCTTCCGATTCCACCATCAGCACGGCGTGCTCCGTGCCCGCCACCACGAGGTTGAGCTGGCTTTCCTTGAGCTGTGTCGCGGTAGGGTTGAGCACGTATTCGCCGTTGATATGGCCGACACGCGCGGCCCCGATCGGGCCCTTGAACGGAATCCCGGAAATAGTCAGCGCCGCCGAGGCCCCGATCAATGCCGGAATGTCCGGATCGACTTCGGGGTTGCACGACAACACCTGCGCAACCACCTGCACTTCGTTGTAGAACCCGTCCGGAAACAACGGGCGGATGGGGCGGTCGATCAGCCGGGAGGTCAGTGTCTCCTTTTCCGAAGGCCTGCCCTCGCGCTTGAAAAACCCCCCGGGAATCTTGCCTGCGGCGTAGGTCTTCTCGACGTAGTCGCAGGTGAGCGGCAGGAAGTCCTGGCCTGTCTTGGCCTGCCGCGCTCCGACCACGCTGCACAGCACGACTGTGTCGTCCATGCTTACGGCGACCGCTCCGTGTGCCTGGCGCGCCATTTCGCCGGTTTCCAACGTCACTTGGTGCGCGCCGTAGGTGAATGTCTTCCTGATGGGGGTTAGCCGCATGGTTTTCTCGATCGGTTGACGGAACTCGGGCGCTGTGCCCGGTCATTCTGGTGAGGCCGGTGCCGACGCAGTGCCGCCGGACCGTATCTGGGAATCAAAACGCCCATCGGGATCCCATGGGCGTCGAGGATTTACTTGCGCAGGCCAAGTTGCTCGATCAGCTCGTGATATTTCCCGTTGTTCTTTCGCTTGAGGTAATCGAGTATCTTGCGACGCTGGCTCACCATCTTCAGCAATCCGCGCCGTGAATGATGGTCCTTGACGTGGGTCTTGAAGTGGTCGGTCAGCCCGTTTATCCGGGCCGTAAGCAAGGCGACCTGCACTTCGGGGGAACCCGTATCGCCGGCTGCGCGCTGGTGCTGCCGGACGATTTGCGCCTTTTCCGTAACGCTGACCCGCATGCTCTAGCATCTCTTCGCGAAAGGCCGGCATTTTACCTTGAAATCAGCGCCTTCTACAAGCAGTTTTGAACCGGAAACAGGCTTCAAGACAGCACGAGCAGCCGCTTCGGTTGCAAGGTCCCGCCTGCGTCCACTAGCCCCGTCCCCAGGAACTTCGCGTCCTCGCCAAAAACGGCGATGCTCCCACTTGCGGAGTCGACCGGTACCGTCCGCCCCTGCCGGAACTGCGCCGCGAGGGGGGCTTCGAGCGTCAGGCGCGGCCAGGATTGGAGCAAGGCTTCCAGAGGCAAGAGCCGCTCGCTTCTCTCGGCAGGCGAAATCGCCTCGAGCCCTTCCAGCGTCATCGACTGGTCCAGCGCGAACGGTCCCACGGCGATGCGCTCCAGCGCCGCGAGATGTGCGCCGCAGCCTAGCTCCGCGCCGATATCCTCGGCAAGCGCTCGAATGTAGGTGCCCTTGCTGCACTCGACGAACAAGCCGACCGTATACTCTTGGAACTTCTCCAGCTCAAGTCGATGGATCGCGACGCGCCGGGCGGCGCGTGGAACGTGCTCACCGCGGCGCGCGTAAGCGTACAAGGGCCGCCCCCGATGCTTGATTGCAGCATATAGAGGCGGCACCTGCTCGATCTCGCCTCGAAAGCGCTCCAATGCGGCGAGCAGCTCGTTGCGGGTCACTTTGACTTCGGCGCGCGAAACTACCCGACCCTCCGCATCGCCGGTCTCGGTGCGCTCGCCGAGCTTTAACCGCGCACGATAGCTCTTGTCCGCATCGAGGATCCCTCCGGAAAACTTGGTCGCTTCGCCCAGCGCTATGACGAGCAAGCCACTCGCCAGAGGGTCGAGCGTTCCCGTATGGCCCGCACGCGCCGCCCCAAGCAGGCGCTTCGCTCTTTGCAATACTGCATTCGAGCTCGGGCCTACCGGTTTGTCGATAAGCAGGACTCCATTGACAGGCGTATCTCCCACGGAGGAGCCTCAATCCGCTTTCTTTCCGGTGACTGCAGCGTCGATCAGCTGCGAGAGACGCACGCCGCGCTCGACCGAAGCGTCGTGCTTGAAGCGTATTTCCGGGGTGACGCGGAGTCTCAGGCGCTTTCCGAGCTGGACTCGCAGGAATCCCGCCGCGCGATCGAGTCCCGCTTCGATCGTCGTCAAGGATTCCGCATCTGCCAAGGTCGTGAAGAAAACTTTGGCATACGCGAGGTCGGGAGAGACCTCTACCCCGGTGAGGGTGATCATGCCGACGCGCGGGTCTTTGAGTTCGGCGCGCAGCAATTCCGACAGCTCGCGCTGGATCTGATCGGCGACGCGGCGCAGGCGTTGCTGGTTGGCCATGAGCTTATCCCATGCCGAACGAAGCGGCCGGCCGTCGGGCAAGCGGATCCTTCGTTGCGCTGTGCGCTCCTCGGGATGGCGCGGACACTACAGTGTCCGCGCCACTTCCTGGACTTCGTAGATTTCGAACTGGTCGCCGACCTTGAGGTCGTTGAAGTTTTTCACGGACATGCCGCACTCGAAACCGGCTTTCACCTCGCGCACGTCATCCTTGAAGCGCTTGAGGGAATCGATCTCGCCCGTATGGACGACCACGTTGTCGCGCAGCACACGCACCATCGCGTTGCGACGCACGAGACCCTCGAGCACCATGCATCCAGCCACGGCCCCGACCTTGGAGATCTTGAAAACCTGGCGCACGTCGACCAGACCGAGTATGTTTTCTTTTTTCTCCGGCGCCAGCATACCCGAGAGCGCCGCCTTCACTTCGTCGACGGCGTCATAGATGATGTTGTAGTAGCGCACGTCTACGCCCGAGGCCTCGGCCGCCTTGCGCGCAACCG
>Ga0179596_10000365_pt1 | contig 14120 bp, 19 predicted proteins | sample CZODoug1_1_08_16_FD_155494 | JGI IMG/M metagenome (GOLD analysis project Ga0179596, IMG submission 155494) | Vadose zone soil fungal communities from Angelo Coast Range Reserve, California, USA - CZODoug1_1_08_16fungal (Illumina Assembly) | ecosystem: Environmental > Terrestrial > Soil > Vadose...
TGCACCACTGCTTACCCCACCGATGATCACGATGTATGGGTAGGACCAAGTGCAGGATGACGCCGCCCCGATACCGGTGGCTGCCGGGGTGGGGTAGCTCGCGAACTGGTAGTTGGCGAGCAGGATCATCTGGAACTGTGACGCGGCAAGTTGGTTGCCAGTGTACCCGATGAACGGTGCCGTGGGGGTGGCAGACCCGGTGCCAACACCGGACACGTATGACAACTGGTAGATCCACTTGGCTGGGATCCGGGTCTGCTGGATGACCGTGCCTGGTGCCCCGGCGTTGTCCGCACACAGTGATACCAGGAGGTCAGCACCCTGGCCCACCGCGAGCAGGGGGACCTGTACCCGGCCAATCGTGGTGCCTGACATGGTGAAGGGCTGGTCCAGGTCATACCCGGAGAGGGGGATCTGAAGTGGTGAGCTCGCTCCCCACGTGTACTGGGTGGGCTGGGAGATGACCGCGCCCTGGTAGATGACTGAGTTTGGGTGGGTTACCAGGAACTGGTTGACCTGTCCTGCTGTTGCCGTGGAGGAGGCATCACCCATGATCCCGTTGTGTGCCCCTGACCACACTGGTGTCGTTGCCACGTGTCTCCTAGACCACTGAGATCAGTGAGGCGCCGGTGTAGCTGAGGGCGCGTCGTGAGTAGGCGTACTGCTGGGATCCCTGTGCTACCGTGTACTCCGTGAGCGACGTGGGAACGTTGTTGCCGTTGACAAAGACCTGTGTCCACCGCGCCCCACCGTCCTCCCAAGTGTGTGCCAGGGGTGGGACCACGCTCTGGTCCCACAGTGAGTAGTACAAGCCGTAGGCTTGCGCGGTCCAGACGCTCCCGGTGGGACTGGTGGAGGCACCGGAGACCTGAGTGGTCTTGAGCCACGTCACGTAGTTTGAGACGTCACCCACCGCGGCGAGTACCATCCAATACGTGGTGGTGGCTGCCAGTGAACACGGAGCGGGAATGGTGGTGGGAAGCGCGCTACTGTCCAGGTACTGCGCGGGCACCGTCGTCGTGACCAGTGCGGTACCAGTGGGGGCGCTGCCGGTGGAGGTTTGAATAGAGAACGTGGTGGGTGCGGTGGGTGTGCCAGTGGGGGCGTTGAAGCCGAGGACGACGTGGCCCAACGTGACCGCGCCGACCGTGGTGAAGGACTGCGCGAGGTAGAGGCTGTTGGAGTTGACCCCGCCTGAGCCCAAGGTGGTCTGGCTGCCGCGGTTTATGCCCTGGTAGAGGTAGGTGATCGCGTGGGTGCCAAGAAACTGGTTGACTTGAGCCGCGAGCGGGGTCTGCCCGGTGGTCGCGCCGATCCAGTTGGGTGTAGCCATGGTCTAGCAGCCGATCGCGAGTTGAGTAGCCAATGTTCCAGTCCCTGACCACTTCACGAACCAGCCCGCTGGAAGGCGGAATGAGATGAACTCGTCTGTCCCTGGTACCGCGCTGGTCATGAGCGTGTTCGCCGGAGTGGAGGTCGGTCCGATGGCCAGGATGAACCCGGTCCCCACCGTCCCGACCTGGAAGTACACCATGTAGTCGCGGGTCAGGTCAGACAACTGTGAGGCGGTTCCAGACGCGAACGTGGGGGTGAGCACGGCGGCGGCGGCCGTGGTCTTGGTTCCGTGCTGCGGGTCGATGATCCCTGAGGTCCAGGACCAGATACCAGCGGCGGTACGCGTGGCCACCACGTCTGCCGCACCGGTACCTGAGCCCCAGGACATGCCACCGCCGGCGTTCATCACGAACCGCTTGAACGTATCCGCCGCCACCGACGACGCGAGCACGTTGATGGTGGACGCGGATCCGAGCCAGTTCGCGATCGCGTTGATGACTGTCTGCGAGGCCACCGACGAGGGGCAGTTGTCGATCACGAAGCTGCCAGTGCCAGTGCCGATCCCGACGTGGTTGCCAGTGGGAACACCGGAGTAGATCCCGGTGACGTTTCGGGCCACCGCCTGCTTCCCGGCCACCGTCGAGTTGAGGGTGATCCCGTTGGCGATGGTCTGCGTGGCACCGGTGGCGATGAACACGTGGTCCAGGGCGCTGTCCTGCGCTGACCAGGTGATCCCGTCTTGCGCGGTGGAGTAGCCACCACTGAAGCCACCCGAGTAGACGTACAGGACGTCCACGTAGATGGACTGGCAGTTCGCGTCGGTCAGCATGTGTGGTCCACCGTTGATCGCGCCGGTCTCCATCTTGCAGTTCGTGAGATAGATCTCCTGCGGGGAGCCCGAGTTGGAGATACCCTGCTGGATCCACAAGGCGCCGGTGGTGAAGTGTTCCCACCGGCAACCGACGAAGTGGATCTGATTCGTGTTGTTGGCTGACGCCCCGAACCCAGACGCGGCAGCTGAGTTCCTGAGCAGCACGTTCGGTGCCGCGGCGTTCGCCGTCGCGGAACCGTTTGTCTCCCACACGCAGTTGTAGTACCTCGAGTCCCAGAACTCCGCGCTGTCCTGCACGATGTCCGGGCAGTTCCCGAAGTAGACGTTGTTGAAGAACAGGTCATCCGCGTAGTAGGTCTGGAGCATCGTGCCAGTGAAGGCATTGCCGTCCAGGCGCAGGTTCTCCAGTGAGCAATACTTGCAGTGCGTGGTACCAGTTGAGGTTGATGGTCCAGACATGCTGAGGATGGGCCCAGCCGCGGTTCGCCGCAGCTTGGTGGCCAGGGCGTCGGCACCGACCAGGCGCAGCCCCTGGTACCCGGCTGTACCGTTGTTGAGCACGATCCCGGCCACCGTGGAACTGACTGGCGTGACCTGATACGTCCCTGGGGGGAAGAACAAGATGCCACTGCCTGCGGCCACCGTGCCGACGACGGCCGCGTTGATGGCAGCCGTGTCATCAGTAGACCCGTTGCCGGTGGCACCATAGTCCTGCGGGGTGGGTACACCTGCAAGGTAGGGCATCAGGTTACTCCAGTCAAGGTGTCTCCGCTGTAGGTGAGGGTCCGCGTGGAGAAGAAGCTGCCACCACCCTGCGTGTCAGTCTGCTCGGTGACAGTGATGAGATGCCCCAGGGTGTCATAGGTGAGTGACGTGACCCGGGCCCCACTGTCATCGATGAGGTACAGTGGTGGCCCCGTCACACCGGACAGGTCATATACCCGGTACATGAGGCCGTAGGTTTGCGCGGTCCACGTGACCCCGTCTGGTGACGTGGACGCGTTGCCTGACTGGTTGGAGTGTTGCCACGCGTAGTACGCGGTGCCAGTCCCTGCCGGTGAGACCACGAGCTGGTACACTGTTGACGGGGTGAGACCCGTGGCGTTGAGGGTCACTGGCAACCAGAACGGTGCTGAGTACACTGCTTGCTCTGCCAACTGAGTGGTTGCCAGGGGTGCACCGGTGGGGAACCCAGAGGAGGAAGCGTACAGTGACACGGTCAGTGGGGTGATGGTCGCGGTGATGGGTGAGCCACCCACCGTGGAGACCTGCAGGTTGACCAACCCGACGGTGGTCTGCGCGGCACCAGTCAGGAAGGTCTGGGCCAGGTACTGGGAGGCAGTGGTCGCGTAGACAGCGGTACCCGTGGCTTGTGAGTCCTGGAGGGCGCTCCCACTGTAGACCCACGTGGAGGTGTGTCCCACGAGTAGCTGGTTGACGTGGCCAGCCAGGGGTGGTTGCCCAACGGTGGCACCCTGCCACAGTGGTGTCACCGGGGCCATGGTGGGTTCCTCACGTCACGGGCCGAAGCTGAAGGACACCTGCAGGACCAGGGTGTCTGCCGTGGGGACGGGGATGGCAGCACCGAACACCCAGTGGTTGAGCAGGCTGCCACTGTTCACAGTGGAGGTGGCTTGAGCGAAGACACCTGCCTCGTTCACGGACCAGGTGGTGAGAGGGTTGGGGAAGTAGAAGAGCCACGTCGCGAGTGCTGCCACGCTGCCACTGGCTGGGGTGGAGCCACCGGCACCCACGGTCACGCGGTACAGCTCTGCGCCCAGTTGCGTGTCTGCCTTCACCGCTGTCGTGGCACTGCTGCCCACCGCGCCGTAGAGGGGGGTGAGGTAGGTGGGTGACGTGACACCCAGGCTGCCTGCCTGGTCCTGGATGCCTGACCAGACCAGTGACTGCGCGAACTGCGTGAACCCAGTGGTGCACACCACGTTCTCGCCGCTTCGGTGGTCGTGTACCTCACCGTCTGGGCCCAGGACCCACGCGTCCAGGTGGCCGCGGATCGTGGGCAGGTGCTCAACGTGCTCACTGGTAGGCACCGGACCCCCAACGCATGTTGCCCCAGGTGGGTGTGGTGGCGATGGCGATCCCTGTTGCGGTGTCTGTCAGGGTGAACGTGGACTCGTCGTCCTCCGCGACCACGCTGATCCCAGTGACTGAGCCGCTCACGGTCTGCTGTACCTGGTTGACCTGGTCATTGATGGTCATGAGCACGTCAGTGAGGTTGTAGGGCCGGACCACACCAGTGGGCATCAGGCTCTCACCGCCGTGATGCTCATGGTGCGGTAGGGGCTGTTGTGGGTGCTGCCCCAGGTGATCGTGTTACCGGTGCAGATGAACGTGTCACTGAGCCCCCAACTGTAGCCACTGGTGCTGTCAGGGATGAAGTGGTTGACGTAGGTGAACGTGTACCCGGCTCTCACCCAGCCAATGAACTCCTCGGTGACCGTGAAGGTGGCGCGTTCCACGGCATACGCGTACTCGGTGCGCTCTCGCAGGGCTCGGGCCAGGGCCATCTGCACGGTGATGAGTGAGGAGTCATTGATGTACTCTGAGTAGACGCCGCGGTTTGGGCCCGTGTACGTGGCCTGGGAGTTGGTTTCCTGGGCCTGCGCGATGACGGGTACCTGGTAGTCATACCAGAGCCGCACGATGGTGCCCTCACCGGGTGCGTGGAGTGCCACCAGGAACCACTGGCCAAACGCGTTTTGCTGGATGGCCCACGCGTTGGTGCTAGCTACCCCGGTTGAGTTGACGACGACTGAGACCCTGGCACCGTTGAGGCTGAGGGTCGCGCTCCCGGTGGCGGTGAAGCGCAGGGGCCACGCGGTTTGGGTGCCGTCAGCGCGCCAGGTGTCTGTGGGGGTCTTGGTCACGCTTGAGTAGATGGTCTGGTTGGCACCCTGCACGATGATCTTGTTGTGGATGGTGGTGCCGTCCCACTCATACCCGAAGGTGGTGTCCAGGGCGATGTGCCCCTCAGTGGTGGATCCGGCCACGGTGGGCGCGGTGGTGAAGGTGACCCCAGAGTTGACAGCAGTGGAGGAGTCAAAGAAGTGCAGTCGCCGGTTCTCATCCACGTACCACCCATACGGCGTGGAGGACCCGGCCAACTGTGCCAGTGAGCGCCAGGCACTGGACAGCGTGCCCCAGCTGAGCTGGGCCTGGGTGAGGACCGGTGCCGGGTAGACGTAGCCACCGCTTGACCTCAGTACTGCTGAGATGCCGCAGTTTGCCTCATTGGTCAACGCGACGAGGATCCGGTCCACGCTGAGGTCATTGAAGGTACCCTGCACGTCCGCGTTGTCAGCGTAGAACGTGTAGTCTGTGCAGTTGAGGATCCACTCGTTCCGGTTTGAGCCAGTGACCAGGAGTATCGGGTCATTGACTACCCCCGCGAACAGGGTCGTGTTGATGGTGTTGTCAATGAACGCGATCTGTGAGAGCACGGGGATGTAGAAGTGCGGTGTCGCGTTGTACTCATCAACGAGGGTGAAGATCGCCGTGTCACCCTGGCGCCCAAAGTTCTGCGTGATGGAGATGGCTTGGCTTGAGCCATCCCACACCAGGTTCGCGGCGTAGTTGGTGGTGCCACCCCCAGGCGGGGTGACGTTGAGTGTCAGGTTCGGGAAGGCAACCATCTACATCTTCACCCGCAAGCCACCGGAGGGCAGGGTGACCGTGGCCAGGCGCTTCCCCATCTTTTGCACCAGGAGGTCCATGTCCCGGTCTGACATGACCTGGGAGTTGCGAAGGTCAAAGGTCACACTGCCACCACCGGCAGCCCCGGCACTGGCACCCGCGACAGCGAGTGAGGACCCACTGCTCTGGATCCCGAGGAGGCTGGAGGTGATGGTGTGCTTCCCGAGGACACCGGCTGCCGCGGTGATAGCACCGAGGTTGGCCAGCATGCCCTGCGCGATGCCACTGGTGATGGGGGCACCGACCTCATCTGCCATGAGCTTGGAGGGGGAGCCGATGTGGAAGAAGGAGGTGATGGTGCTGACCACTGACTTGCCGACGCTCTCCACTTGACTGAGCAGGCCACTCACCGCGCTGCTGATGCCGTTCCAGAGGCCGCTGATGATGTCCTTGCCGGCGTTGTAGAGCCACGTGGCCGCGTTGGCGAAGATGGCACCGATCTTCCCAGGGACGCTCTCGATCCAGTGGATCGCGTCATTCCAGGCCTTGGACACGAACCCGGTGATCTGTGACCAGTACTTGTAGATCAGTGCTGGGAGGAGGAGGACACCACCGGTCATGATACCCAGGATGACCGGGTACCAGCCCTTGATGATCCCGATGACAAACTTGACTGCCGTGTCAAAGATACCCTGGATGTCGTGCCACATGCTCTTGAAGAAGCCTTCCACGGCACCCCACACGGTGCGAGCCGTGTTGTCGATCCAGTGCCACGCGTCCAGGAGGTACTGCTTGATCTGGTCCCAGTGCGTGTAAACGAGGACCGCGATCGCGATGATGGCGATGGCCAACGCGACGAAGGGGTTGAGTGCCATCATGGCAGTCAAGACGTCAAACGCGACACCGATCATCTGGAAGAGAGCGATCACCCGGGTCAGGACCATGAACCCGAGGAAGGCACCGATGACGAAGGGCAGGATGGGCTTGAGCTTGTCCAGTGGCCCGACGATCCACTCGATGATCGCGGTGAAGATCTTTGCCGCGGTCGCGATGATCGGTGTGAGGGCCCGGACCATGCTGGTCAGGGGACCGATCACGGCGATGACTGAGGGGAGAAGGCTGACGAAGGAGGTCACGATCGCGGGAAGAACTGGCAAGAGTGCCTGAAGGACCTGCATCAGCGCGGTCAGGATCGCGTTGGCCAGTTGCCCGAGTGGGGCGACGAGTGGGATGAGCGCGGTCGCGAGGTCAGTGAATGCCTGGTTGAGAGCGTTCGCGATGAGGTTGGCGACCTGGGCCAGGATCACGAAGAGTGGTGCCAGGGCCGTGGCCAGTGCCACAAAGAGCGGGGCGATCTTCTCCAGTGTGGTGTCAAAGTTGCTGAACGCGAGCACGATCCCGAGGATCGGGGTGATGAGTGGGGCGACAACTGAGAGTACCTGCCCAAAGGTCTCTGCCAGGGTGACGATGGTCTGAGCGAGTGGGCCGATCACTGGTGCCACGGCTCGAAGGACGGGGAGGAGCGCGTTCCCGAAGGTCACTACCATCTTCCCGATCGCGGGGACCAGTATGCTCAGGACCACGTTGCTGAGTGGGGCGAGGGCAGAGAGCAGTTTGCCAATGACGGGGAGGATGTTGGCAACCGTGGTGAACAACGCGGTGAGGCCCTGGGCTGCCTGGTTGATGTTGAGGTTGGTGAAGAGTCCCGCGAGTCCCTTGCCCAGGATCGCGAGGCCACCGGCCAGTGCCTGCACCACTGGCATGAGGCCCTGCATCATCTTGGCCAGGGGGCCAATGAGGTTGGTGAGCAACCCGCCGAGGCCCGTGCCCAACACCGTGACCATGGGGGCGAGTGCCTTGCCTGCCATGTTCAGTGCCGGGGCGAGCTGCTGCACGACCTTCAACAGGTTCAGGAAGGCACCCTTGGCTGCCGCGTCCACGGGTGCGAACGCGGTGTTGAGCTCCTTGGCGAGTGGCAGAAGCTCCTTCTGCGTCGCCGTGAGTCCCTTGGTACTCTTTGCTGCCGCGGTTAGGGACTTGTTCAACGCCGCCGCGCCGAGTGCCATGCCACCGAACAAGGCGAGTGGGCCCAGTGCCAGGATGCCCGCGAGTGGGGCTGCCACCCCGCTGGCTGCGAGAGTGATGAGGCGGATCTTGCTGGCGAGGCCAGATGCCTGACTGCCGGCACTGCTCATGCTGCTGCCAGCGTTGTTGGCAGCCTTGCCGGTGTTGTTCAGGTTGCCTGAGAGTGCCTTGGAGGCGTCAGAGAGAGCAGTGCTCTCCGCGGCTGTCTTCGCGAAGGACTCATCGATCTTGGCACTCGCGGCGGTGATCTGCGCACTGGCGCGGTCCATGGTGGCCGCGAGTGCCTTGACCTTCGCGTCCAGGAGGTCTAGTGACGCGCTGGCCTTGTCTCTCGCCTCCATCACGATCAACAGGGTGGCCTGCTGAGCTGACACGCTCTACCCTCCTGACTGTGACTTCTTGCGGTCCATGTCTTCTTTGCTCAAGAGGAGCTCAATGTACGTCGTGTATTCCTGTACCTTCTTCCACGGCATCTGCAGCAGGTCCTCGGGCCTGAGTCCCAGTCGCGCCCAGAACTGGACCTCCATGGCAAAGTCACTGAGGCTGCCTGGTCCAGTGCCACCGTAGAAGATCGCTGAGTTAGCCTTGGTCAGGAAATTTCTTCTCTTCCTCTGGCTTCATCGGTGAGTTGAGAGCGTCCACTCGAGCGTAGACCAGGGCGAAGTCAGGGCCAGAGAGCTCACCCACGTTTTCCAGGGTGATCGGGAGGACCTGTCCACGGTCATCATCCAGGTTCCACGTGATGATGGATCCCAGGACCATGAGGTCCCGGTACTCACTGATGTCTGGGGCCATGGACACGTCCGCGTCTTGTTCTGTCTCACCCTGCTTGACAGAGGCTCGGGTGAGGGCACCTTCTGCCTTGCCCAGGGCGCCGCGGGACAGGCACGTCTTGATCTGCACCCAGTAGTCAGGGTGGGTGAGCTGGATCTTCTCAACGTCCGCGTAGGTGGACTTGTACCCCATCTGCGACTCCTGTGGTCTAGTAGGCGGTGGAGATGGCGTTGAGCAACACACCCTGCACGGTGTAGCCGCTGCTCAGTGACTTGGTGGCCTCAAAGGAAAGGTTGGACATGATGACGTCTGTCATCTTGACGTCTGGGCTCACCTTGTTGAGCACGACTTGGGGGCACGTGAGGGTGAGACTCGCGCCAGTGCCACCTGGGTGGGTGAGGGAGAGCACGAGTGAGCCCAGGGTGCCGTTGACCATATTGGTGAAGTCACCGTAGGTGGCGTCGTTGAGTGATGACCACACCACCGTGATGGTGCCGCTCACGTGCAGAGTGACCGGGGTGATGAAGGAGGGCCCGTGGTTGCCTGAGAACGTGTAGGTGGTCTTGAGGCCGTTATCGATGGTGATAGACGCGGAACTGACCTCAGCGCGGGCATTTGAGAAGAGGGTGAGGGCGCCCTCAGCAAACACGAACGGTGACTCATTGGTAACTGAGACCGCGGTGGGGCTGGTGAGGATGGCAGCGGCGCGGCCAGTGGCGTCATAGGTGACAGTCGCGGCCTCGTTGGTGGCGGGGACGTTGAGCGTCATCTTGCCGACGCGGCACCCAGCGTATTGGATGGACTGGTAGCTGCCGAGGTTTCTCTCAATGGTCAGTGACGGCAGGGTGTTGGCTTGTGAGATGGTGTGGGTCCAGGGGTTAGAGGACCCGGTGACCACGTCGGTGCCGATGGAGGCTGCCATGAGCGTGGCCGCGTTGGTGGGGAAGAACGGACCAGAGACCGCGCCAGTGTAGACAGCCTGGCCGTAGAGGTTGAACACGTGAAGATCACGCGTGGCCATCATGAGCTCAGGGGAGAACCAACCTGGGTCCACCTCCATGGTGTTGCTGAGCATGGGGAGGAAGGTGGTGGCTGTGACTGGGGTGCCGAAGACGATTTCCTTGGCCACACCGGTGGCGCTGAGTGAGCCGTCGCGCTCGATGATCGTGGGGTATGGCATATGCTCCTATCGAGTGTCGACGGTCAACTGGTGACTGGTGTCGCGGCAGGCTCTGGTGGTGGCGTGGGAGCGACAATCGCGGGGACTACTGGTGGACTGGCCTCCACGACGTCTGCTCGCCGAGTGTACCGCTCAGCCTCGTCAGCGGAGACAGTGAAGGTTCCACCGGGTTCCACGTCACCGACGTCCAGGAACGTGGTCGCGATCTCACCCTGGTACCTCAGTGTCACGGGGCTCTCAGCCATCGGTGTCCTCCTAGTTCAACACGTCTTGAATCTTCTCAACCAGGTCAGCGATGACCTGGTCCCTGAACTCATCGAGGACCCGCCCTGGGAAGTCATTGGGCGCGGTACCAGGGTGGTGGACGTGCTTCGCGAAGTGCACCCCGCCTGGGCCAGTCCACCGCAGGGCCCGGGCAGAGGTGGCCCAGATCTCGTGTGGCCTGGTACCGTCGATGACATATGGCGCGTAGGAGGTGTGAGCGGTGAACTCCAAGCGCACCGTGTCCCCAGGGAAGGTGCGAGTGTAGCGCTCTGAGCCGCGCAGTGTGCCAGTGCGCACCGGTGTCTCTGCCTTCAACGCGTCTCGGATCACGTGGCCGGTCTCATCAGACCAGGCCTGCACGGCCTTGTGAAGCTTGTAGGCGAGTTCAGTGGGTGGGTTGTTGCTCGCCCAACCACCGTGGATACTGACACTCATCCCTGCACCAACTCCAGGACCTCGACACTGATGGACGCGCTGTACCAGACCATGCGAAGCGTGGCCGGGGTGCGCTCCGGTGGGTAGTCCAGGGTCCACCGCTCACCGATCCGGTCAATCTGAGTGAGACCGGTTCTCAGGGTCACTGGTGCGCTCACGTCTTGCGGGACCCCGTCCTTGTCAATGAACACGGGCATCTTGGTGGTGCGCAGTACTGACACGATCGCGTCCAAGATGTCCGGGAACTCATCGTCGATGGTCGGGTTCTCGTCCGCGTTGGTGAGGTACACAACCCAGATGTCGATCATCCAGGGCCAGGACTGGAACCCGGCCCCACGTGGCATGGTTTGCCGGGTGACGTTGAGGTGGCTGCCCCAGACGTAGGCGATGGGCCCGTCTGCGCTCTCGATGGCTGGTGGGGTGACGTGCACCGTGAGTGGGAGGTTCTGCCCGGGGACAGAGATCCCATCCAAGAGGTTCTTCACGTATTTTTGCACGCTCTTGAGCGGCATCAGATGACCCGACGGTAGGGCTTGAGGATGTTCTCATACTCTTGCTCCAGGGCGATGATGCCCATGCCACCCGTGGTCTGGGTACCGGGGAGGTTCTGGATGCTCACCGTGGTGATGCCGGCCTCCAGTGCCTGCACCGTGGTGGCGAGGATGGTGGCCCACATGATGTCCTGGGGCAGTGAGGATACCACGGTCCCTGCCACGTGGTCATACGCCGTGGCCGCGGCCAGGGTGAGAGTACCGGGACCGGCTGGGGTGGTGCCACCGTAGGGAAGAGCGTAGGGGGTGTTCGCGGTGACAGCGAGTACCAGGATGTCCTCTGTCTGGGAGCCGTCGTAGATGGTGGCTGTCGCGCCGGTGAAGGCAGTGACGTCATCCACGAGCAGGGTGGCACTTGGTGGGGCCACTGGTGAGGTGAGTGAGCTGTGTGGCCAGCCGTTCACGTAGGTCGTGGACGTGGTGAAGCCTTGGCGACCGTTGACCCAGCTCACGTAGCCTGAGGCGATGAGGACTGACTGCCCACCGTCACCGGCAGCAGTGGGCGCGGTGGTGTTGTACACGCCGATGGGTGGTCGTTCCACCTCATACATGCCACTGGGGATCAGTTGCCACTGGCGAGGGAAGCTGTTGGCTGAGACCGCGACCTGCAGGACCTCGGTGATGGGCCAGCGGCTGAGCATGAGTCGCCCGTTGCCGGTGGCTTGCTCAATGGTGAGTCGGAAGTCTGGGCCGTTGAGCCGCTCCGTGTCGGCGGTGGCCTTGAGTACCTGGTTGCAGTACGCGTTCACGATCCCCGTGGCCCGAACACACATGTTCATCTGCTCAGCAGTCTGCTCTGCTGACGTGGCCTTGGGAAAGGGGATGATGGACCAGCTGATGCCGGTGGGGGCGTTCACGATCATGGAGGGGGTGACGTATGGTGTTGACATCAGATCAGTCTGTCCCTCTCACTGGTCTCGTTGACGCGTCGCTTCTGGCACCTGGCACACGTCATCTGCTCACCGTCCCACGCGGCGTGTCGGGCACAGTACGGCTTGGTGCACACTGGGCAGTCACCGATTGGTGGCTGCCCGCGGCGGGCACACAAGCCGCACCGATTTCGCTGCATGGATTACTGGGTGCCCTGGAGGAGCTCGAGCTGCTCTGCCTTGGACCGGGCTGTCCGGACACCGCGGGTCCGGGCGATCTCACGGAGCTGCGTGAGACTGAGCGCGTCCAGGTCAGTATTGTCCACAACCTCTGTGGACACCTCGTCACTCAGTGGCTCAGGTGCCTCCACCCAGGTGGCTGGGACCAAGAGGTCCTGGGTCGCGACAGTGGTGTCCATGGTGAAGGTCTGAGTGAGCTCACCGAACATGGGGCTGCCGCACTCACCGCAGAACTTGGTGCCGACCAGGGATTGGTGCCCACTGGGGCAGGTGGCAGTCTGCAACTGAGGGGTCTGGCCACCCTGGCCGGTGAGGAGCAGGGCGAGTTGAGCGAGGACACCGGGGAGGTCACCCAACGCGGAGAGCTTCTCCAGTGCCTGCGCGGTGCCAGTGGCAGCGTCACGCTGGCCGCGCTTCTCCTGGTCCTCACGAATGATCTGCTCGTCGTGAGTCTCTGGGATCTCAGAGATCGTGGCTGACCAGTGGGGGCTGTCACGAAGCTCGAGTTCACACTGGGGGCAGTCCAGCACCCACAGCTTGTCAGGTGCGCCGTTCTCGTAGGGTCGATCATGGCGCTCGCCACAACCTCCGTGAGAGCGGGGGACGGCTGCACTGAGCAGGTCCGCCCGGGCATAGAGGGTCACTCATCCTCCTGTGGTGTTGGGTCTGTCGGCACTGATCGCGCCGAACGTCGTGAGGTGTGCTGCACGTGGTTGATCGTCTTGAGGCGCCACAGCGTGGCGGCTGCCACGAGGAAGATCGACGCGGCAGTGTACCAGGTGAAGAAGACCGTGTGGCCGTTGACGCGAAAGACGAGTCTGATCACACTGGGCAGCAGGGTGGTGAGAAGAGCGGCATCCAGTGAGATCAGGGCCCGGCCCACGGGGTAGTGCCACCAGGGGGCGAGCCACGTGTATCCCAGGATGAAGATGATACTGCACAGGAACGCGGTGATGATGGCTGAGTCTGCCACGTCAACCGCGACCACGAGACTGGAGCTCATGACCGGTACCCGTGTTGAAGCATCTCAGTCACGCTCTCACTGAAGTGGTTGCGCTGTCGCTTGGCGTGCAACTTCTCCGCGTCTGCGGTGATCTGGTCACCCAACCGACTCACCTCCACTTGTCGCCGCTTCCCCTCTTCCAGTGCCCGCTTGCCCTCTGCCATTTTCTCGCCGTGTGATAGATCATCTTTATCGGCTGGCAGCTCAGGGAAGAAGCGGAACCAGATCCTACGCCACGTGGGTGGCATCAGAACCACCTCCGGTGCCAACTGGTGCACTGGGGCTGTTAGACGGGGTGGGGATGGCCTCAAGGACGCGGTTGGTGGTGCGGCCGATCTCCAGTGACTGGTAGAGCTGCGTGATAAGAGCGTCATTTGACTTCTTGACCACGTCGTGAGCGTCTCGCCAGACCCGGATCTGCTCATCTTTCTCCACCATCCGCTGGTCGTAGACTCGGACGATGCGGTCAACGAGGGCTCGAGTGAGAAGCTTGCCCGTGAAGATCAGGTAGGTGCCAGCGACGAGTACGCCACCAGCGGTGGCGTTGGCGGCGAACGTGAACGTGATGGGCACGGTCACGTCTGTCGCCTAGGACTCGATGGTGTTCTCACCGCACCGGGGACACGTGTCATTCCAGGCGTTCCAGAGACGACGACATGACACGCAGCGCTTGCCGCGCTTGGTGCCGAAGGAGAGGCCACCCCTGGCACTGATGAGACCCTGGTCCGCGTACTGTGACTGGTTCACGGCACCGGCGTGCCGGTCACTGATCACCACGGCACCGCCTGGCTTGTCTGCCTTGTACTTGGTGCCGTCCTTGCAGTCAAACCCTGAGCAACCAGGGGGAAGGTTCACGCGTTGACTCATCAGCGACTCCTAGCTGGCAGTGGAGATGAGG
>Ga0179596_10000366_pt1 | contig 14048 bp, 7 predicted proteins | sample CZODoug1_1_08_16_FD_155494 | JGI IMG/M metagenome (GOLD analysis project Ga0179596, IMG submission 155494) | Vadose zone soil fungal communities from Angelo Coast Range Reserve, California, USA - CZODoug1_1_08_16fungal (Illumina Assembly) | ecosystem: Environmental > Terrestrial > Soil > Vadose...
GCCTCAGGCTATGCGCTGAATGAGAGTGGGCGTGAGACGGCGAGCATGGGGATTGCGCTGGGCGATACGACGCATGATGGACGGATCGATCTGTATGACACGACCTTCTCGGACGACTACAACCCTTTCTATCGGAACGATGGCGATGCGAACTTTACGGACATCTCGTACCAGACGGGGATTGCGGAGGCTACGATTCCCTTCCTTGGATGGGGCGATGCGTTCTTCGACTATGACAATGATGGGTGGCTGGATCTGTTGGTGGTGAATGGGCATGTGTATCCGGCGGTGGATCGTCAGGCGTGGGGTACTTCGTATGCGCAACGGTCTCTGCTGTTCCACAACGTTGCGGGCAAGATGACGTTGATGCCAGCAGTGGAAGGGTCGGGGCTGGCGAAGGTGGCGGTGGCGCGGGGGATGGCTTACGGCGACCTGTTCAACGATGGGCATGTCGATGCGGTGATCAACAACCTGGATGGGACGCCTTCACTGTTTCGCAATGTGAGCGCGAGCGGCAATCATTGGATTGGGCTAAAGCTTGTTGGGGGGCCAAAGTCTCCGCGGGATGCGGTGGGGGCGGTGGCTTATCTGACGGCGAATGGGATGAGGCAGAGGGCGGATGTGATCGCGGGAGGGAGCTTTGCTTCGAGTCCGGATCAGAGGCTGCACTTTGGGCTGGGAGGGGCTACGAAGATCGATAAGCTTGAGATTCGTTGGCCGGATGGAGTGATGCAGGTGGTGGAGGGGATTGGTGGGGTGGATGGGTTTTATGTGGTGGCGGAGGGGGCGGCTGCGGTGGCGGTGAAGAAGTAGTTCGGATAAGTTCGGAAACAACAGCAAGAACAACCGCAGGTCCTTCGACTGCGCTGCTCGCAAAGTGCGCGAGCAGTTCCGCTCAGGATGACAGTTTGTCGCGTGGGTTGAGGAGAACAGACAACAGCCCAGGGCTAAAGCCCATCCTCCCCCCTCGACTTTTTCGTGGGGCTTAAGCCCCACGCTTCCACCCAACTACTAAGCCGATAGATTTGCTACAGGGCTTTGAACATCTGCTTGATGCCACGGAGGGCCTGACGGGTGCGCTCTTCGTTCTCGATGAGGGAGAAGCGGATGTAGTTGTCGCCGTGATCGCCAAAGCCTACGCCTGGGCTGACCGCTACCTTCGCTTCGAGCAGGAGCTTCTTCGAGAACTCGAGGGACTTCATGCCGAAGTGTTCGGGAATCTTGGCCCAGGCGAACATCGTTGCCTTGGGCAGCTCGACGGGCCAGCCTAGCTTGTTGAGGCCGGGGACGAGGACGTCGCGGCGAGCTTTGTAGATGTCGCGGATCTCGGCGACGCAGTCCTGCGGGCCTTCGAGAGCGGCGATGGCGGCAACCTGGATGGGCGTGAAGGTGCCGTAGTCGAAGTAGCTCTTGATGCGGCCGAGGGCACCGACGAGCTTGGGGCAGCCGACCATGAAGCCGACGCGCCAGCCGGGCATGTTGTAGCTCTTGGAGAGGGTGAAGAACTCGACTGCGATGTCCTTCGCCTCCGGGACCTGCATGATGGAGGGCGCGCGGTAGCCATCGAAGGTGAGGTCGGCGTAGGCGAGGTCGTGGATGATGTAGATGCCGAGCTCCTTGCAGAGGGGCACAAGGCGCTCAAAGAAGGAGAGGTCGACGCACGTGGTCGTGGGGTTCGCGGGGAAGTTGAGGATGAGGAGCTTGGGGCGCGGCTCCATGCGGGGGAGCTCGTATTCGAGCTTGGCGATGAGGGCGTCCTGATCGGGCTCGAGCTCAATGCTCTGGACGCGGGAGCCGGCGATGACGGGGCCGAAGATGTGGATGGGGTAGCTGGGGTTGGGGACGGCGACGGTGTCTTCATCGTCGAGGAGCGCGAGGCAGAGGTGCGCGATGCCCTCTTTGGAGCCGATGGTGACGATGGCCTCGGAGTTGGGGTCGAGGTCGACCTCGTAGCGGCGCTTGTACCAGTCGCAGATCGCCTTGCGGAGGCGGGGGATTCCCTTGGAGAGCGAGTACCGATGTGTGGTCGTACGCTGCGCCGCTTCGATGAGCTTGTCGACGATGTGCTTGGGGGTTGCGCCGTCGGGGTTGCCCATGCCGAAGTCGATGATGTCTTCGCCCCGCTTGCGGGCTGCGGCTTTGAGCTCGCCTGTGATGTTGAACACGTACGCCGGCAGGCGCGTCAGCCTTCTAAACTCTTCCATGTCTTCCTTCTTTGGCCGATTGGCGGCCTATGGATAGACTATCGCACCGGGGTCTTCCATCTCCGGGGAATGGGGTTGATGGATGAGGGACAGGGTGTGGAAATGGAGTGCGGGCTGGATAGAGCTAATGGCGCTTTGGGCGAAATACGGGGCTCTCGCTAAGCTCAGAATGACAGGAGTTTTGGATGGGATGGGGAGTGTGGAACAGGCAACGGCAAGAACAAAAGCAGATTCCCTGCGGGAATGACAACCAAAAGGCAAAGGCTTGCGTTCAGCGGGTCTTTACTTTGCGACGGCTCGGCATCTGGTCATGATGGCGGTGTGGATGCGGTTCTGGAGCTCGGGGGAGAACTCGTAGATCTCGTTGTCGCGGTAGACCTCGATGGTCTGCTTGGTGGTGTCGAGGACGACGTGGCAGTGGTGGCATTCGGCGATGTGGTGCTTCACCTCGACCATCAGCTCTGCGCCAATCTGGCCGTCGAAGTAGTCGGTTAGTTTGCTGAGGAAGTCGGTGCAGGTCACGGCTTGGAGCCCTCGTTCTTATTCTGCCGGAAGTACCGGCTGAGTCGTTCCCGCAACTGCAGGCGCGCTCGCAAGAGTCTCGACTTGACGGCGGGAACGCTGAGGCCCAAGGCCTCGGCGGTCTCTTCAGTCGACAAGTTTTCGATGTCCCTCAAAGTGAAAACGGTTCGAAAACCTGGGGGCAAACCCTGAATTGTCTTCCGGAGGATCTCTCCGAGCTCCGCGGTGCCGAACTGCTGCTCCGGATTCGGGCTCCAATCGGCGAAGTCGCGGGGGATGGAACCCTCGTCGGTCTGGACGTTTTCGTCCATGGAGACGGTTTTGGAGGTTTTGCGCTTGCGGAGGCGCATGAGGCTCTCGTTGACCGCGATGCGGACGAGCCAGGTGGAAAACTTCGAATTTCCCTGGAACTGGTCGAGCTTTTCGTAGGCCTTCAGGAAGGCGTCCTGCGTGATATCTTCAGCGTCTTCACGGTTTTGCGTGATGTGCTGGGCGACGCGGAAGACCTGCCGGTCGTACTGACGGACGAGCTGCTCGAAGGCGGCGGTGTCGCCCTCTTTGGCTCGTGCGACCAACGCCACGTCGGGATGAATCTCCTCGGGGACGAGCGGAACTGCCGGAATGAGGGTCGTGGCCGTTGACATGCATCTTCGATCATAAATGCCGGAGACCCAGGGGGCAACGCGGGGGAGGCAAAAGAGCCGATTCGAGCCCGTTCGGTGCCGGAACAGGTTCGGGAGTGGCTTTCGAGGGTGCAGCCGGGGCTGAATCCAGCTAGATTGAATGGGATGGGGTCTTCCCCAGAAGGATGCGATGACGTTGGGTCGATGGTTTGGGATGAGGATGAATGTGTTTCTGGTCACCGCGCTGGCGCTGGCACCATGGAGCGCGAGTGAGGGGATGCAGACGACCTCTGCTCATAAGAAGACGGCGCATCCGAGCGCCAAGACCGGAACCAAGGCGACCGCGCATAGCAAGAAGGGCGGCGCGAAGACGGGTGCAGCCAAGGGCGCGCGCGGTAAGGCTGCGGCGGCGAAGGCGGCCAAGGTTGGGATCAGCGCGCAGGCTATTCGGCTGAACAGTGCGTTTTTGGCCTCGTCGCAACTTCGTCCCATGGCGCAGCAACTTGCCTCGACTCGGTCCGCGATGGCCTATGACGGCGTGATGAGCTATGCGAAGGGGCATCCTGGAGATGGGGCGGCGACCGCGTATCTGGCGTTGGGACACGCTTACATGCTGGACAAGCGCTTTCCGGAGTCGGCCAGCACGTATCGGATGGCTGCGGCGGCGGGCGATGCGCTGAGCGACTATGCCGACTACCTGGGTGCGCAGGCGGCGCTGGCGGCCAACCACAGCACCGAGGCCTATAGCCTGCTCGATCGATTTGCCGAACGGCATCCGGGCAGCATCTTCATTCCGAATGCTCCGGTGCTGCTGGCAAATCTGTATTTGGCGGGGAACAATCCGCAGGGCGCGCTGAAGGTGCTGGCTTCGCCGGATGCGCAGCCACAGGCCAACCATGCGGACTACCGGTTTGCGCAGGCGAAGGCCTATCAGACGGTTGGCGATACGGCGAACGCTTCCGCGCTCTACCGCAAGATCTTTACCGCGCAGCCGATGACGGCGGAGGCCTCGCAGGCGAGGACGCAGTTGGAGGCGATTGGCGTGCCGCTGAGCGCGGCCGAGCGCAAGATCCACGCCGATGCCCTGTACAACGCAAAGCATTACGGTGAGGCGAGCCAGGAGTATCACGCGCTGGAGAAGAACGACCCGGGGCTGAGCCAGGGGGATCGCGATGCGCTGGAGATCTATGCGGCCGTCTGCGACCTGCGACTGAAGCGGCTGAGCCGCCACGACGTGGAGCGGCTGCCGCAGACCGACGACGACAGCGCGGCGTTGAAGCTGTATCTGCTGGCTGAGCTCGCGCGCAACGAGAATGACACGCATGGCAACGATAGCCTGGTGGCCGGGCTGGTGCAGCGCTTTCCGCACAGCCGCTGGACGGAGGAGGCGCTCTACTCCGGCGGCAACATGCACCTGCTGAAGCATGAGCTGCCGGACGCGATCTCCAACTATCAGAGCCTGGTGCGGCTGTTTCCCAACAGTATGTATGCTCCCTCCGCGCATTGGCGTGCGGCGTGGATGAGCTACCGGCTGCGCAAGTACACGGATGCGGCGCGGCTGATGGACGAGCAGATCACGATGTATCCGGCGAGCACCGAGGCCTCGAGCGCGCTGTACTGGCGTGGGCGGCTGTATGAAGACGAAGGTCGCGACTTCGGACAGGCCGCAAACTACTATCGCTCGCTGAGCACGAACTATGTGAACTTCTACTACGCGGTGCTGGGACGGCAGAGGCTGGCGGTGATTGGAAGCCAGTCGGGCGCGGTTCAGCCTGCGGCTCCGCTGGCTTCGGTGCGGCCGCCTACTGTGCCGACGCTAACGGGTGAGGTTCCGGAGAACGACCCGCACCTGATTACGGCGCGACTGCTGGCGAATGCCGCGCTGAACGAGTACATCGGCCCCGAGATTCAGGCGAGCCCGGACTCGTCGCAGTGGGGCACGCTGGCGCAGGCGGAGATCTACGCGTCGTTTGGCGAGTACACGCGGGCGATGCAGTCGATGAAGCGTAGCGGCATTCAGTTCTTCTCGATCCCGATGAACCAGGTGCCGGCGGTGTACTGGCATCTGCTGTTCCCGCAGCCGTATTGGAACGATCTGGTGGCGAACTCGCAGCGCAATGGGCTCGACCCGTATCTGGTTGCGTCGCTGATCCGGCAGGAGTCGGAGTTCAACGCGGGTGCGGTGAGCCCGGCGAACGCGTACGGGCTGATGCAGTTACTGCCCTCCGTGGGCAAGGCGGCGGCGAAGAAGAACGGCATCAAGGGCTTCGATACGCGACAGTTGCTGAACCCTTCGGTGAACCTGCAGCTTGGCACCACCAACCTGAGGCAGGTGCTGGATCGCTTTGGCGGGCAGGTGGAGTATGCGCTGGCTGCCTACAATGCGGGAGACACTCCGATACGGCGATGGCTTGCGACCAACGACTACAAGGATGTGCCGGAGTATGTCGAGTCTATTCCGTATAGTGAGACGCGGGAGTATGTACAGGCCATCCTGCGCAATCGCGAGCTGTACCGGGCGCTGTATCCGGTGCGTTAGCGGTAGACTGGAACAAGTGCCCGAATGGTGAAATTGGCAGACACAGCGGACTTAAAATCCGTAGCCCTTGAGTGGGTGTGGGGGTTCAAGTCCCCCTTCGGGCACCACATTATTTGGCAGAGCGCAAGCGCAGGGCGTTGGCGATCACCGAGACCGAGCTGAAGCTCATTGCCGCAGCCGCGATCATCGGGCTAAGCAACAGGCCGAACGCGGGATACAGCACACCCGCGGCAAGCGGTACACCGAGGGCGTTGTAGAAGAACGCGAAGAAGAGATTCTGACGGATGTTGCGCATCGTCAACTGGCTGAGGCGACGAGCCTTCACGATGCCACGGAGATCGCCTGAGACAAGCGTGATGCCGCTGGTCTCCATGGCTACGTCGGTGCCTGTGCCCATGGCGATGCCGACGTGGGCTTGCGCCAGGGCGGGTGCATCGTTGACACCGTCGCCGGCCATCGCGACGATGGCGCCTGCGACCTGCAACCTCTTCACCGCATCGGCCTTCTGAGCGGGCAACACGTCGGCCTCGAAGTCGATGCCTAGCTTCATCGCAACCGCCGCCGCTGTCGTCTTGTTATCGCCGGTCAGCATGACGACACGAATTCCCTGCTCCTTCAAATGTGCAATGGCCTCGGCCGCCGACTCTTTGATCGGGTCCGCAATGGCGATCAAGCCCGCGAAGCGTCCCAGAGCCGCGACATAGACCACGGTCTGCCCTTCGCCACGCATGGCCTCCGCCTGGCTCTCCAGTGCATCCGGTGTCAGACCAAGCTCCGCGATCAGCAACGCGTTGCCGATCGCGGAGCTCTCGCCACTGACCGTGGCCGTGACTCCCTTGCCCGTGACGGCCTGGAAATCCGCAAACGGCAGCGCGGCGATTCCCTTCTCTTTGCCTGCGGCGAGGATTGCCGCAGCCAACGGATGCTCGCTCGACTGCTCCAGGCTCATCGCGGTCTGCAGCAGATCCTTCTCCGCAAACCCTTCGGCACATACAAGCGAAGCGAGGCGAGGCTTGCCGAGCGTCAGTGTGCCGGTCTTATCCACCACCAGCGTATCGACCTTCTCGAAGGTCTCAAGTGCTTCGGCGTTGCGGATGAGAATGCCTTCGCGTGCACCGCGTCCGGTGCCGACCATGATCGCCATCGGCGTTGCGAGGCCCAGCGCGCAGGGACAGGCGATGATCAGCACCGCTACTGCGTTCACCAGGGCATGGGCCGCGCGTGGCTCTGGTCCATAAAAGAACCAGGCCAGGAAGGTGATGACCGCAGCAGCCATCACGGCGGGTACAAAGTACGAGGCCACCGTATCGGCAAGGCGCTGGATGGGGGCGCGTGAGCGTTGGGCCTCGCTCACCATCTTGACGATGCGGGCCAGTAAGGTCTCCGCGCCGATACGTTCGGCCTGCATCACGAAGCTGCCGGTGCCGTTGACCGTGCCGCCGATGACCTTCGTACCCGCAGCTTTCTCCACCGGCATCGGCTCGCCACTGACCATCGACTCATCGACCGAGCTCGCTCCTTCGAGCACGACGCCGTCCGTCGGCACCTTCTCGCCTGGACGCACACGCAGGCGGTCGCCGACGTGAATCTCGTTGAGTGCGATGTCCTGCTCGGTGCCATCCGCTGCGAGACGGCGTGCCTTCGACGGAGCGAGGCCAAGGAGAGCCTTGATCGCGCTTCCGGTCTGGCTACGGGCCTTGAGCTCCAGCACCTGCCCCAGCAACACGAGCACTGTAATGACGGCTGCGGCCTCAAAGTACAGGCCGGGCTGGCCCGACGACATGTCGCGGAACGAGGCTGGGAAGAGGCCCGGCGCGAACACTGCTGCAACGCTATATAAATAGGCCGAGCCGGAGCCGATCGCAATGAGCGTGAACATGTTCAGGTTGCGGCTGGTCAGCGATACCCATCCTCGCTGAAAGAACGGCCATCCGCCCCAGAGGACCACCGGCGTGGACAGCGCGAACTCCACCCAGCCCAGCAGGCGCCCTGCGAGCAGCGTCTGCAAGGGATGCCCCGGCAAAAGGTCCGACGCCATGATGGCCAGCAGGGGAAGCGTCAGTGCGGAACCGATCCAGAGACGCCGGGTCATCGCATCGAGCTCCGGGTTCGCCTCCTCCATCCTCACCTCGCGGGGCTCCAGCGCCATGCCGCAGATGGGGCAGGCACCCGGCGCATCGCGTACGATCTCCGGATGCATGGGGCAGGTGTACTCGGTCTTCATTACGGGCGGCGCCAGCGTGGCGGGCTCAAGCGCCATGCCACACTTCGGGCATGCCCCTGGACCAAGTTGATGGACCTCCGGGTCCATGGGGCAGATGTACTCGGTCTTTGCCTCGGTCGCGGTAGGAGCGGCAGCTACCTTCGGTGCGAGATAACTCTCAGGCATTGCGCTAAACTTTGCCGCACAGCCTTTGCCGCAGAAGAAGTAGTCCTTGCCGTCATGCGTCACGGTCGCGGCGGCCTTCGCCGGGTCGACGGTCATTCCGCAGACCGGATCGCGTACCGTCTCTATCGGTCTCTCGCAGCAGTCCATCGTTCCTCCGTTGCCTTCAGTATCCACTTGTACCGCTCCGACCACCAAGGAAGCCCCTTCGTATCAGATGGGAGCAGGCATCCGGGGATGCAACCGCCCCCTCTGCACTATGTTCCTTCAAACGAAGACAATCGCTTGTTTCAAGGCAAATGTCTTATATACCCTCTTGACATCCACACCTCGCGGAGCGCTGAATGGATGCGTCCTGCAAGCGCATTGATCCACCTTCCCGCAGGCCGGCCCAAACGACTCCGCAACCCTTGTGAGGTTCCACGCACATGACTTCTGCCCTTGCCGCAACTCGTCCGCACGCACTCGCCGCACTCGCCGGTCTTCTGCTCGTGCTCCCCATCGCGGCCAACGCCCAGCAGGCTACCGTCTGGCTTACGACTCCGGACAAAACCAGCCTACTGTCCGAGCAGCCGAAGCGACTTGCCTTCGTAAAGGCCACAGAGGATGCCAAGGCCATCATCATCGACGATAAGACCAGGTACCAGAGCATCGACGGGTTTGGCCAGGCGCTGACCGGAGGGTCCGCGCAGTTGATGATGAAGATGACACCAACGGCACGGACCGCGCTCATCCAGGAGCTCTTCGGCAATGGGCTAAACGACATTGCTACAAGCTACATCCGCGTAACCGTCGGGGCCTCCGATATGAACGACCATGTCTACACCTATGACGACATGGCCCCCGGCGAGACCGATCCTGAGCTGAAGCACTTCTCGCTCGCGCCCGATCAGGCTGACGTCATCCCCGTGTTGAAGGAGATCCTGGCTGTCGCGCCGAAGATCAAGATCCTTGCCTCACCGTGGACTGCGCCCTCGTGGATGAAGGACAACGACAATGTGAAGGGCGGGCACCTGAAGAAGGAGTTCTATGGGGCATATGCGACCTACTGGGTGAAGTACCTCCAGGGCATGCAGGCCGCGGGAATTCCTATCGATGCGCTGACCCCACAGAACGAGCCCGAGAACCCGAAGAACACGCCAAGCATGGTGATGACCTCCGAGGAGCAGACGGAGTTCATCGGCAGCTATCTGGGGCCGGCGTTGGCGAAGGCTGGTCTGAAGACAAAGATCATCAGCTTCGACCACAACTGCGACAACCCGAACTACTCGATCGACCTGCTGAAGAACCCGACGGCGAACAAATACACCGACGGCTCCGGCTACCATCTCTACCTCGGCGAGATTACCGCGATGACGACCACTCACGACGCCTTCCCGAAGAAGAACCTCTACTTCACCGAGCAGATGGTCGTCTCGCGCAAGGACGACACCACCTTCGCGATTGCCAGGCCAGTCGCGCGTTTGATCATCGCGGCACCAAATAACTGGAGCCGCAATGTACTGCTGTGGAACCTTGCCGCCGACCCGCAGAACGGACCGCATACGTCCAACGGCGGCTGTCCCATGTGCTCCGGGGCCATTACGCTGGATGGCGACAAGGTGACTCGGAACCTTGCCTACTACACTGCGGCGCAGGCCTCGAAGTTTGTTCCGGCGGGGTCCGTTCGGATCGCCTCGAGCAGTCCTTCCGATGCGCTGCCACACGTCGTCTTTCTGACTCCCAAGAAGAAACATGTGCTGATCGTCAGCAACATCACCGAGCAGGAGAGCAGTTTTCGTTTCGGCAGCAAAGACAAGCTGACAACCGCTACGCTCCCCGCTGGAGCCGTCGCCACCTACGTTTGGTAATTGGAACTATTTTCGTTACATTTTCCTCGGAGCCCACTCATGTCTCGCTTCCGTCTCGCCCTTTTGATGGCGCTTGCCGCCACGTCCATTGCTCAGGCACAGTCGTTCTACCCGGTACGCCTCGAAGACAAGACCGCCGTGTACCTGTCCGAAGCCAAAGGTGATGGCATCGCCGATGACACCGCCGCACTCCAGAAGGCCATCGACAAGGTTGCCGACACCACCCACCAAGGCATCGTCTTCGTCCCAGCGGGGCGCTACCGCATCACGCATACGCTCTACGTCTGGCCCAGCATCCGCCTCATCGGCTACGGAGCGACACGTCCCGTCTTCACGCTTGCGGCAAACACGCCTGGCTACGACAACGGCCTATCCTACATGGTGATGTTCACCGGTGGCCGGACTGGAGAGCAGCGGCGTGGAGGCGTGCAGCGCCCAGCCAATGCGCGGCGGCCGCCACCGGTTCCCTTCCCCGGCACGGTGCCCGCCACGCTCGGAGTCGTCGATGCAAACCCCGGCACCTTCTACTCCGCGATGAGCAACATCGACTTCGAGAACGGCGCGGGCAACCCCGGTGCGGTCGGCATTCGCTTCCACATCGCACAGCACTGCTTCCTGACCCACATGGACTTCCACATCGGCTCCGGCATGGCCGCGCTGCATGACATTGGCAATGAGGGCGAAGACCTCCACTTCTATGGTGGACGCTATGCCATCATGACCGGACGTCCCTCTCCAGGCTGGCAGTTCACGTTGCTCGACTCCACCTTCGACGGACAACGCGAGGCCGCGATCCACGAGCATGAGGCCGGACTCGCTCTCATCCACGTCGCCTTCCGTAACATGCCCACCGCGATCGACATTGAGCCGAAGCACATTGAAGAGCTGTGGATCAAAGATTCGCGCTTCGAGAATATATCCGGTCCAGCCATCATCATCTCCAACGAGGACTCACGCCTGACCGAGATCAACATCGAAGGTGCGCTCTGCGATCGCGTGAAGACCTTTGCGCAGCTGCGTGACAGCGGCAAGACCTTCTCCGGCAAGGGCGACACCTATCGCGTCGACACCTTCTCACACGGCCTCACCTTCGACACGCCACAAGCTAAGGGGACGATCGTAACCCGTATCCAAGCCGCGCCCATACCAAGTTTGCCCTCGCTTGGCGCGCCTGCCATCCATGTGCTGCCCACGCAGACCGGCTGGGCCAATGCACTCTCGTTCGGAGCCAAGGGCGACGGTGTCACAGACGATACGGTCGCGCTACAACACATCGTCGACACCAACCGCACGGTCTATCTGCCTAGTGGGCGCTATCTTCTTACGGATACTCTGCGTCTGCGTCCGGACACGGTTTTGATCGGCCTGCATCCAAGCACCACACAGCTTAACCTCGCCGACTCGACCCCTGGTTTCGACGGACCCGGGTCCGCGAAGCCCATGCTGCTTGCACCCGAGGGTGGCTCGACCATCGTCATGGGTATCGGCCTCTTCACCGGAGGCATCAACAGCCGTGCCGTCGCCGCGATGTGGATGGCCGGCAAAGACTCGCTGATGGACGACGTGCGCTTCCTCGGCGGGCACGGCACCAATAACGCCGATGGCACCCGCATGAACCCATACAATAACGCCCACAGTGCCGACCCCAACCTGCTCTACAAGTGGGATGCGCAGTATCCGAGCCTGTGGGTGTTGAACGGGGGTGGAGGAACCTTCGCCGACATCTGGACTCCGGATACCTTTTCGCAGGCAGGCATATACATCTCCGACACGAAGACCGAGGGGCACATCTATGAGCTCTCGAGCGAGCATCACGTACGCAACGAAGTGAAGCTGAAGCGTGCGGCCAACTGGGAGCTTGTTGCGCTACAAACGGAGGAGGAGCGTAGCGAAGGTGGACAGTGTCTCCCGCTCGCAATCGAAGACTCCGAAAACATCACGGTGGCCGAGATGCATGCGTACCGCGTCGTCAGCAGCTTCGTTCCGTATCCTGAAACAATTCACGTTACAAATTCGAAGAACATCCGCTTCCGCAACCTGCACATCTACTCGGACAGCAAGGCCGTCTTCGACGTGTCCGTACACGATGACGATAGCAATACCAGCAATCGTGAGTTGGAGATGGCGTCCCTCACCATCCCCGGCCACCCCGTGCCCAATGCTGTTGCTACCAGGCATCCGGAGGCACGTCGTATCACCGGAGGTTTCTTCAATCCCTCCAGCGCTACGGTCGACTCACGCGGCAACGTCTACTTCACCGATACGGTAAAGCAGCACATCTACCGCTACCTGCCCACGTCGAAAAGGCTCGAGATCGTCCGTGATACACCCATCGATGCCGCCAATCTCTTCTTCGATAAGAGCGACAACCTCATGGCCGTCTCCTACGCCGGAACTGGGACGGTGTACACCTTCAAACCAGATGCGCCTTCGAGTGAGATCACGATTCTGAAGCCGCAACCCGCAACGACACGTCCAGGCATGACGCCGGTGCTGCCTATCGACCACTGGCGCTTCGACGCCGAGCAGAACACCGATATTGGCGCTCCAGCACCGTGGCAGTACGTCTCCCCCGACGGCAACACATACCTGCCCGCAGGTGAGGACTTCGTCAGTGGCCAGCTCTACTATGGCATCAAGATGGCCGACATCCTGCGCGCCTTTACGCTAGGCAAGGCTAATGCGGGCAAGACCTTCTACGTAAGCGACGAGCGCCAGAAAAAGACCTACACCGCCATGGTGAAGGACGATGGTTCGCTGAGCAATGTGAAGCTCTTCGCCACGCAGGGAGGAGAGAGTCTTGCGATCGGGCCCGACGGCAACATCTATCTTGCGGCGGGACAGATCTATATCTATCGTCCCGACGGGACTCCCGCTGGCGAGATCGATGTTCCCGAGCGGCCCACCAGCATCGTTTTCGGCGGTAAGGATCGGCGCACACTCTACATCCTCGCGCGCACCTCGCTGTACTCCGCTCCAGTCCCCACCAAGTAAAAAAGGGGCTTGCCTCCAGGCTGGAGGCAAGCCCCTTTCCGTTCCTTCCTACTTCGTCAGCTCAAACGTTGCGTGGTTCTCGCTTGAAGCTGAGCTATTGCCAACCCACACGTCGAAGGTGCCGGGTTCGATCCCGAACTTCCGTGTGGCAGTGCTCCAGAAACCAAGCTCGTGACTGTCGAGTGCGAGCGTCACGGTCTTCGTTTCGCCAGCCTTCAACGTTACGCGCTCGAACGCCTTCAACTCACGTACAGGGCGCGATGCACTGCCCGCACGCTGATGCGTATAGAGTTGCACTACCTCATCACCAGCGATGTTGCTCGCATTCTTCACGTCGATCGACACCTGCACGGTTGAGCCACTGGCAACCTTGGGTGCGCTCAGTTTCAGGTTGCTCATCGTGAACTTCGCGTAGCTCAAGCCGTAACCGAAGGGATACACTGGAGCGCTCGATCCATCCCAGTACTGCGTTGCGGTCTCCCGTGGATTCTGCCTCAGATAATGCGCATAGAACAGCGGCTCCTGCGAAGCCGACCGCGGGAACGTTGCGGGCAGCTTACCGCCGGGAACGGCATCGCCGAAGAGCAGATCCGCCACAGCATTGCCGCCCTCGGTGCCGGGGTACCACGCCTCGAGGATTGCGGGCACATGCTGCGACGCCCATTGGATGGCGAGGGGACGTCCGTTCAACAGCACCAGCACTACCGGCTTACCCGTCGCCACGGCGGCTTCGAGCAATTGCTCCTGCTGGCCGGGTAGGTCGAGCGAAGAACGAGAGGCCTTTTCCCCATTCATGTTCTGCGCTTCGCCCAACACCATCACCGTCACGTCCGAGGACTTCACCGTGTCGATCGCCTGATCGAAGGCAGCCTTCTTCTCGGCGTCCGTATGCAGCGTTACCGGGGCCGGGGGGAATTGTGCATCGAAGAT
>Ga0179596_10000368_pt1 | contig 13882 bp, 8 predicted proteins | sample CZODoug1_1_08_16_FD_155494 | JGI IMG/M metagenome (GOLD analysis project Ga0179596, IMG submission 155494) | Vadose zone soil fungal communities from Angelo Coast Range Reserve, California, USA - CZODoug1_1_08_16fungal (Illumina Assembly) | ecosystem: Environmental > Terrestrial > Soil > Vadose...
GCCACCCTGGAGATTACACCGAGCGATCTGCGGGAGCTCGACGATATCACCTCAGCCTTTGTTGTTCAGGGAGACCGATATCCCGAGGAACTGGAGCGACTGACGTACCGCTAAACGTCAGTCGGTTATCTCATCGAGCGATGAACTCTTTACCCCTGATCCCCTTGCGTATTCGGGAGAGGTGCCCCCTTTCCTCTGCACGTCCCATACCTACTCCATAAGGTGTTGTCGTGAATCGTGTACGGCGTTACGGAAACCTCATCACAATTCCTAAAACCGCTGTATTGCATGGTTTTTTCAGGAGGAGAATTGCGCGTTGTTGCAGCTCTCCATCACCGAACATCCGGGAGATGACCTACCGTCCTGCTCACAGATCTCAAGATGTCGCACCTGCAGCCTTGTCAGTCAGCAAAATCACTAGCCCCCCATGCGCTGGAGTCGGATTTTTTCCTTGAGCTGGATTCCTTGCGATCGTCCCTACAACTTCCGCGATCTTTTCGTTATTTGCGGTGTCCCTGAGACACGAAATCGATTTGTAGCCAGACTCCGGACTGGGCACTTGAAGACCGCGTTGAATATCGTCTTCGAAAGCTTTGGAAGCCTTAAGCGCCTCGAAGGATCTCCTCGCAGAATTTGCGACTGCATCAGACTGTTGCCTTCCGACTGCCGCTAGAAGATCGTCAATCGCCTGTTCAGTAAGAATTAATCGAGTATTGTGGTTGCCGTCTTCATCGCGGCCCACAAAACAGACTCCACCCTCTCTTGAAAGTACCGGAACTTCATAATGATGAAGTTGGGCGTCCATGCCTAGGTAAGATGCCCGAACATCCACCTCAAACGTTGCAGGCATCGGCGCCAAGAGTCCAATGCGCCCCATGCTCGAAAGCACTTTCTGTTGGATCTCTAGTGCATTACTCTCTCTCAGCCGTGCAATGACATTATATTTTGCACTGTTCTCCAACAAACCAGCGATTTCATTTGGCGCCAGCATGCGCAGGTCCCTTACATTCCACTTGACCCAAACTCTGCTGTTTTCATCGAGCTCTAAGATTGGCGTTCTTGGAGCACTCGAGTCCTTGTAATTCCACGAGCGAGCGTCGAGCAAAGCAATCTTTCCGGCGATGAGCAACACACGAGTTGCTCCGCCATCCCGAACTAGATCACAGGCCGGCGTTAGGACGAGGAGCGCATCTGGTTGATCATCTTTGACACCCTCAGTGGAACAATTCTTGCCTTCGACATTCTCCACCTGCTCAGCCTTGGGGATGTCTACCGCAATCTGTGTGCGAACAAGAACATCGCCGAAGCCAACCGGAGCACCACAATCAGTAGCGCGAACCTTGAGTCGTTCCGGATTTTGAATGATAGTTCGATACACGAGATGTTGGAGATCCGAAGACTGAGCGATGTAAGGGACCGCGTAGCTCTCTGAATCTATGTTGTTCAAATCTTCCGCCGCGGAGATGGTTCCAGTATCCCCTTCGATCTCATATTGAAGAACGCGGTCAAACACATCGAGAAGATAGCTGCCCAATGGCTGGCCTTCAAAGTTGAGGAGCACTTGGCGCACTTGAACGTAATCTGACAAATCAAGACGGCGAATTGAAATCATAAACTCCCGCCGCGCCTTATCGAGCCCGTCTTCCCAGCTCTTAAGGAATCGTGCTACTCGCAAAGCGTCTGGCCGATGCTGGGCCATTCGCCGCAGAATCTTTTCAAGGTTTGAATCCGCAATCAGATCATTCTTGCTTGAAACACGGAAAAGCGCTCCCAACAGACCCGCCTTGTCTCTGAAATCAGCTTTGCGATCATTGAGACGTTCACTTCTGGACATGAGAATAACTACGGGAGGCTCATTCTCGCGTCCCCTCAAGATGGTCTGCAACTTGTTTACTGACTCATCGACATCGTGAGCTTCCTGGGTTGCACCCAAGAACAGATCCGCGAATATCAAAGGAACCTGAATGGCTTCATGAGGAAGCTGCCGGCCAGAGGTTGTACAGGTGATGCCGAGTGCTCGAAGCTGTTCTTCGAGCACATTCAAGAACGTTCTGTCACCAGCAGTCGCACGGACATAGTCATCGAAGAGCGTATTCCAGTTCTCGTCACTAATCTTTCCCTTCGCACGCCACACCGCAGCGACGAACTCGTCGGACGTTCGTAGTTGAGCAGAAGACATGTCATCGTACGCGGGGAACACTTCAATAATGACCTCGCGCTCAGCCTGAATGTCGGCGATAAAAGTGTTCCATGCTTCTTCGTCACCTGCCAAGTCTTTGGCAAGCGGCTGGTTGTCATACGCGTCGTCGATGATAAGTGCGGAAGTGAGATTTCGATCGATCAGAAGTTCGTTGACGGTCATTGTGCGACGACTCCCTGGGGCAGTTCGAAAATAAACGTATGAAGCCGCTCAGTTTCTGAATCTTCTTCCTCGGACAGGGCCAACGAACCACCCATGAACTGAGCGTTTTCCTTAGCGATGAACAAACCGAGCCCACGACGCTTACTTTTCTCTTTGAGAGACCAGAACGGCCGAAACACCTTTTCACGATGTTCTGGTGAAATTCCCTTACCGTTGTCAGAAAAGTAGATTGTCGGCGGAGTCATCGATACCTCTATCGTGATCTCAGGAGTGAACCGTTTTTCGCGTGCAGCCTTCATATCAGTCCAGTAAATAGAGTTCGAGACGAGATTCTCTAGAATCTGTACCACCATCCCTTTGACTGCCCGTATCCTCATCGGCTGCTTCGGGAGGTTTAATTTCAGAGAGATATTGTGGCGGGCAAACTGTGAAGCGTGTCCTTCCTTGAGATCGTCAAGAAGCTCGTTTAAATCAAAGATCTCTGACCGCTGCCGGCCAGATACGCTAAGGGTATCGAGAACGCGCAGGCGCTTTGATACGCTCTTCATCTCGGCCCGAAGGGTTTCTAGGCGAGACTTTATCTCGGCCGGCATCTCTCTACCCTTAAGTGCCTCGATCGCTTGGAGGGCGGACTCGGCAGCACGGGCAAGCTCGTGTGCAACAACCTCAACCATGAGCCCTACTCCCGCCATCTGGATCATTTGGCGGCTGTCTTCTTCAACCTCTTCGATTCTCTGTTGTGCACGGCTGGAGAGATCACGGAATTCGTTGAACGCGTGTTGAAGGTCATCGAACACCTCGTTTTGCTCGTGAGGGACAAACTTCTTTACCTTCGATAAAGCCGCTTTGGCACGCGACTCAAGGGTCTTGATTTCTTCTTTGACGTCGCCCAGTTCGATCTTTGACCGCTTGTATTTGCGATCTACGTCTTTAAAGAAGTTCCATAGCATGTCGCGGACAACGTGCTGAAGGACTGCAACAAAGACGTTCTGCTCGGGTGTCGAGCGCAGCCCTTCGCGGTTAGTTTGATCTACCAGGTTCGGGTTCGCCGCGCGTGTGATGTTGACGTGCCCTACAAACTGGGCCTTATTGAGAACGTAACCACTGCGGCCCAACGCCTTACGATCCAGACCAAGCCAATCGTCATTGTCCTCTCCATAAGGAAAGACTCGGAAATCATCGCGAAAGAGTAGTATGCCCGACCATTTCTTCTGCAAGTCTCTGACTTCCCGCTGATTGCCGATTGTCTCAATCCCAACCAGGTAGCGTCGGTTGTACCAATAGGCTTCAAATCCAAAGGGGCCAACTGTGGTGAGTGCCGAGAATGGAAACTGTTGATTTGGCCCCGTTAGCAATCCCTCCAAATCTGGGAGCGTAAGGGTAACCGTGTCCACTTCGCGTGGATGTTCATATCCGAGATTGATCGCTTCCATTCGTACGGTGAGAGTCGGCTCGTGATTGACGATCTTGTACTCACCTTTGAATGTTGCATGAGCGTTTCCGATCAGATCATTGCTCATCCAAGGAATGTTGACCCGAGTGCCATTCCAAATGAGGGCAATTCGCGGGCGCTGCTTCGGGTCTACAAAAGGATCAGTGAGGCGTGCGAACTCATAGGATGCCATCTCACGGATACGATTCTCTGTCCAATCCTCTGAGAGGTCTTGAATGGTCAACTTCGTCCCGTGATATTCACTAGAAGGCTTTCTCGATCCACGCTTGGTTTCGACGGGGATGTCTTCAACCATCGCGTCAACGTCGCCAAACAAGTTCCAGTCAACGACGAGAATGCTGAGGAAGGAATCCTCTTGGCGTGCGCTCTCTACCCTGAGAACACCACCGAGACGCATAGCTGACAGTCGCCCAATTCCTTTCTCTCCCAGGTAAGGGGTAGACTTGCTGCCGGAACTGAGAGCGCGATCGACCTCCTTCTTCCGTGAGGGCGTCCCGATAGTCAAAAAGTTGTCGCTAAGCTCCTTGAGGGACATTCCACTACCAGTGTCAGATACTTCGATCCAGTTACATTCCTCATAAGCCTCATCGAGTCCATCGCGCATTCTGTCCCAGCTCGACACACTTTCAATGATTGTCTGAAAACGCTTGAGGCTTCCTCCGTCAGCGCTGGAGTCTAACCTGGCAATGATCCTAACTTTTAGCTGATCAAGTGCCGTGTCCATCGTAGCAAGCTGTTTCGCTGTGCGGTTCGCAATGAGATCTTCAATTTCGGACTGAATCAGAAGGTACTCGTTCCGACGAAGGACGATGTTAAATGAGATCTGGGCGCCGGTCTTGGACCTCGCGTCGATAGCGTTCTTGATGAGCTCGTAGAACGCGATGATGTCGGAACTTATCAGTTCCGAACCAAGCTCGAGTATTGTCCTCGCCGTTACTCGAAACATCAGATCGTCTCCTTACACTTTCCGCTACTCCTAGAACCGGTCATTACTTATGACAAACGTGACAGGCTCCGTTACCTTCATCCGCAAGATACAACTCGTCGAGATTCTCAATCGACGTTGGCTGCAGCACCCTTAACGGATTCGCACGTCGCGACGCGCGTTCTCTTTGGCGTCGCGCCTCATAATCTGCTTCTATCTCGGCCACGCGTTCAGGTTGCTCCAGTTCAATCAAGGATTCTCCTTGACTCCAGGTAAACGGGGACCCGCTCTCAATCGCTGTCTTCTCGTAACCCTTGGCCTCCTCGAAGGCAGAAGGGTGCTGACGCTTCAGCCGGACCCATTCGATCTTCTGTTGAAAGAAGCAGAACGTGCAACCGCTTCTTGATCTCCACTCATAGTATTTGGGCATTCCGACGCCCGAGGTGTTCAGGATCTCGATCACGCGCTCTCTGTCTATACCATCCGTTCGGAAGGGCATATTTATTTCCAAACGGTCATGAGTCGTGGAATACCCTTCTCGATGATCTTCGTCCGCACGGATTGCAACGTAACTGACCACTTTCTCCCCGTTCGCCAGCCAAGGCGCTACCCACTGCCGGAAAGGTAACAACTTGAGTTGCCGAGTGCACCAGCGTGTTCGTGCCGACGGGAGGAAATTGTTGTACTGTTTCAACCAAAAGTCGAACGTGCGGTCAGGATTGAGTTGATGGATCGTCTTTCCTAAAAATCCTTCTAAGCGCCCAAGAAACTCTCTTACCTCCGGAAGCTCCTTTCCCGTGTCTGTGAAGTAATACTCGATGTCAATAGCGGGGTGCTTTTGTCGCATGTAGATTGCTAATGCAGCACTGTCCTTACCGCCAGATAGTCCCAACACATGCTTTGTCATTGGCGTTTAGAACCTCCGTTTTGCTCTTCGACCAACTCCGCCCCCAGCTCAATCAGAGCCGCCAAGAAGATGCGCCTGTCCCGTACCGCCTTCGGCCGCTGCGATCTCAACGCAGCGACCTGGTCGCGGATAGCCGGTGCGTCATCCTCGCCGATATCCAGCATTGTTGATGCCGTTTTGTTGCCGCGCGCGTTTCCAAATACGACCGCAAACGCCTCTCTCATAGGCGGGCGATTCGTGATTGGAGCGAGTGCCTCGACTTTTCTAAAATCCAGTGCCCACTGTCTAAGCTGAATGGACGCAGCCTGCATGTCGTGATCTGTCCACTCACGAGGCGGCTTGCTGACGGCTAGCGATATCAATGACTCAATGTCTGACGTCGCCCCGCTCAGCTCTGAAAGCCTCAGGATGAAAGCATCGAGGCGAAAATCGCCACTTGTTCCAACAATATTCTTTGCCCTTGATTTCAAGCGCGTCATATCGCCTCGATGGTCAAGGCTGCGAAACAACTCATCCCGCTGGCGACCAAGCATCGATTCATACGCTGTACTTAATTCGCTGAGGCAGATGAAAAGAGTCTCGGACAGCCCTTTCAGATCTTTCTTTTCCAGAAGTGACGGAAGATCTAAAAATAAGACTTTGTTTGGATCGCTCGCCCTCAATAAGCTGTCTCTAACCAGTATTGAAGTGTCAGAAACCGTTGCAGTTCTTCTTGTCCAATCAGGCAGCGCAAATACGAAAGAGACTAATGCACGGGCTGAATCGAGTGGTTCGGCGAGGACTTCGGATCTCAGAGATCTGCTGAGTCCTTTGCTGAGTTCTGCCAAGAACTGCCTTTGCCCTTGATTCAGGGCAATATACCGCCATTCAACTTTCGAAGGATCTTGGAGCCACTCGTCGATTTGAACCGAGTTGATTTGGGGTGTGAAGACGCCATCTTGATACACCGCGATGTTGCGACGGTTGGCAAGATAAAACGCAAGCGCGACGACGGGCAGGACGCCGGCTTTGAGCCCAAAGGGAGGTGCCGACCAAACCTCGTATAGCTGCTGGAGCGAATGCTTTGATCCAGATTGGAGGACAGCAAGCTCTGTATCCGCCCACCACGCCAGCAAACTCTCGCCCAGATCGGCCGAAGTGGGTTTTGCGAATCTCCAACCACTGTCGAGTTCACGATGACACTGCGTTGCGCGGAGAATCGACATGTACATTCCCGCGTCCGGTGGGTAACCTTCGTAGCCTAGTCTCTCTTTGTCTTCGTTCGACAACATGCGATGCAGCAAGTCCCGTCGGGCTTTGACAGAGTTTGAAGACGGATATTCTCGATTGATCAACTCGCTTCTAAAGATCGGAGCCTTGGGATAGAGTTGATCGGCGATGTTTGAGGCCATTTGCGAAAGGACTCGGTATCCTTGGCCCTCAAACGGCGCCCCTGTCCAATACCAATCTGCGCTCGCGAATGAATCACGCAAGGTCGCTTCTAGTTCAACTCGGTAGGCTTCGAGTCGTGCGCTTATTTCGCGTGCCGCAACACGGTCGGTTTCTAGTTCGGTGTGCGTCTTTGCAACGTGCTCCAGAGCGACGAGCTCAGTCGCGGTAGACACAATACCATTCGCATCTGACGGGATTCCGAATACCACTCGCGTCGCGTTCGCGTGGGAACTTGCCGCCAACACTTTCTGCCGCAGTTGCTTGCCCGCGCAACTCCTAGTTGGTAGAACCAGCACAAAATCACCCGCTAAATCTTTCTTGGCTTTGTGGGCTTCAACGAATGAATCAAGTTGGTCGGCGGTCATTAGGGTCCTGCTAAAAAACCGCATAGAACCCTTCTGCTGATAAGAGCGTTTCGCGAGCACAGGGGTGAAAGCAGCCGTTTTCACGACGAGTTCAACTGCGCCGTCACCCAAGTCAGATAACGCTCGTTGAGTAGCTGCTTCGATATCAAAATCGCTTCCGGCGTAAATACCCCAGGACGAAAGATGTTTGCGATAAATAAGGATCGAGAGCTCTGACAATCCTTCCAGCGCAGCTTGCATGCGTTTCAGGCTGAGTTCAGGGAAACAGCTCTGCAAGACATCAGTGTCCGCTGCAAGTCCCGAACCGTTGCGAAAGATTTCGATCAAGGCGACGGTTTTCACGAGTCGCACTTGTACCTGATCTGCTTTGGCTTCAGCGCGCTCAACCGCTTCGACGCTCAATGCCCAGCGGTGTCCGTCAGACGATGACAGGATCGCCGGCTCGAAATTGATTCGCAGATATTCCCAATATTGCCAAGGAGAGTAGTATTCAAAGGGATCAACCGTTGTTGAGTCCAGATATTCCCGAAAGCCGCTTGGCTCTGCTGAATTCAGAAAACTGAATACACTTCGTTCATTCTGCCCAAAGCGACGTTTAGCACTCGGACCGAGGAGGATTGCGGTGATTGGATGCAACGGCCAACAAGCGTCGAGCTTTTCTCCGAGGTCGCTACGCACGACAGAACGCCGAGTCGCGATTGACGTTGCAACTTGATTCGCCACCGCTCCACGTTGGCGGTTTTGTACGGGAGCACTGATTGCCTTACCGATCAGATCGAGAACCTCATCGCTTCCCCCTGCGAGAGAGATATCGATATATCTGCCTTGAACCTTCGCCCATTCTTCACGAGCATCACGGTCTAAGCGGGAAGCATACTGCTCAAAAGGCTGATGAAGGATGCCAATCACCACTAACCGGCCTCGCGAGCGCGACGCGGCCTCAGCCAACTCCTGATAGAAGTAGACATCCTCATCTTGACGCGCTGCATGCTCAAGGAATTTTCCGAGTTCATCAATCAAGAGGAGGACGCCTCGCCGGGCAGGTGACTCTGCGAGCGCGACCAATTCCGCGATGACGTCTCTTCGGGCTCTGGGATTCTTCTTTCGGCGATAGGGCAGGGTATCGAGCTTTGATTTCAGTTCCTCGGCGACACTCGTACGTTTTCCAACGACCGGCAAGACAGTCCATGCGCGTTCATCGGACGCATCGAACGCGCGAAGGATCAGATTGCCTTTCTCTAGTTGTGCCGAGGCTTTAGCCGCCTGTCGGAGGCGTCTATCGGAAGACACAAGCGAAGCAAGTAAAAGCGCTAGTGATGACTTGCCCCCGCCGTATGGTCCTGTCCACGTGAAAGCTCTCTGCTGAGTTTCTAGCAGGTGTTTAGCTACGATTTCGAGCGCGACCCGAGCTGAAGGCTGTAATACGAAGCCTTCAATAGCGTCTAATCGCCCATAGTCGGCATCAATCCTCACGGATCGCAAGAAGCGCCGGCTGATCTCCACCTGCGAAGAAAGACGATTACTCAAACGAAGCCTCCAAGAGACTGTCAATGAGTGCTGTATCGAATTTCTCAACCCTTCGATTGACCTGCCGAATTCCTCCCGAATCCGTCCATACCAAGGCGCCGCGGGTCACTTCTTCGATGGCATGGACTCGCTCTCCGACGGAGTTGTCGTCGAGTTTGAAAACTCTGCCCGGTGAGCCATAATCATGGACTATTTTTTCAAACGGCAGCACCGCGGTCGCGTGGGTCTGTTCCCAATATTGAATCAGAGCGAATGCAAATAACGCGTCGGGAAGAGTCTTCTTCGGCCCCCGCACAAAGGTAAAAGAGTTGGAACTCGTCGCCTGTATTAGTGGCAGTTCGGCCAATACTGATTCGGCAACATCTTCCTTCGATCCAGTGGTCGAGCGCGATTGGTAGCTTGATAGACAAACATCGACATCTCTCCGCAATGTGCTGTCGCTGATCTTGTGCCGAGTCTCTAGGCAGTATTGCTTGATCGATTGGAAGATAGCTTCGCGGTCAAAGTTTTGCTGAGGGATTCGGTTGAACAGCCACCACCACGTCGTCGATTTACGCCCGATGCCTGCTAGTTGCCAATGGATCAGCCACGCAGAAGCAGGATGTTCAAGATATGGATCGAGACCTTCGAATATCTTTCGCGCGAGCGACGTCGCGACATATCCTCCGTTTACCCCTTCCGCTAAGAATCCACATGCCAATGCCCAATGTCGTATCGACATCACCATGTTCTTGCCAACACCGAATCGAACGATTGCGTCTTCTGACGCGAACACAGATTTAGGTGCTTCTCCAGAACGCGGAAGATTCTCGTAGGCTTTCCTGAGCCACAATTGTCGTAGCGGAAAGGTCTCGTGACCTGAAAAATGAAGCGAACTCGGGTTCGCGTTTGATGTAGAGCTCTGCACCTCTGAAGTCTACTGGTGGAGGCCTCCAGTCCGCTAGGGGCAACTGGTGGATTTCACCAGTTCACGACCTCACACATGTGACACTGGTGACGAAATCTAGCCTATCACTATCAAAACAAAGAAGATAGATCATCATGCGGAATAACGCTACATCTCGCGCGGAATAGCTACCGGACAGGGCGCTGCCATCGAAGCGACATGTTGTGATCGTGCTGCATGTTCAGCGCTGATGTTTTCATATGGCGTCGTGCAGAACAGCATCCCTTCTCTGGGCACAGTTGGAGAAGCGCCTTGAGGGCAGGTACGCTGCACCAATTCCAGCAACATCGTGCTCTTGCCGGATGTCGCGAAGAGAGATTCCGACTAACCGATACATTGTCCGGACGACCCAGAGGACAAGTGGCTAGGATGTCTACTGTGCCAAGCGAATCCAGTCCGGCAGGCTAATGTTGCGGAGTGCCTTACCGGAGATACCAGCCCATTCCTGCCGCATTTCCAACTCCGTCTTTCCCGAGAGCTCGGCCTTCCCGGTCAGACCAAAGATCAGTATTCGCCTAGCCAGAGCTCGGTTGTCACCAGACATGATCATGCGTTTGTTCGTTACGTCCCAAAGGAGTCCGGCCCACGGCATATCGCTTAGCTGCATTGGGACTGACGCAATCGCTGCAATGACATTTTCCTGACTGTACCCGGCCCTTAAGAGTTCCTTCATGACTTCGACGACCAACATGAGACCTACTGGACGGTAAAGCAGATGGCCACCGCTCTTGCTGCGATAACTGGCCGCCTTTTGGTCTTCTCGGGTGCTGTCTCTCAGGTCGGACAAGGCTGGGATCGCTTCAATCAACGCATCCCAGAATGTCACGATCTTCTTATATTCGCGCCGGATAATCTGGTCAGAAGGCCTGAACTTCTTGGCATCTCTCCATTCGGTAGTATCCCGGGACAGAAACGTGTCGATCACGTCGTAAAGTGTCTCCAATGTCGTAAAGAACCGTTTGTCAGTTGCCGGGATTGCTTTACCCTTTTTCACTAAGAGGAACTTCGAGAAGAAAGGATGCTGTTCGACGAGCATTCGTGTGAGGATAGCGACAATATCATCCTCGTCCAGAGCGATGATGTCTGCCTTGCTGACTGGCTTGGCATAGCGGTTGAGCGTAGTGAAGAGCCGGCGGCTTCGCTCCATTCCAGCGTCGGTCTTCTTGTGGCCAACCAGGAGGACCACGACTTCATCCGCTTTCAGTGCCTCATTTTCCTGAACTGCCTTCTTTATACCGACTACTCGGTGCTGTCCGTCAATGGCGAACATCTTCTCCCCGCCAGTCAACTTCAGAATCCCCAGCGCACCGTTCAGAGTCTCAGGTATATCCGACTCTTGGAGCTGTTTTGAGCTGCTGATCGTCAATTCATAGAAGTTCGGGTCGCCTCCATAGACTCCCAAAACGAGAGCGTTGAAGAAGCGCTGATCCTGCGTTAGGAGGTATTTCTTAATCGCCTCCGCGTGATTGGATTCATCGAGCTGCCGCTGGATGAGGTCGCGCAACTCTTTATGGCGATGGATCTCGTCCGCCAGCGAGACTCTCTCAGCAATGTCCCCCATTTTCATGAAGGCGGAGTAGTAGATCCAGTCACCCATCTTGGCTCTCAAAGCGGGAAGTTGAAGCATGGTCGAGGGAATTACAGTCATTGGAATGCCTTCCTTATGCGGTGGACCTGCGCATCAATTTGGTCGTTGCCGGGCGGGATAAACGCCGAGAGAAGTGCCTGCTCGATCTCTCGGGGGCTCGTTCCCTCTGGACTCGGAGCGAAGGCGAAGAAGAGATGCGGCCCATAGAGCGGCAAGATTCGTAGTAGTTTCGGCCGGATGCTGTCACTGTCTCGTTCTCGGAGATAGTCGCGGAACCTCTGCAGGAGCGGTCTGTCGGTCTTGCCTATGTACATCAGATACGAGGTATCAAGACTCAACGAAGTCTGCGGTCGAATCAAGAATGCGTAAACACCAGGCAAATTCGAGACGTCGCTAGCCGATTCAGCTGCAAAAGGCACAAGGCTCCATACTAGTCCCGCAGGGAGTATTAGCTCTTCCCATTTCTCGCGCCAAAGTGTGATCGAGTGCGTATGCCGCACGAGAGTTTCGCCGTTGATGAGATCGATGAGCTGGGACATGCTTCAGATGGGCCTGACCTTCGGAAGATTGCCCCGAGGCTACGTACAAACCAGCATACAGATCGCACTTCAGAAATCGCATACGAAAAACTCGAACCAATCGTGGCCAGCCACGAACTCAATTGCCTCCTATCTTTCCTGGAAGCAGGACGTACTCTTCTCCCTAACTCCAGCCGCTTCGCGTCTTCCGTTTTTCTTTTGGGGGCGGGCCTGTTCGAGGCTGTTACGAATGTATGGTCCGCCGCGCGGCTGCAAGGGAAAAGTGGTCGAGAAGACAAGTCTGCGCAAATGCATTCGGCCTTTGGATGGCCTCTATCATGTGTCTCCTAGACCTACGACTAGGCGTCTAGCCCTAAGTCCGCAATCAGCTTGTCCATAATGGATACCGGCACAGGAGCTTGTCCGTCGGCGAGCGCCTCATGAAAAGCTTTCGATTCTTCTGGTGAACAGAGGGTACGAACGGGATACACGACACCGTTGGTGGCGACGACGCGACGGTTCTTCGGTTCGGTGCTGAACCAGACCTCGGATTGTCCATTGTTGATGCGCCTCGCCAGGAGTACCCGATCAGCCATATAGGCAGTCTAGCTGGCGAGCAGTCGTCGACGAAGGACCATCTGTAGATGGACGGGACTGGACCGCCGGTGGTGGCCCGAATCTCCATTCGAAGGGTCGGAGCCGACGACTGCTACCATAGAGCGGATCGGTTTTCAGAGTCGATAATATGCTGAAAACAAATGGCTTGTCGCGTGGGAGCAATAAGGATTTTCTGGGAGCAGTAAGGGAGCAATAAACGGTTCGTAGAGGTCTTTTGGGGGCCTTCAGGGGCGACGGAGGCCTTCAAAATCAATAAGTTACGTGGTCGTCGAAAAATGGCATGGAATGAGTCCCAAGCCAAATTATAGACGGAAAAGGACTTATAAACCGGCAGAGTCGGCAAAACCGGCCCAATGGGCGGTATTTGCGACAAAGATGCGACAAACTTTTGCCAAGCGGAGCACAGGGCTGAACCCGTGGGGGGAGCAGCCCATTACCCCAACAATTGTGCGGCAGCCTGTTGCACAATTGCCGGGAAGACCTTCTAACGCAAAAGCCGGAAAGCCTCCGGTCCCAGGGCATTGCAGCCGTTCGATCCCATCGGATAACCGGGATTGGATGAACATAGTAAAAGGATAAAGATGACGCAAACAGATCTGGACCGGAAGAGCCGAGCCCCCCGAGAATTGTTGATCGAGATCCGTACCTTGATCGAGGACGCACGCAGGCAAACCGCCGCTGCGGTCAACATAGGGCTCACAGTCCTCTATTGGCGTGTCGGTAGGCGTATCCGTCGGGAGGTGCTGGACAGCGAACGCGCCGCCTATGGGGAACAAATTGTCGTGACGGCGTCGCGACAATTGGTTGCGGAGTATGGCCGGGGCTATTCCGAGAAGAATCTGCGCCGCATGGTACAGTTTGCCGAGGTTTTTCCTGATGAGGAGATTGTCGTGACGCTGTCACGACAATTGAGCTGGTCTCACTTCAGCGCGCTTTTGCCACTCAATCAACCCTTCCAACGCGAATTTTATGCTGAAATGTGCCGCATTGAGGGCTGGAGCGTGCGCACCCTGCGCGAGCGTATCGACTCCATGCTCTACGAGCGCACCGCGCTCTCGAAGAAGCCCGACTCACTGATCCGACAGGAGCTAGCGCTTCTCCGCAGCCAAAGCGACATGACGCCTGCGCTCGTCCTCAAAGACCCTTATGTCTTGGATTTTCTGGGGCTGACCGACCGCTTTCTGGAGCGGGATCTGGAGGACGCAATCCTGCGTGAGCTTGAGACCTTCCTTCTTGAATTGG
>Ga0179596_10000370_pt1 | contig 13788 bp, 18 predicted proteins | sample CZODoug1_1_08_16_FD_155494 | JGI IMG/M metagenome (GOLD analysis project Ga0179596, IMG submission 155494) | Vadose zone soil fungal communities from Angelo Coast Range Reserve, California, USA - CZODoug1_1_08_16fungal (Illumina Assembly) | ecosystem: Environmental > Terrestrial > Soil > Vadose...
TCTTGTCACTCTAAATCAGGAAACATCTTTACAGCTGCAACGTCAGGTAATAGTATGGTGCGTTATGATACATCATCAATACCAAAGGTTTATGTATCACCATAAAAGGAGAACGTAATGAATCTTAGTGACAGGAATAGAATTAGTCCAATAACAGATAGAGATAAACCTCCAACCCCACGACAGATTCAAATGATAGCTGAATATGAAGATCTATTAGATATTCAAGCACCTAAAGTAACTAATAGAGAAGATGCTGGTAATCTTATTGAACGACTAATAGCGTTGTCAGTAGGAAGTAACACAGAAAGTCATGATGATTAAATGGACTGTCGTAAATGTGGAATAGGACCATTAGGTCCAGCTAAAAAAGCAATTTATAAAAAGACACATAGAGGTAGAGGTTTATGCACACCATGTTATTTTATAATTAAAAAAGCTGGATTAATTGAAAACTATCCAATGATCACTAGAAATAATAGAGCAAATCGAATTGAAGATTTTTGTGAATTAGCTGCACAAGGTTATGATAGAGAAACGATAGCCGAAAGGTTGAAAGTAAAATTAGAGACATTAGATCGCATGCTTTATCGATCGGCAAAGCAAGATGGAATCAATATACCGTCAGTACCGAAACGACACAAAGAAGCGGGTCAAAAACAATGGTAATCTCTTTGATGCATCCAGAAGATAGTGTGTTTACATGTGTTGTCACTGATGCATCACACAAAGCTGATTCTTCTAGAATTACTGGTCAATCATCGGATACGTTATTTTCTATCTGTAAACATTGCAACGAAAAGATTGTTTGTTATTGGATTGAAGATGATGATAGACTAGGAAATTGGTCACCTTGGATGCGCACTATTGATGGACTACCTATTAAGCCTAAAATCAACAATGATACAGAAGAATTACTTCTGGATATTTTTGTTGATCCAGATCAAAGAAAAGAGCAACATGAAGTGGACGACGGACAAAGTAGCAACTAGACAATGTACCCGATGTAATAAAATCAAACCATTAAGTTCATTTGATTCTGATGAAACAAAGCGTTCAGGATTTGTTGGTAGATGTAGAAAATGTGATCATGAACAACGTGAATACACTGAGAAAAGGAATACACATCGTCAATCAGATTGTTTAAAGAAAAAAGGATACCACACAAGAGAGGAAGCCGTAACCGTAGCAGCAAAAGCAATAACTAGATCTAATTCTACATTATTGCGAGTTTATCATTGTCCTCATTGTGGATCTTGGCATCTCACTAAACAACAAATGATAGGTCATAGATGATGTTGGATGATAAAGAAAGAATTCTATCACTAGAAAAATCAAGACTAGAAACAATCAATGAATTAGCTGCACGTTGGCATAGACATTCTGGTAGTTCAGATAAAGTAGAAATTGGAATGTGTTTAGCTTGGTGTCAAGCTATTGCATTAATCATGGGTATGCAAAATAAAGAAGTGTTTGAAGCATTGAAAGCTAATAGTCTGTGATCACGCACAATTGTTCCCATTGGGCATGTGGTAAATACCGATCGCATGCCCAATGGGAGGGCACATCTACTATCCATTGTGCTCAGTGCGGAGAGTTATTTCTAAGCTCATATGCTTATGACCAGCATCTAGCTGTGAATGCTGAAGGTATTATACAGTGTTTCAACCTTTCAACATTTAAAACAAATGATGGAATACCTATCTTTGATAAAATAATTGAACCTCAATGGGAACCATCATATGCATGGTCATACACTATTAAATTAGATAATGTATTGAAATTTTAAGGAAAATCAAACGTCGGTGGAACTATACTCATGTCTACGTCAAGAACTTGAAGGGTTTTAAATTCTTTAATAAGAGAAACAGCAAGACCTACAGCTTTTGCCGCAATAGCAATATTGAGTATAGTAGTTTCAGAAAATTCAGGATCCTGTGAATCAAATTCAATAGTACCAATATTTGCAGCACTAAAAGTATAAGCTAAAGTAAGTTCATAATGTTGATATGTTATTAAATCAGTAACAGTATTTGCCATTATATTTTTCTCCCCCTATTAAGGAACATCAAATGTTGGCGGATCAATACTCATATCAACAGTAAGAATTTGAAGCGTTTCCATAACTTTATTAAGATGAACAATAAGTCCACTATCATGACCAGCCGTAGCTAAGGCAAGCGGTTCGCTTTCATCAAATTCAGCCTCACTACCAAGAAATATAAAATTTCCTATATTCTGAATAGGATCATCATATACATATTGAAGATTATAAGAATTGTTATCAACTTCTGGACTAATAGTGTTTGCCATTATCTTTCTCCTAAACTGTGGTTTTAACTTGTTGTTGAATATTCATAGCCTTTTCCCAAATTTCCATCCATCTCCATGCATGATTTTCAATGCATAGTTGTGATGCAACATTACGGCCAGCCTCAGATAATTCTTTTCTTTTCTGTTTATCATTGGTTAATTGTTTTAATTCTCTATACCAAATTTTTGGTTTTTCTGCTAATATTCCAGCACCCATATTATGCAAACGTCGATATTCATTACGAGGTGAAGCAACCCACGGGACACCGCAAGCACTTAATTCAAGAGGTTTAAGCCATGATTTTCTTTGATTAAATAATGTCTCTGATAATGGTGCTATTCCAATACCTAGTTTAGCTAATTCATGTGGCCAGTCCTCAATAGACACTGACTCTATACACTCAGGAATCTGGTTCATTCCAAAAGTTTTCATAACTCCATTTAAATCCCCAATGCAACGAAATGAATTACCTTCATCCATTACTCTTGAGATAGAATTACCAACTGCAGAAGGATCATCAGGATGAGAGTGTAATGCAGCTGGCCAACCAATAATAGTATCGTCTTTATGTTCAACATTTAAATACCATTCTGGTATATAGTTAAACAATACATAACATTTATCAGGACCGCCATATCTAGTAACTAATCCTGGAGTGGAGACAGTTACTAGTGTTGCTAAATGACATGCTTCTTTTAAGTTGTTCCATGAATGAGTATATTGACTACTCAGCATTGCATGTATCTGTCCCGCTTTATCTTGCTTAATTCGACCAGATGCAACCGCTGCTTTAACTTCACGTAATGCACGATTAGGATCTAGTTCTACCCATGCTGGATTATGCGGATGAATTGAAGATAAATCATCATCGATATCAATAATTACAGCTATTCCAATATTACGAAGATAAGAAATAACCGGTAATAATCGTCTATCTGTTGTACGCTGAAAAATAACTACATCAATATCTTTATTTATGTCAACACTGTGAACATTACCATCTTTCATGGTAATTCTAATATTTCTATCTTGTTGACGCACAACAGTAACGTCATGACCTGCTGCTTTTAATACCTCAGCAGGCCAAATAATACGGTAACTCCCGCAACCGTAATCATCTGACGGATAACAAACTACTTTCATGTCGCCGTTTTAGATGATGCAACTTTAGTAGCCTGTAAGTCACCAGAAGTAGTTACTGTGACAGGTTTTACTGAATCAGTATCCTTCGATTCATATTTATCCTTAAGATTTTTTACTTCCTCTTCTAAAGCAATTACCCTATCCCATAGCATTTGATAAGACATTTTAATTCTCCTCTATCGGTTCTTGCAGATTAACTACTTGTAACGTGGTGTTTGAATCAATAGAAATAATGTTGTGTATTTCTCCATTTGAATCTGAGAATCTAACAATATAATCAGGATTATTTTTTACAAGATATGTTAAAAATTCAAGTAGTTGTTTGACAGTCATCACATTAGTAGACCTATCCAGTTGTATCCCATTGCCTGACCGGATACTGCATTAGCTCCTGATGTTGTATTAATTATCTGAATTGTAACTAATGTAGAACTCACACTAAAAAGTTGATAACCATAACTACTTGTAGCATTAGTACCAGTTAACGAAAATACTGCAGCTGACGTACCAAATGGATTAGTGAAATTAACTTTTCCACCTGTCCCTACAGTTCCAACTGATCCTCCACCCTGTATTTGTTTTGCACTAGTAATAGAACCATCATCAATAGCGCCTACAATGTAATGATCACCTTGTACAGAAAGCACAACAACAATATCATTAACAACAGGATGGTAACCGCGTGTGTAAGCACAAACAATAGGAAGTGTTGTATCTCCTCCCAAAAAAATAGTTGCTTTTGGCGGTGGCCCAGAACTTATAGAAGAGACAACACCAGTACGACGTAATGCAGTAAGCGGATGATTTTTATCACCAGCCGTAACTAATGCTGTCATAGCAATACTCGATTACGACAATTAACTGTCATTCCACCGTCCATCGCACGAATATTAAGGTCAAATCCATCACCGATCAATGGAAAATCAATATTCTGATCTGGATCAGTTACTTGTATTACGTCTCCGCTTTCTAGTGCATAGTTAGGAATTATAGGTACCGTGATACTATCCGGAATTCCAAGCACGCGCAACAACGTCGTCCTAGCGGCAAGATTCACTTGTGCTTGTGTTGTCATTAATGGTGACGATTCAAAATAAACACGTCTACCTACAGCAGGCGCATAGGTAATTGATTCAGGATTAGTATCTTCAACATATGCACGTAATGGAGTTGTTCCGTCTGCAGGTTCGCTAGTATATACAACTGCGTTATAGAATGATGATGCATCAGCAGAATGTGCCGGACGCATCATCATTGATCTAATTCCAGGAGCATAAGAAATAACTACTGAATCTTCAGCTAAATTAGGTTCTGGTTTTGCAATAAAAGTACCCATCGGATCGCAATATAATTGCCATCCTGCCGATGTAGCAACCGATGTCATAGCATCAGAAATTGGAGTATCTTGATCATATGATTTTGTTCCTGGAACTAAATCTGTTCCTGGTATATTGTAAAACAAACGATTATTAGGAATTGCAGTTTGTAATAATGAAATTAATGCTGTATCACATGTGACGCCAGAAGCAATAGCATAAGGCTGTGTAAATGATCCAGTTAACCACATTCTGTCATAACCGGAAATAGTTAATTGAGGATATGAAGATTGAACACCAGTAACTACTAATGTGCCTACTGGTACAAATTCTTTATCTATACCAAGTGCTATCTCAGCTTGTGTAGCATCCCAATAGCGAACGCCTACCCATGGACGTATTTCTGACGCAACATAAGCAAATAGATCACTTATTTGGTCAGGAAATAAAAGCCCAGATGCATCAACAATATTAACACTACCGCTCCGACGAATAGTATCTGGGCCAACGGTTACACTGCCACCAATGTTTTGAACTTTAGATCCTGAACTAGGATCAATTACAGTTTGGTTTTGTAATGTTGCAATTACTAATCCATTTTGCAATACCTCTAAATAACTGTATTGCTCATGACTACGAGCAAGAGTATCTAGATATCGTTGGCTGACAGGATACATTATGGTGCATCTGTTTCTACATAGGTTAATGTATAAACATCGTTTCTTAGATCAGTGTTAACAAATCCATCAGCATCACACCAATCTTTTTCTGTTAGTATTTCTGAAATATCCCAACCATTAATTAGGACATATGAACGTCCACCCTGGTGCCATAATATTTCCATTACTCCACTGTCAGTTACTACAGCGCGCAATCGTGCAATTTGTGATTCAGTAGAAGTAATGACAATTAATTGCCCATCTTCCCCACTAATCCAATCACGAATTTTTACCGGAGCTGCATTAGCACCCAATGGGTGATAAATAGCAGAATCTTCTGTAAAAGAGAATGATGCAGCCATGCGTCGATTAACAGACAATGATAGTAATGGTTGTGTAACACTACGAAGAATGGTGACCGGATTTTCTACACCAAACAATGTTACATACGTTGAGTTCAAACTTGTTAGAATTGAATTATTATATAGTGTTTGTTGACGTGCTCGATAAAGGACTGGACGTAATACAGGTAATTCATCATCATGACTAAAAATAGTCTGCCCAGTATCAGAACCAACTGCTTCATCAGTTCCATTATTTGCACCATCATCAATATTACGAACTTGATACCACTGTAATCCTTGACTATTACGAGATTGAAAACTGTCAACCGCAATAGAGCCTAATCCCCAACCAATACGTGTAACTAATACACCAATACCAGTAACTGAATTATCATTAGTAATATTGGCCGCAGCAAATACAGCATTTGATGGTGCAGCAACACTAAATACTATCCTTTGTGGAGTCGTTGTTAATGTTACTGGAGATCCAACAGAGGTAGTGGTTGTTGTCTCACTACTATCTTTCCATAGAATTCTAGGTGTAGTGGTGAAAGTTCCGCTTTCTGTCCATGCCCACATAGAAAGCGTATGTATTTGTCCTGCTACAACAGGGAAACGCCATTGCGTAGTATCAGAATTCACTGATCCAGCAATACCCATATTACTTGTTGCCGCAGTTTGTGTAAACCAACGTAACATTCCCGGAGGAGTTCCTCCGGTTGATAAAGATAAATTACAATACTGCCATGTAAAAGAATCACCGGCAGGTGGATTAAACCCATCATTCACATTATGTGTTAATGAACCTCCGCTAGCAATTTGAATATGTGCCCAATTATCGGCCGGTCCCCGTTGATTATCGAGAAATTCACCACGTTCAATAATAACATCTTGCATTCCGGTATATCCACCGGGAGTCCATGAAGTAGAAGAACCTACAGCTAAACTAACTTGATCAACTCTATGTTGTTCATTTGCAGCACCAGTAGATAAAACTTCAATAACAACTAATGCAGTAACAGATAAGGCTGGTGCAACACCAGTAAATGATGCTTGTATATATCCACCAGTTCCATCAGTAACCGTACTACCAAACTGTGTTGAAATAGTTCCATTAGATGCATTTAGCCATCTAACCCCAACAGCACAAGAACGTGCAGATACAAGAGATCTAAATGATGCTAACACAGTATAAGTAGTTCCTGGATGAACAGTTGGAGTATCTCCTACTAAAGAACAACGTGCAACCATTGTTCCGGCTGCAGTTGAATTCAGTAACATATCTGCTAATCCATCTAATGGGTTAACAGTACTACGCACGGGTGTCGACATATTTGAATCAGCAGTCCATGATCCTACAGTTGATTCAAAACTAGCATTATCACTTGTTAATAAGTTAACAGTAGCAGTTGTTGTTAGTAATGCTTGATACGTATGTTTATCTTGTAATAAAGATGCAGTTATTGTTGGAGTATATGGGACAGTGTAAGTAACAGAAAATGTACCTGACGGTTTCCAATCAGACCACCAGAGGTTACCCTGCGGTCCAGGCCAACTTTGTGCAAGTTTTACATATGCCTTATAAGTAACTCCATTTAATAAATAAGCTTGTGTAGTAGCACCAACAATAGCACTAGTATTAGCACCGGAATTTTGATTACTATCCCATGCTGGAATACTAGTGTCAGGATCAAAATTAGCACTACCATATGTACTAGAATCAAATATCTTTACTTGCCATGCAGTTTGCGGATCTCCATCGTCATCTTCATAAACCCAGTTAACTGTTGGCTGTGCATTGTTGGCTACAGTAACAACAGTTGGAGTTCCAGAAACAATGGGTTGTTGATTTATATCGACATCAATATATAATTCGTATACTCTGCCAAAGTTTCCTGATCCATCATTAGCAAGAAAATAAGATGTTTGTAATCCAATTAAATTAACAATTCCTGCAGACCATGCACGTCCCCCCGGCGCAGAATAAGCAGGATTTCCAGCAAAGGTAGTAATTGTTTGTGTGCCACGGGTGAAGTATGATGAACCAACAGTTCCTAATGAAGTATTACTATCATCATAAATAGTATTGTGCATTGTTTCAGTTCCACCGCCGGCTACGCTATGGCTATTGCGTTGCCGTACTGTTAATGATTTAATTCTTTGTCCTGCAGAAAGTGCACTTAGATTTCCCAAGCTAACGCGAAAATATCCCTGCTGAACAGTGCCAACAACAAATGAAGAATCAGAATTATCTGAAACAGCCTGCCACCGTGTAGAAGCTCCATTAACACTGAATGGTGCATTAGATAAAACATCACCATTTGGTCTTAAGGTTGTAATCGTCATAATCTAGATCCTCTTACAGCTTTAGCGATTTGACCCTTACTTACCATAGTGATAACACCATTACTATCAAGATGTGCATTAAAAGAAATCTTAGAAATATTTCTTGCTACAGCCATACCAAGTTTTTCATAATCAATTGATGTATATGATGAATTACTAGTTGAACTATTACGAATAGATGTTGCCTGTGTTGCTGGAATAATCATCTCATCTTTGTGTACTAATGCCAACTCCGTTTGTGGTACTTGCCATGCACCCTTTGCATATCCCTTAAGATGAAATGCTTTTCCTACCGATTTAGCAAGCACCTTTCCCAATTGTGTCATTTGCTTTTCTAGAGATGCCGATTGTGATTTAAGACCATTAACAAATGACTTTGCAATATTGCCACCTATTTGTGCATTGACAGCAGTATTTCCAAGTGTTTTACTAGCACTATTGATTGCTCTTTGAGTTTTGTTTATATCTTTTATAGTAGCCTTTGATCCAGATGCTAAAGCTGCAGCAGTTGCACCGCCTGCATCAACACCTTCACCTGTAATCTGTGCAATTAAATCTTTTGATAAACCTAATTTAGACAGCTTCTTTAGATTTGCTGTAAATGCTAGAATTGCTGCAAGTTTTGACTTTAAACTTGTATCAAGATTACTTGCACTGGATACAGTGCCAATACTCGATAATGATGCTGATGATAATGCCTCATCTTTTACCGATGTTGCAACAGCATTAGCCGCTGAGATTTGTGCAGCTATTTTATCTCGTTGTGCAGCAAGGCGTTGCATTTGTCCATTAACTCGACTAACTGTTGCAACTAATCTAGATTGTGCTGAACCACTAAAATCTTTACCAATAGATTGTGTAACAGATTCAGCGGCAGCCTTAATTGATCCGCGAGCGCGAGAACCAGTAAATGCAGATAGAATAACATCAAGAATATGTTTACCAGATGCAGTGCGTTCACTACGTTGTGCAGCGACTGCATCACTTTCAGCTTGCTTCACATAATTAATTAAGAAATCAGATTGTTTCTTACTATACTTTGCTTTATGAATTTCATCAAAAATCTGTTGTGTAAATTTAGCAATATCTGCACGTGACGTTGAAAGACTAATTTCAGCATTTAATTTAGTTGAAAGTGATTTTGCAGTATCACGAGTTCCAGAAGTGACGGCTCCTTTTACATCACCACCCGTTGCATAGGTAGCGATAGAAGCCATCTGCTTAAGCATTCTAGCTGATGTTTTATTATCATAAACATGTGCACCGCCCTTGAAGTGCACTAATTCAGGACCGGCATCTCCAACAACTCCCCAACTGCCTGCGTTTGGATCTCCACCCTTTGCGTACCAATGTGGACTTCTAGATAACCAAGCACTATATGCAGAAGCAGGTGAACCATAGGCTCTTTTAATATAAGTTAAACCATCAATAATCTGTTTGTTTGGGTCGTTTGTTTTTCCATACGGCATTCCGGCCCAGGTAGAATCAAGGAATTGTGCAATACCATACGCTGAACTAGTTGGGTTAGCAGCATTTTGATTCCAACCAGATTCACCATTCCACAAAGAAACTAATGCAGAGAATTGTGATTGATCCCAACCAAAATGATTTAATACACTTTTAGCATAAGCCTGGTTTGCCGCTGCTCCTTGACTGTGGGCGCGTTGATCACCACTCCCTCCGCCTAAACCGAGTTTACCTAAACCAGATGCTCCAATATCATATCCAGTACTCTGTAATGCTTCTAAACCTTTTTTAGATAAATCAGAAACTTTTACTAAACCTTTTTTAACTATAGACTCTAATACCTTAGGAATTGATCCAACTAAATTTTTTGCTAATGCAGCTGGATCATGCAACAACATACCTTTAATAAATCCACCCATGATGTGGCCACCCAGGTCCATCATGACTTTAGACGGTGAACTAATTTTGAATAAATTAACTACTGCATTTTTTATTGGATTAAATATATGACTCTTAACCCAGCTAGCTACATTACCTAATTCGTTGAGAATTCCACTAAACAGACCAGAAACTATATCCCTTCCATTTTGTTTTAACCAAGTTGAAGCTCCACTGAGATAACCCTTAAATCTACTTCCTATATTAGTAAACCAATTACGAATAGTTGACCAACCGCGAGAGATACCTGACCATAAACCATTAATTAAATTTGTACCACGACTGACTAATAAACTTCCAAATCCCTTAAAATACCCAGCAATTCTGGATCCTATACCAGAGAACCAGTTAGAAACAGTGGTCCAACCTGTTTTAATGCCTCCCCATAATCCATCTATAAGTGCTTTACCTTTACTGGATAAAAGAGATCCAAGACTTCCAATTGCTGATTGAATAGTTGAAGGAAGATTTCTAAAGAATGTATATACTGCTTTAAATGCATTGTAAACACCAATACCAAAGTTAACAAAAGCCTTAATAACTCTGGCGATTGTAGTAATAACTAGAATTAGTGTCTTTACAGCACCAACTAATAAATACCCAACAAATCTAATTAATGGCGGTAATACTTTACCAAGAATTGTTGCAGCAAACTCAAGAATTTTTCCAATGACTTTAACGACGACTATGATTACTGCTTCAATAGTCGGTTTCCATTCATTGAATTTTTTGAGCAATATAACTAATGCAGGTAATACATTTGTTTGAATAAATTTTGCTAATGCATCGAAAACTGGTTTAAGTCTTGAACCAACAGCAATAGCAACTTGGAGAATAACAGGAATAAGTTTTGTTGCTATCCATTGTGCAATAGAAACAATAATAGGAATTACATAAGTAGATATAATTTTAACAAACTGAACAAAAATTGGTATTAAGTGAGCTTGCATCCAAGTATAAATAGAAATAATAGCGGGAAGAATATAAGTTGTAAATGTATTAGTTAAAGATTTAATTATAGGTATAACACCAGATGCAATAGTTGTAACTATGTGTTCAAGACTTGGTAAAAGTTGAGTTATTAATGTTGAATAGAATTTCATAACTACTGGTACAATAGTTTCAAAATAAGTTTTTAAAGTTGAAAATACAATACCAACTATTGTACCCAATGAAGAAAATGCAGATTTAATAGGTCCAGTTGCTTTAGATATAGCTCCGCCGCTAGATGTTAAATTAGCAATAAAAGCTTTAACTCTATCGACTATTTCAGATAAAATAGGTGATACATAAGTTTTAACTATACCAGCAAAATTTTTAATCGGTGGAATTACTTTAGTATCAATCCAACCGCCGAGTGTAAATAATACTGGAATGAATTTGTTAGCAATAAAATTTTCTACAGCATCTAATGCTGGTAAAAGTTTTGTTCCTAATTCCTCCTTCATTACTTTCCATGATGCACGCATTTTATCGCCTGCAGTTGCTTGAGCTACAGCAGATCCACCGAACTCTTTATTCAACTCGCCAAGAATAATTTTTTGTGCATCAAGCGTGTGACCAGAATTAACTAACGATGTAATAGTTTTTTGTTGGTCTGTAGTAAAAGCAACACCAACACGACGTAATGCTGTGATTCCCTTGATTGGATCATTGAGTGCTTTACCTAATTGAATAGCTGATGATTTACCTGACTGTCCTAATGCGACAGACATATCACCAACGGTTTTTGTTGCTTGATTAAATATGTCATTACCTTTACCAACTTCATTACGAATGCCGGTAAAAGTTAAAAGCATATTTTCATTTGATTTTATCTGATCATCATCAATACCAGTTTTGCGAGAAATAGAACTTGCTAATTCTTCAACATCTTTAGCTGTAACATGCGCAGCAGAGCCAGTTGATTTGATTACTGCAGCAGTTTGTGCTGTTGTTTTTTGTGCTTCTCTTCCAGCCTCAATAGCTGATTTGAAAAACTCTGTTGCTTTAGATGCAACTTCATATGCACCAACAACTTCTAGTGCACCCTTAGCATTTTCTTTAAGAGAACTAAACATTCCCTCATGTTCTTTTGTTGCTCTATTCACAGATTTAGTGGTTGACGTAGTGATGCCATCTAAATCTTTTTCTACACCTTTTACTGATTTACCAACGTTACTTTTTAAACCAGACGTAAAGTTTTTAAAGTCGCCAACAAGTTCAATATATGCCCGATCAATTGGTGTTGGCATAGTGAACTCACCTTAGTTTAAGTATTGACATTCATAGCACGGAGGAATGACGCGCTGGCGTCCTCTTCTCCATGCCACCAGTCCGGCACTCCCTCAACTGCAGGCACAATTTCCCTGTATTTATTTAAACCTGGAACATACCATTCTGTTATATGAAATGAATTATCAAGATCTACTCGAGGATTAGTGTTATCCTCATCATCGTAATTCAGACGCTGTAACATGGTGAAGTATATTAAGTTTAAGAATCGGTCTGGGCTGAGAGTTCTGATGTCAATTCCATTGGAGAGAGATTCACCGTCAATTTCGTGCCATCTTCCGGATTCGGTGACCCATCTGACGAGTCCGACGATGGCTCCGTAGGGCGCATTCCATATTCACCCATTACCCATGGAATTATTTCCATTACTTGAAAAATGGAAATTGGATTTGATTTATCCGCCATACGAGAAATAAATTTTTCTGCTGATTCTTTTGTAAGAACCAATTGTGCAACAGCACGAAAGAATTTTGGTTGATTCTTCATATCAGCTTCGCCGATACTTTCAGTCAACCCAACAAATTCAATGAGTTCATCGACAGCAAGGTTAGGAACTCCAATAAAAATATCATCGTCAATTTTAAATTTGACGTCAACTTTTTTACTGAAATCTTTTACTTGCGGATCAGCTGGCGTGATCGTTGTTTCTGTCATGGCAATACCTCCGACTCGCACAATAACAGCGCAGTCGGCCGCCTCATGACAAATGTAAATTTAGAAACTCAGCCCATGACTTCATGCAATGCATCATTTAAAAACGGTACTGGTTTTTGTCCGCTAGTGTGAGTTGCAAATACGGATTGTGAAGATCCTTTAGGCTGAAATACCATAAACTTTCCGCGCTGAGGAAATATTTGAGAAGATGTAGGTCCAAACAATCCAGTTCCATTGTGGACATATAAAGCATAATCTACATCAGTTCCTATTTCAGCTTTTAAAATTCCAGCTTCAGTGACAATTTTTAAAGTAATAGATGCACGTAAACGGCCCTGGTCAACAGGACATCTTTTCTTTGCTGCATTTTGTATACGTAATCCCTTACGTAGCAACTCTTTTGCTAAAGCTCCGGTTGGACCTTTTAATTGTTTGTTAATTTGAGATGAATTTATTTCCTGTCTAACATTAATACTACTCATCTATTAACTCCAACAACAAATTGAAGTTCTGAACCAACACATGCGCCTTCAGGCCCAACAAATAATTGCTGTCTAATCATATAATCAACAATATCATTATCTAATAATAAAGATCTCAACTGTTCAAGAACACTACACATTACTCTTTTAGCATCATCAATAATCATAAGTGCAGAATTGTTTAATGCATCAGTTGTTGGAGCTAAACTCTTACCATCTCCTGCAGGTTGCGGAGCGCAGCGAATTATCTGCATAATCATATCTGCTGCTAATACTCCACCCTCGCATGCATCAGATGTAGATGCTTCTATAGGGAATTGATCAGTAAGAAAAAATCTATTAATTGATAAA
>Ga0179596_10000371_pt1 | contig 13769 bp, 7 predicted proteins | sample CZODoug1_1_08_16_FD_155494 | JGI IMG/M metagenome (GOLD analysis project Ga0179596, IMG submission 155494) | Vadose zone soil fungal communities from Angelo Coast Range Reserve, California, USA - CZODoug1_1_08_16fungal (Illumina Assembly) | ecosystem: Environmental > Terrestrial > Soil > Vadose...
GGGCACCGCCGGCATCCGAGATATCGGTGCTGGTAAGACCGCTGTAGTTACCGCGCAGGCGACTGTAGGTGTAGGCAACCTGAGCATAGAAGTGGTTGCTCATGGTCTTGGTGAGGCGGAATTCGATTCCGTCGTAGTTACGCGCCGGCTTAGGCTGGATCTTGCAAGTTGGGCAAGAGGTGGTGGGCCCACCAGTATCGATGCCCTCTCCGGGGTTCGCGATGATGAAAGCCTCACCGTTCGGTCCAACGTAGCCTACGTCTTCGATTGCATGATCGACACGGACGCGAGTGTAGCGGGACTCGAATGCCAGCTTGTTGCTGATCTGGTAGTCGATACCGGCAACGGCCTGATGCTCACGATAGGGCTTGAGGCTGGGGTCGACGGCCGCGCCTTGCGAAGGATCGTTCGAAGGAATGCGGTAGTTGACGTTCTCGATGAAGCGCAGCGTCGAAGGCGTGGAACCGCCAGCGAAGGTGGCCTGCGTGCTGGAGTTGGTGTTGCCGCAATAGTGGCCGTTCGCAGCCTTGATCGGGTGGATGGAGGTCCAGTCCGGGGTGTCGAGGGCGTAGACGCAATCATCCCAGTAGTTGCCGCCAAAGGAACCGATGGCGAGGTTCAGCTTCATGACGTCGTAGAAGACGCCATAGCTGCCAAACAGCTTCATCTTGCCGTTCTGGAAGACATCATAGGCAGCGCCGAGACGAGGCGAGATCTTGTCACCGAAGCCGAAGCTAATACCAGAGGGGAACTGATTGTACGCGGGGAGATATTCCTTCTCCATACGGATACCAAGGTTGAGGGTCAGCCCCTTGCCGGCGGTCCAGCCATCTTGGATGTAAAAGCTATGGTTATTGCTGCTTGCCTTGCCTGTGACTTCGTTACCATCGCGGATAACGATGTAGCCGTAGTTGCCGCGGCAGGATGCACCCGTGGGAGCCGTTCCGGCTGTGTTGGTGGAACCACCGTACTGGCCATACAGAGCAAAGTTCTGATTCTCAATCGCAAGGCAAGCTGCCTGTCCAGCAGTGGTCTGAGCACCATAGTTTGAGGTGTAGCTGATACGGGTGAGGGTATTAGTAAAGATTTGGTTAACGTTCTCCGAGAGGTGGTTCAACTGGTAGCCGACCTTGAGGTTGTGCTGTCCGAAAAAGCCCCTCTTGAAGTAGGCGAGATCCTGATTGAAGGTGGTGCGGTTGTTCGCGTTGTACTGGTAGGCCTCGTTGGGGCCGATATTGTAGTTGCCCGACGACTTGACGCCGTTGGCGAAGGTGTTACCGAGCAGACTACCGTTGAGGGCCGGGGTAGTCGCCGCGCTCGTGGTAAGCCAGAGAAAGCGATCACCAACGGGAAGACCGCGATCCGCGTAGTTCTGGAAGAACTGGCCGAAGCGGGTGGTTGCGACGAGATTGGAGGTCAGCGTGGCATCAAGACCGGTGTTGAAGATGATGTTGGGCTGAACGTTACCGATGGCGCCCTGGTAGGAATCCACGAGGTTGTTGGTCGCGGAGTTGAAGAGGCCGTCCTTCGAATCCGAGGTCGGGAAGGTAGTGCCGGTCTGACGGAGGTAGGAGTACTGCCACGAACCGAAGACACGGAACTTGTCGGTAATCTTGACGTCGAGGCGAGCGAGTGAGTAGTACTGCTGATCGCTGAAGTTGAACTGACGGACGCCGGCGCAGTTGTTGGTGCTGGCGCAGGTTGGCGAGTTGAAGTTCACTGTGCGGCGCTGGGTGCGGAAGTTCGGAGCAGCCGAGATGAAGAGCCAGGCGCGATCCTTGATAAGATAACCGCCAGCCGCAACACCAGGCTGCACCATGCGGTAGTGATCCTTGACTGGGTTGTAAAACTGGACGGCGTAGTCAGTGCGATTCGCGGAACTGTAGCTTGTGCTGTTGGGGTCGTAACGGAGGCTGGGCTGCTGGTTGAAGGGGCTGGAACCGTTGGACGTGGAGTCCATCGGGTCGCCTTCGTAGTAGGTAAAGATGCTGCCGTGCCAGGTGTTTCCACCGCGCGCCTGAACCGCGTTGATGACGCCGCCCATGGCGCCGCCGTTTTCCGCGTCGATACCGGAGGTCTTGATCTGCACTTCCTGAATGAACTCGAAGGGAGCATTGGCGGACGACTTACCGGTGACCATGCTGCCGGTCTCCTGACCTTCGATGAGGTAGGAGTTCTCCGACGTTGCAGCGCCATCGATCTGGAAACCTCCCTGTAGAGGCTCGTTGCGCGCGCCGGGGGCGAAGGCGATGACGGACTGGAACGAGTTGCCACGGGGAGCATAGTCGAGCTGCTCCCGAGAGACGTTGGTCTGCGTACGGGATTGAGTAATGTCGATCTGCGGGGTCGCGGCAGAGACTTCAACAACAGTCTTGTCGGATCCGACCGAGAGTGTGAGATCGATGCTGGGAACGCGACCGACCTGGAGCATCACGTCCGTACGCTTGAGCTCTGAGAAACCCGTGGCTGTCGCGCTGATGGTGTAGCTGCCGACGGGGAGGTTGGTGAAGCGATAGTAGCCGGAGCGGTCGGTGGAGATGGACTTGGTACCGATCAGTTTGTCACTGGTGAGCACGACCGTGGCATTCGCGATCAGGGCACCGGAGGAGTCCTTGACGGTTCCCTCGAGTCCTGCGGTGGTTTCCTGGGCTCCGGCTGCCGGAATAAGGGCGAGCACGAGCAGGAATACGCTGAAGGCAGCCGCGAGGGTGCGGCATGCCTTGGTGAAGGCATTTTTCATTGGTATGACCTCTTCGGAAAATCTCCTGGTCAAGCAGGTCCAGGAGTAAAGCGTTTGATCGCCGCGGTCTCTGCCGCTTATGGCGTAGAACGTACAGGGTTACTTCCCCAGGAATCGGGAGTGTTGAAATGCCCCTCAACACGAGGGGATAACAAGCGGCCCCGAAGGAGCGCTCGTTGAATCAGGATGTTGGGTACACGACAGAGCCTACAGTGGGTCACCGCGCTCGTCAATTGTTTATGAAATTTATTTATACGATCCGTTCATTTTGGGAAACATTTCAGCCCTGGAATACGTATTGGGTGTTTCGGAGAGGCTCCGGATGCCACATACCGGTCTCCGTGGCTGGGGGCTCCATTTGGGGTTGGGGGCGGGTTCCCACCTTCGCGACGATACAGCTGTCGCGAAGGTGGGGCACGGATCATGGCTCGGGGACAGGAGAACAAGCAACAGCAAAGGCAACCGCAGATCCCCTGCAGGGATGACGAACAAAAGGGCAACGGCAACAGCAGATTCCCCTTCGGGAATGACAACCCAATAAAGCCGTTTTATAGGGGGATGTTGCCGTGTTTTTTCGCGGGGCTCTTTTCGCGCTTGGTGGAGAGCATGTCTAGCGCGGTGTTGAGGCGGCGGCGGGTTTCGCTGGGCGGGATGACGGCGTCGATGTAGCCGCGTTCGGCTGCTACGTAGGGGTTGGCGAAGCGCTCGCGGAACTCGGTGACCTTTTCGGCGCGGGCTTCTGCGAGGACTTGCAACTTTTCCTGTTCCGTAAAGGGTTTGCCCTGGGGCCAGATGGCCTCGGCCTGTTGGACGGTGCGGGCTAGCTCGCTCTTGTAGACGATGTTGACGGCTCCCTCGGGGCCCATGACGGCAATCTCGGCGGTGGGCCAGGCGAGGTTGAGATCGGCTCGTAAGTGCTTTGAATTCATCACACAGTAGGCTCCGCCGTAGGCCTTGCGGGTGATGACGGTGAGCTTGGGGACTGTGGCCTCGGCGAAGGCGTAGAGGAGCTTGGCGCCGTGGCGGATGATGCCACCGTGCTCCTGCTGGACGCCGGGCATGAAGCCGGGGACGTCCTCGAAGACGATGAGGGGGATGTTGAAGGCGTCGCAGAAGCGGACGAAGCGGGCGGCTTTGACCGAGGCGTTGATGTCGAGGACTCCGGCGAGGAAGGCGGGCTGGTTGGCTACGATGCCGACGGGGCGGCCGTCCATGCGGGCGAAGCCGATGACAATGTTGCGGGCGAAGGACTCCTGGACCTCGAAGAAGTAGGCCTCGTCGACGATGCGGGTGATGACGTCCTTGATGTCGTAGGGCTGGTTGGACTCGGTGGGGACGAGGGTGTCGAGGGACTTGTCGGCGCGGTCGCGGGGGTCGGTGTTGGGCTTGCGTGGTGGGTCTTCGAGGTTGTTGGAGGGAATGAAGGAGAGGAGTTCGCGGACCAGGGCGAGGCATTCACGGTCGTCGGCGGCCTGGAAGTGGGCTACGCCGGAGAGCTCGTTGTGGGTGGCGGCGCCGCCGAGGTCGGACATCGTCACGTCTTCGTGGGTGACGGTCTTGATGACGTCGGGGCCGGTGACGAACATGTAGCTGGTCTTGGCGGTCATGAGGGTGAAGTCGGTGATGGCGGGCGAGTAGACGGCTCCGCCGGCGCAAGGGCCGAGGATCGCCGAGATTTGGGGGATGACGCCGCTGGCGAGGGTGTTGCGGAGGAAGATGTCGGTGTAGCCAGCGAGGGAGACGACGCCCTCCTGGATGCGGGCTCCGCCGGAGTCGTTGAGGCCGACGACCGGGGCGCCGACCTTCATGGCGAGGTCCATCATTTTCACGATCTTCGCGGCATTTGCTTCCGATAAAGACCCGCCGAGGACGGTGAAGTCCTGGGCGAAGACGAAGGTGACGCGGCCGTTGACGCGACCGTAGCCGGTGATGAAGCCGTCACCAGGGACGCGCTGGTCGGCCATGCCGAAGTCCGTGGCACGATGGGTGACGAACTTGTCGGCCTCTTCGAAGGTGCCCTCATCGAGGAGGAAGTCGATGCGCTCGCGGGCGGAGAGCTTGCCGGCGGCGGTCTCGCGGGCGCGGCGGTCCGGGCCCCCGCCCTCCTCGGCGATGGCGTTGCGGGCGGCGAGTTCGAGGAGGTGAAGGGCGTGCGGAGACGGGGTGGCTTCGGCCATAAGATCGTGATTTTAGCAGTGTGAGGCGACGGGTTTCGAGGCGCGATGGGCTGGGACTGCGTAAATCAGCCAGGACTGCGTAAAATAGGAGGATCGTAAAGTTTTGCAGTCTGAAGGATGGTTTTCGATGAGCATGGGTACGACGACGGTTTTGATGGCGCAGGTTGAGCAGGCTGCCGCGGCGGCAGGGTTGAAGGTTGTGGCGACGGAGCCGGGTGTGGACTTCTCCGGTGCGGCGACGACGAAGTTTACGCTGGCTCTGGTGAGCGATGCGGCTAAGACGACTGGGCTTGAGCTGAGCGAGAAGTTTGAGTTTGGCCGGACCGATCTGCTGGAGGCGGTGAAGGGTTATCTGGCGGAGACGGCGACGCGGCTGAAGAATCCGAGGCCGGAGTGCGCGATGACGCTGGGCGGTCTGCCGGTGAGCTTCCAGAAGTTCGGATGGCCGTTCCATCCCTCGAGCTCGGGGGCGGATACGTTCCTGGTGCATGGCGAGGTGAAGCTGGAGGACGGCGAGAACAGCCTGCTCCATGCGAAGATTGCGGCTTCTATGACGGTTACGTTCGCCACTATCGTTCCGGCGATGGAGCAGCCGTTTGCCGAGGGCTTTATCTATAACGCAGTGCGCAAGACGATGGACCAGGGGCAGCTTGAACTGGTGAAGAGCGGCAACCGCCAGCCGGTGCCCGTGACGACGCGCTACTACAGCATGAAGCAGGGCAAGTTCATCTTCAACGATACGAACGAGGAGCAGCGGCGCGAGTTTCTGGGAGCGAAGGTGTATTGGCTCTCGGGTGTGCTGGGCAACGGTGCGCCGGTTTGGGTGCTCGATCCGCGCGATGCGCAGTATCTGAACACGACGGTCAGCGATTTGAAGGCTTCCGTGGCTACGCTGGTGGCCGATGGGCTGGTGACGGCTACGGGCGATGAGGGATTTGTCGTTCCGACCGCGAAGCTGATGGAGGCTCGGGCGCAGTACGAGGTCGATATGGCCGATGCGCTGGCTTTCATCAAGCCTACGTTCAATGAAGATATGCGCGGCGGGCACACGAATATGTAGCTGGAGAGGTCGGACCTCTTGCCTTAAATTCTCTCGAAAAGTGGTATGAAATGCACCGGTTTCGGTGCATTTCGTGCATCTATGGTCTTCTAAATGGGTTACGAGCTGGTGACGTGGAATTCCCAATGTTTCACCAGAGGATTTTTTGTGGCTAGTTTGTGGTGAAAACGTGGTCCGTTAGTGGGCCAAAGTATGGAAAACGTGGATAGCGGGTGGTGGGTGGAAAGTTTTGGATTCGATAATCGGACAGGAACAAAAGATTGTGAGGAAAGAGCGGAAAAGGCGGAAGAAGAGACAAAGGCAAGGGCAACCGCAGATCCCCTGCGGGGATGACAAACAAAAGGGCAACGACAGGAGCAAGGGCAGAAGCAGATTCCCTTCGGGAATGACAACCAAAGGGACAACGGCAAGAGCAAGGCAAAGGCTAGAAGCAACACTTGGGCGGGGTGTGGGTTTGATCCTGCTGTACGGCGACTCTGGTTTTCTGGAGCGCTGAAAGGAGATGGTGATGCGAACGATACGTCTTGTTGCTCCGGTGTTGGCTTTGGCTCTGTTGGGTTCGGTGGCGGTGGCGCAGTATGGGCCTCCTCCTCAGCGGGATGGATATGGGCAGGGTGGGTGGGATGTGCCGCCGGGTGAGCTGCGGGAGATTGCGCGGCAGGGGTTTCGCGATGGCATTGTGGGTGCGCAGCGGGATGTGCAGAATCATCGGCGTCCGAATGTGAATAACCGCGATGAGTACAGACGCCCAAATGTGCCGGGCAATGTCTGGGGCGATTACAGGATGGGTTTCCGCCGGGGGTATGAGACGGGAATGCAGCATCTGCTTGGGTATCCCCCGCCGCCGCCACGTCCTTACTAGCTTTCTGACGGCTGAGTAGAATTGGCTTGCGTGATGCTTCGGCTCGCGCAGGCCTTTTCTCTTTTTGCGAGCGAGTCTGGAGAGTGTGCGTGAAGCAGTTACAAGTTCGGCTTTGGTCGGTGGCACTGGGTGGTGGGCTATTGATGGCTCCGGTTGCGGGTTGGGCGCAGGCGGCGAAGAAGGCCGCGCCGGTAAAGACGGCTCCGGCACAGACCGAGACGCAGGATGTGCAGGCGACGCCGGGGGCGGCGGCGAGGCCGAGGGTGGTGGAGCCCGATGTGGCCGGGATGCGGCGGCGCGATGCGGACTCCGTGGCGATTACGGTCCCGGGCAAGCATGGCGGCGATAGTTCGCCAGAGCTGCTGATCTTTGGCTTCGACTTCGACGGCGTTCCTGTGCCGACGGGCAAGCTGCACTTCAAGGAGCTGAGTCCGGGGGTGTTGGAGATTCGGTCGCTGGCATCCGTCGTGGGGAATTGGCGGTTTCATGTGCGGGATGCGGCGGACTTCTATGGGCTGGGCGAGCACTACGACACGCTGAACCATGCGCATACCGTCGTGAAGAATCTGTCGGAGGACAACGGCGGGACGAAGGGGAGCTCCACGTATAAGCCGATGCCCTTCTATATGAGTACGACGGGCTATGGGCTTTGGGTGGACACGACGGCCGAGGCTACGTTCGATATGAACGCGACGAACAAGGATGATGCGATCGTCGATGTGGCAGCGGGGCGGCTGCGTGTGGTGGTGTTTCTGGGGCCACAGTTCCGGACGATTCTGGGGAACTTCACGGCGCTTTCGGGGCGGGCGATTGTGCCTCCTTACTGGGCGTTTGCGCCTTGGAAGGGACGGGACTTTCATCAGAGCCAGGCGCAGGTGGCGGAGGACGTGGATAAGATGCGGGCGTTGGGGTTGCCGGCGAGCGTGATCCTGATCGATTCACCGTGGGCTTCCGCGTACAACAACTACAAGTTCAACCCGAAGCAGTTCGACGATGCGCCGGGGATGGTGAAGCATCTGCATGAGCAGGGCTACAAGATGGTGCTTTGGCATACGTCGTGGATCAACTCGAAGAGCGACCCGCCGCATGAGGCTGGGTTCGCAGGCAAGATTCCGGCGATGAGCGACAACTACGCGGAGGCCGCTGGGAATGGGTACTTCGTGAAGAATCTGAAGGGTGAGCCGTATGTGGGGCGGTGGTGGAAGGGCGAGGGTTCGCTGATCGACTTTACGAAGCCGGCGGCGAAGCGTTGGTGGCAGGATCAGGTGCGTCTGGCGATTGCGGCTGGGGCCGATGGCTTCAAGGATGATGATGCCGAGGGGAACTTTATTGGGGATGTGGCCTTCGCCGATGGCAGCGACCAGAGGGTGATGCGGAACCGGTATGCGGTGCTCTATAACAATGCGGTGGAGGAGCTGATCCAGAAGGATCTGAAGGGCAATGGGGTGTTGTTTGCGCGGAGCGTGACGGCGGGCGCGAATGGGATTGGGATGCTTTGGGGTGGAGATAACGAGGCTAGTTTTAGTCCGGATAACGGGCTGCCTACTGTCGTGACGGCCGGGATTGGCGCGGGTTTGAGCGGGATGCCGCTGTGGGCGAGCGATCTGGGCGGGTATGAGAAGACGGCCTCCACGCCGGACGTTCCTCTGCTGATGCGGTGGACGGAGTACTCGGCGTTTTCACCGGTGATGGAGGTGATGTCGGAGGCGAACATCTCGCCGTGGGACTTTGACCAAAAGACGGGGGACGCGAAGACCGGCGGGACGTGGGCGCTCGACAACTACCGGAAGTACTCGGTGCTGCATATGAGCCTGTTCCCTTACCGGTATGCGGCGGCGATTGAGGCGCAGAAGACGGGTATGCCGATCATGCGGGCGCTGGTGCTCGACAACCAGAATGATGCGCTGGCACGGGTGCGGAAGGACGAGTATTTGTTTGGGCCGGATATGCTGGTCGCGCCGGTGGTGGACGAGGGGCTTTCGCGGGTGGTGTATCTGCCGGAACATGCGGGGCCGGAAAAGGCTCCGGTGCGTTGGATTCAGTACTGGACGGGCGTTGCGACTGAAGGTGGAACGACGATGGTGGAGCAGGCTCCGCTCGATACGATTCCGGTATGGGTGAGGGCGGGTGCGGTGTTGCCGAAGATTCCCGAAGACGTGATGACGCTGGTCCCCGCGACGGAGAGCGGGAATACGAGCATCAAGACGCTGGATGAGCGGAGGGTGTATGAGATCGTCGGCAGCTCAAGCGAGGATGTGACGGCTACGGACTTCGAGGGGCGGGTGCTGGTGCATAGCGGGAACAAGCTGACGATCACAGGCGAGAAGAAGGCGCATGTGATCGTCCGGTGGAAGTTTGTGCAGGCTCGTGGTGTGACGGTTGAGGGAGCTCCGATTACGGCGCAGAATGGCGGGACAGTGGAGTTCGATTATGCAGGGACTCCGGTGACGGTGGCCTGGCGGTAGGGGTCGGGCGGCGGCGGGTAGGAGAGGATGCCGCTGGAGATCATGGTGGCCGCGGCTACGTTGTAGGCACGTACGCGGGCGGGCATGAGGAAGCACTCGATCCAGCCGAGGACGTGGGGGATGGGCGTCCAGAAGAAGGCCAGGTAGAGGAGGCCTAGGCCGGTGCGTCCGAGGTAGAAGTGGTGGATGCCGAAGCCGCCGAGGAAGATGGCGAAGAGCACGCCGGCGATCTCGTCCTTGCGGGCGCGTTCGTACTCGGCGTAGAACCAGGCGCGCTGCTGGTCGTTCATGCGTGCGGTGTAGATGCTGTCGGGATAGTGCATTGGCGATTACCTCTTCGGAAGGCAGTACGCAGGCCCGGTGGTTGTGGTTCCCTACACGGTAGCATGGGTTGAGGCTACGGGGCGGATAGAGCTGATGGCGCGTTGGGCAAAATGCGGGGAGATGATTATCCATCTTGCACAGGCACGGCTTACATGCTTCCTGTTGATGTATCGACGAAGGGACAAAACCCATATCTCAGGGGCTAAAGCCCGCTTTGTCGGCTGCCTGAAATGTCCGGGCTAAAGCCCGGACCTATCTCAGAAGCAAAAGCAACAACAAAAGCAAGAACAACCGCAGATCCCCTACGGGGATGACAAACAAAGGGCAACGTCAAAAACAAGCCTTTGTGGTGGGTTTAAAAGAGCAAGAGCCGCACTCGGGTTGAGTGCGGCTCTTTTTGTTGGAAAGCTTTTTCTATACCTCTTTGACGCCGTCGACGAAGGCCTTCAGCTTGCGGCTGCGGCTGGGGTGACGGAGCTTGCGGAGGGCCTTGGCCTCTATCTGGCGGATGCGCTCGCGGGTGACCTGGAAGGACTGACCGACCTCTTCGAGGGTGTGCTCGGAGCCGTCTTCGAGGCCGAAGCGCATCTTGATCACACGCTCTTCGCGCGGGGTCAGGGTGCGGAGGACCTGGCTCGTGTACTCCTTCAGGTTCACCGAGATCACGGCGTCGGACGGGCTGACGGCCATGCGGTCTTCGATGAAGTCTCCGAGGTGCGAGTCTTCTTCCTCGCCTATCGGCGTTTCCAGCGAGATGGGCTCCTGCGCGATCTTGAGGACCTTGCGGACCTTCGCGACGGGGATGTCCATGCGACGAGCTATTTCTTCTGAAGACGCTTCGCGACCCAACTCTTGAACGAGTTGGCGGGAGGTGCGGATGAGCTTGTTGATCGTCTCGATCATGTGCACCGGGATGCGGATGGTGCGGGCCTGATCGGCGATGGCGCGGGTGATGGCCTGACGGATCCACCAGGTGGCGTAGGTCGAGAACTTGTAACCGCGACGGTACTCGAACTTGTCGACCGCCTTCATGAGGCCGATGTTGCCCTCCTGAATCAGGTCGAGGAACTGGAGGCCACGGTTGGTGTACTTCTTCGCGATGGAGACGACGAGGCGGAGGTTGGCTTCGATGAGCTCGCGCTTGGCCTTCTCGGCGTCCATGTCGCCCTGGATCATCTCGCGCTGAGTGCGCTTGAGATCGGCGAGCGAGATGCCGGCATCCTTCTCGACCTGCTCGAGATCGGTGCGGCAGTTCTTCTGCTGACGCCGGTACTCCTTCTTCAGCTCTTCGGAGCGCGAAGCTTCGTACTTGGCGTCGAGCGACTTGATCTGACGCTCGAGAGTGCGCATGGCGTCGACGGTCTTGTTGACCTTGTCGAGCAGGCGCTTCTTCTCGCCGTTGGTGTACTTGAGCTCGCGGACGATGCGGTTGATGTAGACGTGCTCGCGGCCGATGAGCCAACGCACTTTGCGCTGGTCCTTGATCTTCTGCTTGGTGTCCTTGGTGGTGGCGGGCTCGAGCTTCTCTTCGAGGGTCGCGACCTTCTTCTGGTGCTTGACGATGACGTCGATGCGGCTGACGGTGGCGCGCACGCGGGACTGGAGGATCTCCTCGGTGAGCTCTTCCTCGTCGAAGGTGACCACTTCCTTGATGTTGCGCACGCCGCGGCGGAGGTCCTCGCCGAGGGCGACGATCTCGCGGATGACGATGGGCGAGCGGGAGATGGCCTTCATCACGCGGATCTGGCCGCGCTCGATGCGCTTGGCGATCTCGACCTCGCCCTCACGGGTGAGCAGGGGCACGGTGCCCATCTCGCGGAGGTACATGCGGACGGGGTCGTTGGTCTTTTCGAGGGTTCCGGGCGAGAGATCGAGCTCGACGTCGTCGGATTCTTCTCCGGCTTCGGGCTCGTACTTGTCGCGGTCGGATCCCATGCGGGATTCGCCGGAGAGGACGTCGATGCCCTGGGTGTTGATGGTGGTCAACAGGTCGTCGAGGTCGTCGGGCGAGGTGATGTCGCCGGGCAGGAGGTCGTTGACTTCCCCGTAGGTGAGGTAGCCCTTCTCCTTGCCGGTGTCGATGAGTTTATCTAGGTCGTCGTCATACTTATCAAGTTCGTCAGCCACTGGGCAGTCTCGCTTCTATGCTTAAATTTTTGCGGGAATCATCGTACCGCGCCGTTTGAGGGTGGCGGTAGATAGAGGCTTCCCTTGTGATTGGATGCAGGTGGCTGGAAATTAGGATATGCGGATAAACCGCGGTGGCAAGCCATATTTGACGCTCACAGTGGAGGGTCGGGGCGCTCACTTTTCCAGCGATCAACAGTGTATCACGTCTACTATTGGACGCTGGTGGCGGGGAAAAGACTCAAAATGGGCGGGATGCGGCGCTAGAGAGTGCCGAAAAGGCTCGGTGGAGCCTCGCGGAGGGGCTCGCCTTTGGCTCCGTCCTGGTGGCGGGGGCATAGGCGGGCGTGGATTTCTACGCCGATGCAGCCGTACTCGTGGTTGCAGTGGGTACAGCGCAACCGGTAGATCACCTGGCCCGGGAACTTGTCTGACGGGAAGCCGGTGTTGGCGATGACCTCCTGACCGTTTTTGTTGCGGAAGCCAGGGGTGGTGCTGGGGTGTCGGGGCATGAAGCTAGAGTTCCCTCAGGCGGCGCATGAGCTGGACGAGCTCGACCTGGATGCGGTTGGACATGTCGGTGTCGTTGCGGCGGTCGGCCTCGGCGAGCATGGTGCGGAGCTCGCGCTGGCGACGCTGCAGGGCGCGGGTTTCGAGGTTGACGAGGGCCTCGCGGACCTGGTCGACGGGGGTCTGGATGCGGCCGCCGAGGCTGGGGGGCGTGTCGTCGCCGTTGCCACGGCCGAGGGCTCGGGCTAGGATCTGGCGGGAGTCGGCGTCGAGGGCGGCGTCGAGGGGGTTGTCGGGCGCGGGGGCGTTTGAGAGGGACTCGAAGAGGCTGCCGGCGGCCAGGCCCTCGTACCAGCTTGGGTTGTTGGAGAGGCGCTCGGCGGCGAGGGCGCGGGTGGGGTCGGTCTCGGGCAAGACGAGGGCGCGGAGGAGGATGGCCTCGGTCTCGGAGACGGGCTCGGCGCGGCGTGCGGGCAGGCTGGCAATGCGGCTGGCGGCGGCTTGCTTCACCTCCTGAAGGAGGATGCCGGAGTCGATGCCTAGCTTTTGGGCGGCGTCCAGCGCGAAGCTGTTGCGCTGCAAGGCGTTGGGCATGCGGCGGATGTGCGGGAGGAGGTAGTTCATCGCCTTGACGTTCGATTCGGCGGTGCGGGCGGGGAACTCCTGACGGGCGCGCTCGATGAGGTAATCCGCGTAGCGGACGGCTCCGCGCAGGGCGGCGAGGTAGGCCTGGACGCCGCGTTCTTTCACAAAGCGGTCTGGGTCGAGACCGCCCTCCAGCGTGACGATCTTGACCTCGAAGTCCTCTTCGGTGAGCAGGGCGATGGATTTTTCGGCGGCGGCGCGTCCGGCGTTGTCGGGGTCGAAGTTGAGGACGGCGCGGTGGGTGAAGCGGGAGAGCTGGCGGACCTGCATCTCCGTAAATGCCGTGCCGGAGGTGGCGACGACCGAGTGGACGCCGGCCATGTAGACGGAGATGCAGTCCATCTGGCCTTCAACGAGGAGGACGAAGTCGTTGGTTTTGATGGCGGACTTGGCCTTGTCGAGGTTGAAGAGGACCTGGCCCTTGGAGTAGAGCGGGGTCTCGGGTGAGTTGAAGTATTTTGCTACGGGACGGCCCTTTTCATCGGTCTCTTCGATGGCGCGTCCGGTGAAGGCGATGGGCTTGCCTGCCTCGTTCATGATGGGGAACATGATGCGGCGGCGGAACTTCGCGTACATCTGCCCTTGCCTGCCGTCGGCCTCTTCCTTGGCCGAAAAGAGGCCGCTTTGCCTGAGAGCGTCTTCTGAGAAGTGCGGCTGCAGCTTCTCGCGCATGTCGTTGAAGCTCTCGGGTGCGTAGCCGATGCGGAAGGTCTTGATGGTCTCGGGCGTGACACCGCGGCCGGTGAGGTACTCGCGGGCGCGGGCGGCCTCGGGGCTCTTGAGCATGCCCTCGAGGTACTGCGTGGCGCCTTCGTGGAGGTCGATGAGCTGGCGGCGGAGACCGGCTTCGCGGGCCTCT
>Ga0179596_10000372_pt1 | contig 13768 bp, 18 predicted proteins | sample CZODoug1_1_08_16_FD_155494 | JGI IMG/M metagenome (GOLD analysis project Ga0179596, IMG submission 155494) | Vadose zone soil fungal communities from Angelo Coast Range Reserve, California, USA - CZODoug1_1_08_16fungal (Illumina Assembly) | ecosystem: Environmental > Terrestrial > Soil > Vadose...
GCGCCGCAACCGCTGCGCTCCAACCAACTAACGCAACTCAGGGCTCGACAACCTCCGGGCAAACCGGTGGTCTATCCCAGGGCGCTGTGACTACAACTGCGCCAACCTATACCACCGCGCAAACCAACCCTCTCTCGTTGACTACTGCGGGCGGGTTGAGGGTTGATGGCTCAGGCGCGACGCAACCTATCTCAGGGACCGTAACAGCCAATCAGGGCACAGCCGGTGCAACGTGGCCAGTGGCGGCCTCTGTTGCCGACGCGGCTGATGTGGCCCTAGGTGCGACCACTGATGGGGTGTGGTCTGGCACCGGTTCCTCAACTGTTACTAGTACTCTCCGATACATTGGGAACGTGGTCGCCGGTCCGATAGCGACTGGAACGAACAGCATCGGGCAAGTCACCGCAAATGCGGGCACGAACCTCAATACCTCGGCCCTTGCCCTTAGCGCCAATCAGCCTACCAACGCCGCTCAAGGCTCAACCACTGCCGGGCAGACAGGAAACCTTCTTCAAGCGGGCGTTCTCACCGCGCCCCCTAGTTACACCACGGCCCAAACAAGTCCTCTCACCATGGACTTAGCTGGCAACCTTAGAGTCGTTAGCAGTAGCTGGAGCAATGGCCCACTCAATGCAATGACCGTTACCACCGCGTCTCATGCAACAGGGACGGTGATCGGGATCGCGAGCACGAACCAGCCAATTCAGTTCCTAAAGACCTCGGCGGAAGGACATATAGATTCCATAGAAGTTACAAGCAAGGCTGTTGTCGCATCGACCATAACGGCATACGTGTTCAGATTATTCCCAAGTTCCACAACACTCACCGATGCCGCCGCGCCAGCTATTAATGCCGCCGATGTAACTAAGCTCTTAGGCGCATACCCACTAAGTTCACCCAATAGCGGCTTAGGTACGCATACTGTATGGAGCAAAGAGAATATTGACGTGAATATTGTCGCTAATTCATTCTGGATATTGCTCGTTAATACAGGGGCGGCTTTCACTCCTGTCTCGACAACTGACTTTGACATAAGAGTCACGGGGCATTATTGATAATGATAGCTAGATTTTCTTCTCTCCTATGTGCTATTGCTCTGATGGGCTTCTTCCATGGCAGCGTACCCGGCAGTTCTATGCCGCCTGTCAACCTCACGGTGCCAGTTATCTCAGGAGCACTCACCGTTGGCCAAGTCCTCACCACCACCAACGGCACATGGAGCCAATGCACCCCATCTTGCACCTATACCTATCGTTGGTACGACGAGGGGTTTGTGATTGGGGGTGCTACGGCGCAAACCTACACCCTAGCCTCCAGCGATCTCAGTGGTCGCATTTCCGTCGATGTCATCGCAACCAATTCCTTTGGCCCTAGCCCTTTTACCCTTAGTGCTGTCTCCGATCCGGTCATCAGCACTACCGTGCGCTATGTCAGCTTCACCGATGGTCTCGACACCAACAATGGCACGACCTCGACTCCAGGCGCGCCGAATGGGCCATGGAAAACCATCGCCAAGGTGAATGGCGCCTCGCTCGCTGCGGGCTCATCGGTTCTTTTCAAGCGCGGAGATACCTGGCGTGACCAATTAAGCCCAAGCTCCAGTGGCACAGCCGGGAACCCAATCGTCTTCGACGCTTATGGAAGCGGCGCGAAACCACTCATTCTCGGTTCCACGGCCGCATCCGCAACCGGAGACTGGACCCTGATCAGCGGCAGCAAGTGGAAGAGCACAGCCTCGTTTCCACCGCCAGCCGTCAAAACCGTGACGTTCTCCGGCTCCCCAGGAAATGTCCTCGTGACTTGGAGCGGCGCCGCCGCGCCTGCCAATCCGGTGAACGGGCGCGGCGTGGTGTTCTATACCGCCGGTACCCTTCCCACCGGGATAGTGCTAGGTCAAGGGTACTTCATCATCAACGCTTCGGGTTCCACTTCCAATATCTCGGCGACGCCTGGCGGGGCTCCGGTCACTATATCGAGCGCCGGCTCCGGCACCCATACCGCTGGCGTCAATGGGTTTCCCTCCAATAACTCCGCCGATATCGGCAATCTCGTATTCACAAGTGCAGGTGTTATCCAAACTGGAACAACCACCTATGCGATCTGGACCGGGCAGAGTGACACCAACCTCACAACCCAAGGGCAATGGTATTTTAACATCTCTGATTGGAAGGTTCATGTTTTCTCAACCACTAACCCAGCCACGGCGATGCCAGGGCTTGAGCTGGCCGTAGATACAGTTGTCCTTTATCCACTCAACCGAAGTTACAACACATTTCAGAACCTTGAAGTGAAGTATGGAGGAGCGTCTGGAGCCATAGTTATACAATCATCACACATAATCATACGAGATATGGCTATCTCCTGGATTGGCGGAGGTAACGTAAATGGCGACAATGTTAGGTTTGGTGACTGTATTGATATTGAGCTCACCGGAACGGATTATCTCTTCGAGCGCAATCTTCTTGTGCAATGCTACGATAGTGGACTCACAGTCCAGCCGTTAACCTCCGGAAGTCCGGTTAGCAACATAACGTGGCGAAATAATATTATCCAGAACGGCACGCAAGGATCGCTCGCGATCCTTACGTTTGGGGCGTCTATCACGACACTCTCCGTGTATAATAATACAATCTACAACCTCGTTGGATGGTCAGAAGGACAACGATGGGGTGCCGGCGGCGCCAGTGAGGACAACCAGCGCTTTGGTGTGTTTCATGGGGGAGGTGCGACACCTATCCCCACAGCCTACAATAGCTTCAATAATGCCTTCGCGGGACTTGGCACGTCCTGCTCGATCAATGCGGGAGGATTCCCATATACGCTTTGGCAGGGCGCCGGGAACATGCTGTTTGACTACAATCTGTGGTCGCGGCAGAATGGCACTGCGACGATATATTGCAGCTCAGGTGGCAATCAGAACATCGCAACATGGGCACCTGGTGACACTCCGCCACAGGAAGTGCATGGCATAATCGATTCCAGCCCACAGTTCACCAACCCAGGCGCTGGAAACTTTACGCCAGTAGCTGGATCGCCCCTGATCAATACAGGGACAAACCTCTTCGGATCGGGAGTTGTTTGGGACTACAATCGCCTACCTCGTCCAACATCCGGGAACTTCACTATCGGAGCGATACAAATACCTTATGTTGGGTATGACGCCAAAGCCGTTCACTTTGACGGAACAACAGCGCTATTCTCTGAGGCCCTTCAAGGAAACTACGCCTGGGCAGATACCCAAGGCAAATTTTCGACTGTATTCTGGATAAAGAACTTCCAACCTACTGTCGGCGGGAGTGACTTTCCTATGTTGTGGGTGAGCGATCCAATCGCCTATAATCAACTCGTAGCATTCAGCCAATCACCCACTAGTCTCTTTATGCAAGAAACAGGTATTTATGGAACAAATGGTTTTGCATATAGGAGTGACGATATTAGTACCGCCCCAACGTGGCAGATTGTGATGATTTCGGGTGATGGGAATCAACCAATGGGATCAAAGGGAGCACAAGTATATATTGGTGATACACCGCATTCGGGATCCTATGTGTTTGACGGCCTTGCTATAGGTACATCATCGACATTACCGGCTTATACACCTAGTACTCCATTTATTATTAGCGCAGATGGCTATCCAGGCGATACTCTGATTGCGGATATAGCTGACTTGAGGATTATGCCGGGGGTTAAAATTGACTTCTCGAACGTCGCGAACAGGAGACTGTTCGTTAGCGCAACTGGCAAGCCGGTAGATCCGGCGATCGCAACGGCGGCACTCGGCGCGCCGGCTGTTTTTCTTTCCGGGGATAAGGATCATTTCTCAAATAATACAGATGGCCTTGGTGGCTCGTTTCCTGTCAGAAAATCTCTCTTTGCAAATGGTCTTGCGGCGCCAGGATCAATTGTTCTAGGTGGGGCAGTTGTTGGAGATTCCGTAGTTCATGTATTTAATGGAGATGCTAGTACATTCGTCGAGTCAGATTTTGAGTCGGTTATCACCGTGGCCGGCCATATACAACAAACTGGCGCGACGAATTATTCAGCAAATACGCTGGGGTTCTTCCTATCTGGGGGCGCACTGTCCGATGCAAGTTCAAGCCCAAGTGACTGATGCCTTAGGAGAAGTGCAATGAAAAGGTTGGTTTCAATAATCGTGTGGCTATTGCTGTCGCTAAATCTTGCATTTTCCTCCCCACAGGTCGCCGCATGTAATGATGCCGCGAATGCAACAGCGACGGCAACTCTCACGGCCGTCGCCAACCTGACGTGGTACATTTACGGCTACCAGATAACATCCAACGGAGCCACCGTGGCTTCTGGAGGAGTAAACGCGACGATCACCAATTTACTGGGCGCCGCCACGATGAATATTTCAGTTGCGGCCGGGGTCTTAGGAACCGAGGACGAGAAGATAGTTATGTTCCCTGTCCCAATCCCAGCTAGCGGGGTCAACACCGCTGTGGTAATTAGCATTCCTGCGATTGGTACTGGCAACACCCACGCATCGTGTGCACTGTTTGGGGAGCTACGCTGACCGATGCCAGAATCACCTGCGGGGATTCCGGTAAACGGGAACCTATCTCCACTACATGTTATTGGCTATACCATAACAATTGGGGCGGTGATAGTAGGAGCAACAGGTGGATGGCTTAGTTCAGTCATAACTCCGATAAATGAAAAGATAATTGGCCTTCAGAGGCAACTGGACAAGAATGATACTGTAGATGAAAAAAGCAATGAAGATAGAGTATCAATCCGTACGCATATCGGGATAATAGAGACAAAGTTTGCTGAGATAGAGACTCAGTTCAGAAACTTGGATGAGCGTACACGACGAATGGAAGATCGTGAGCAGATCGATAACAAGGCGCAAGAAGATAAGCTCTCAGAAATCTCATTAGATAGACAGGCTATTCACACACTCTTAGCATCCGAATCCGCAAGGTTCATTGAGATAGAGACCCAGTTTAGAGGAACACAGAGGACACTTGAACGCCTAGAGAAGATCTTAGATGAAATATCTATAAGAAAGCCAAGGCTTGAGAAATAGGATAGGCTACTAGATGGAAATATTTCTCACGCTCCGGGCCGACAAGACCTTGCTGGCGTTGGCGGACCGGATCCTGAATGTTGGCCGGCAAATCCTAGAAAAGGAAAATCAGATTATGGCTACACTTCAAGAAGCTGTAAATGCTATCGCCGAGGAAACCACGGCCGATGCGTCGATCATCACTCTTCTCACCCAACTCCACGACTTGGTCGTGGCCGGGACAACGGGCCTCACGGCCGAACAGCAGGCGAAGATCGATACGATTTTCAGCGGTGCGAAGGCAAACGTTGCATCGATCACGGCGGCGGTTGCGGCGAATGTTCCTCCTGCGCCACCGCCAGTCACCGTTCCTCCAGTCGTCTAATGCTCGCAGGCCGGGCCCGAAAATGATACGCCGGATCATCCTTTGGGGCGCGATCGCCGTCTCGGTCGCCGCAGCCGCCGCCGGGTTCGCCTGCTTGTTCCCCTTCCACGCCAAGGCCGACACCTATGGGCAGGTCATCGAGGGGCAGCAACAGGAGCCCGATCTTCACAGGCACGGTGATACGCCGGCGCTGAAAGCGGCACAGCGACGCGCGGACGGCGACATGCGGAAGCGCAAAGCATCGGCGACCGATGATGAAAAACTTGCCGCTATCGGCGCCGCAATGCGAAAGGCGAGCAAATGACTTGGGTGTGTCAGGCAAGAAAAGACGCACCTAACACAATGGGATGCCAGCAAATGACTGAACGCGAAGAACTGCGCAGACCATCAGGCTCAAACGCCGATGAATGGCGCCTATTTTTGTCCGAACATTTGGACAATCGTCGAGTAAATGACGGTCTAACTTATATAGCCGTGCAAATAGCCGAAGCGATCGATGCGACTCGTTGTAAGCAAGAGCTATTCGATGTCGGCGGCGGACTCGCTGTTGGGTTCAATCCTAATGGGAGATTTCACGGATGGTTCTTTCGTCAGCATCCTGACGGACAATATGTATCCGTGCGTAAACTCAATAAATTGGAACCATTTAAATGACCCGCGACGAACAGCGCCATGGGTGCCTCGAGGCAATGGAGACGGCTTATACTATCGAGCTAGCAAAGAGCCAGAGTGCTCCAACAAAGGATCCTGCAATGAAACTCGTTGGAGCGGTATTTGCCACCTTCATCACGATTCTTCTCGGCGTAGAGGCGCGGCCATCTTTCGCGCAAGCCCCGCCGCCGGTCCCGGCCCTCCCGGACATAGAACGGCGAACCAGCTATAGTGTGACGAGTTCGACCTGCGCGTGCTCGGTTGGTTTTGCGCTTTATGGCGATTCGACCGATTATCAAAACTGGGTCGAGGTCTACCTTAACGGCGCCAGGATCAGTTACAATGACCCACTGAAAGGCTGGGCGATCACAAGCCCTACCGGGTCGCTCGCAACGATCCCCCGTCCGGTCACTGATGCGGTTCTAACTTTCTCCAATGTCCAAACCGGCACTGTGCAAATCGTTGGAGCCCGTCGTCCGCGGCGGACCATATTGTTTCAGGAGAATCGCGGCGTCGCGGCGCGCGATCTCAACCAAGGCGTTAACGATATCTTCGCGCAAAATCGTGAGACATGGGACAAGATCAACGATGTTACCGGGCGCGCGCTTCTTTCCCAGCCTGGGAACACAGTAGGGCCACTGCCCGCGCCAGCCGCATGCGCGGCCAATTATCTCGGCTTCGATGCGACCGGACTAAATCCCATTTGCTTGTCAGCGACGACAGGCACGGCGAACTTCAACTCTCCGCCGCCGATCGGCAACGTCATTCCGAACACAGGCGAGTTTACGGCGGTTAATATCGCATACCAGAACACCTTCGCCCCCGGCGTTCGCGGCCCCCTGTTCATATGGTCAAATTGCGGAGCAACTACTTTAGCCGGTCAAAACTGTGGGTTGCAGGCATGGGTTGGGAATAATCCAACTTCGACACCGGCCGCGAATCATCCTTTGACGGCTACCATGGTAATGACCAACGGGAACAACCGATTCATATTACAGACGTTAAACCTCGTCGGCGTACTTTGCGGGCCGGCCGAGTCTTGCCCGTCTGATTTCATCGATACTCCAATTAACCCGCTCGAAATCGACGTTGCCAACAGCGCAACATCAGGATGGGCGCCCGCTAATCGCGCGTTCGCCAAAACTTCCGGAACTTACGCGAAAAACGGCGTCGAAATTTATAGTTCACCCGCCGTCGGAGAGCTAACTAACGCCTTGTCGGTTTGGGCTACGACGACGACGGGAGCCGGATGGTGGCATACAGGGGTCGAACTCTCGCGAGTGCTCGATATCGGCTTTCGGTGCGTCGCCAACCCCAATTTTCCAACCGTTGACACCGGCGGTGCCTTTGGCGACTCGTGCATTCGCGATGACAGCAACAGCGCGTCGTTTCTCAAGCTCGGAAACTTCACCCACACTGGCGCCATGATAGATGCCTCCAGCGGCGCAGTCTTCACCGGCGGGTTCTATCGCGGCTCCTTGACAGCAGCTACCAATGTCCTCTTCGCCAACACCGCCAACTTTTCGACGATACTGACAATCGACAGCGGATTCTCCTCCCTTCAACAATCACTTATTAATTTCAGCGACCAAGGCACGGTTAAATGGAAAAGCGGGAAGCAGAACGACAATACCTATGTCATCTTCAACAACGTTACTGGCAATTCCTCCATGATTATTGCCGCCAATGATACGGCGACTTTCAAGAATAGCATAACTTATGGTAGCGCTTCACTTCCGGCCACAACGATAAGCTTCACCAACAACGCCGCGGCCGCCACCGCTACCTTAACCAACGCTCCAACTGCGGGTAACCCCACGAAATGGATACCGATCAATGACAATGGCACGACTCGTAATATTCCTGCTTGGTAGCTTCGCCCTGAGGCCGGCCTTCGCGGTCGATCTTAGCGTTGACATGACGACAAAAATCCTAATGCCGGACGGCACGCCGAAACCGACTTGCCTGAAAAATGCAGACGATCAAAAAAGTTGTGCCCGCACTGGGGATATGACGGTCGGGAATCTCATTCAGCAACTTCTCACAGCGTCGATTCCAAACGACCCGGACGCTGGCAAGGCTGGAGTTCTTGCGCTTGGGGTTTACGGCAAGGATAAGGTATCGATCTCGCACGAAGATCAGCTCTTGATTCTCCGGCGGGCAGATAAGACATTCGACCCCATGATCATCGCCAGGCTCAAGCAAGTCTTGGAGCCCATAGCGGAACCAAAATCATCCTCTCCTGGTTCTCCGTGATCGTGCGGCGGCCCGTTGCCAGGCCGCCGCAAACGTGCTATTCGTGCGTCGTGACCGCGAAGGAGTCCCCCTCGAATTGGAAGGTGGTCTTTCCGTGCCTGATGAGAGCCGAGAAGGCCTGCGGCGTGCTGACGAGGCGCAATCCGCGCTCGCGCTTTTCTGTTTCAGCCGTATGAACGGCCGCTGCTTCCTTTTCGAGGGCAGCGATCGCGCGTCCGGCGAGTCCAGGTATCGCGAGAGAGGCACGCTGGGCCGCTTCTCGGATTGCAAGAGCTTGTGTTTGCTTACTATTTGCCATTTCTACTTCTCCATTGTACTTAGGCTGTTCAGCTTTGCTCGCGTGAACGAATAAGTATATGAAGTAGAAATGGCAAAAAGTCAATGGGGTTAGTAATGCTATCTTACATCGATTGTGTTCTACTCGGGATCATATGCGGATTAACCATCAGCAACTTGCTTTCCTTGCGAGACTTGGACAAGCCGCGATGATAGCGGGGCTGCTCGTCCGAGGATTGCTTGATATCGGGGGTGTGTGTTTTGGCCTATCGGTCATCGTGCGCCGCGAACGGGATGAAATGCGGTGGTCGTCTCTTCACGTGGCAGGATGCCTGTGCTTCGGCGCGGCCGGACTGATCGATCTGTTTAGGGCGTGGTGATCGAGGAATCGATGCGGCGCCCAGCGGAGCGTTGCCATGAGCCTAGTACTAAATTATCCCGCGTTGCCGCAGGCTTTCCGCCGCAAGCGCTGACGGCGCAGGACTCATACCGCATGTGAGCGGAGCGGACCACCACTCACGATGGCAATTTACCGCTGGCAATTCCCGAAAGCAACGCGTACATGAGGCGATCTAATGAGCGAGTTCGATCGGCTTTTCGCACTATTCTATTGGATGTGCTTCATGGGCGTCTTATTCCTAATTAGCGAGGTTTTGTGAGCGTTCCGCAAGTCCAGCTCACGGCGCGAACCCACTATTTATCGCTGCCTAACCCGCTGCCGCTGAATGGCGCTATTGCAATTCCGTCGGTGCTTTATCGTGAGAGCGGGTTGCGGCCTGGCAGCCAGGGCGTGCAAAGCACCGAGCACGGCGGCGTTCTTAACCCGCGCGGGGCCTATGGCATCGCATCTTGGAACGGACCGCGCCAAGGCGATCTAAAAGATTTTTGTGATGAGCGCGGGCTGTCCTATGACAGTCTGGAAGCCCAACTAGACTTCGTGCTCCACGAGGCGGCGAATGGCTATCCGGTCACGTGGGCGGCCATTCGCTCAAGTGCATCTCTCGAGGCCGTCGTCAAAACGTTCGTCGAGGATTACGAGCGGCCGAAGAACCCCGCGGCGGAAATCGCTGATGCCATAAGGATCGCCAGGGCCCTAGCCGCCGTCCCCGTGGCCGTGCAGAGGCCGCCCGCGGCTACGCCCCAAGTCCCGGTGCCTACGGTCCCGCGCCATGTTCCTAGCGGCCCAGCGCTCGGCCCTGGCCTTCCGTCGATGTCATCAACGTCCGCCGGGCGCATATCCGCCGGGCTAGAAGTCCTGCACCAAATGCGCGACGCGCGCGTGGCTGAACTCGCCAAGGGAGACCCGGAAGTCATTGCTTGCGAAGCGGCTATTGCGGCATTAGAAGGTGCGGCACACACAATTTCCATTCCCCCACCTACCGCCATTCCGGCGACTCCAACAACACAAGGAAATCCGATCATGCAAAACGTATTTGGCCCCAATTGGAAAACTACTCTTTACGGGCTTATCGCTGGCGCGGCGCAAGGCGTCTCGGCGATGTACCCGCAATATGCGGTCATCGCTCAACTCACGAGCGGTGCTGCAATGGTCGCACTCGGAGTGTCGGCGAAGGACTTCAATACGACAGGCGGCACGGTCGCTGCGACGCCAGAGGCGAAATCGCGGGTGTAAATCAACGTGAAAGACTGTGAACTTATCCTTCTCTTCGAAATCCTCGACTTACTCCGCATCCAACAACAAGGACAAAAGGATATGGCAAAAACCGTTGCGGAGATGAAGGCGGCCCTTGCCGTGGTCAATGATCAGATGACGGGGCTCCTGGCTCAGCAAACAGCAATGAAGACCGCGCTCGATACGGCGGTGGCCGATTTGGCAACGGCCGTCGCCGGTCAGCAATCAACGATTATTGACACGGTGACAGCGGCGCTTGACACGATCAGCGGGCAGCTCACGATCGCGAGCACCAATACCAAGGCGATGCAAGACGAACTCGCCGCCGCCATCGCCGCCGTCCCGCCGCCGACATCATAGGACCGACAAAGATGACGAATGCCGAGATAGACGCCGCAGCAGCGGGGTTGGTGGACCTTCTTAAGATTGGCGCATCTGTCTATCCGCCGTTAGCGATAGCCGCGCCACTTCTTGAAAAGATCATCCAATATGAGGCAAATCATCTGAAAGTCGGCATAGCGGCGGGCACGATAGTATCCGATGGTCACGGCGGCCTTATCCCCGCGCACGGGCAAAGCTACTTCGATCCGAAGACGGGTAAGTTTACCGGGAAGAAGACATGAATCAATTTGGCATTTTGGCTCTAGGCATCCTCGCGGTGATCATCTTTTATGCGGCGATCGAGAAGTTCGCGATTCTTCCTCCGGATCAGCAGTGGACGCTCTCGCACGTTATAGAAACGCTGGCCGTTCGTCACCCACTATGGATTTGGATTTGTGGTCTCGCCATTGGATGGCTTACGTCTTACTTCTACGGGCACGTCTGTATGTGATCTGAGGCACAGCAACAAAGGAAACCCTATGTACCCTTTTCCTGTGACTGCGCTACGAGCGTAGCGTTCATCGCCGCAATGATGATTCTTGGGTTCTGGCTGGAGACGATCAATGGCAAGCACGGCTGGCTTGACGAATTGTTCGCTCCGTTCCCGATGGGACTGGCCGGGGTTAGCATCGTGCTCTTAGAAGGAATCAGCGCATGACACCATTAAGATTTTTGATTGTTGCCGCTATGAGCTTAGCGCTAACAATTTTCGCGCGTCATATTAAGTGTTCTGTCAAGAAGTGTTCTCGTCTTACGCTGTTTGTTACCTCCGGTCATGCCTCGTCTCCTTTTATGGAAATTTCATGGCGACTTCGGCACGCGCGGTAGCGAACGAATTTCTTCGGCTTGCCGAAGAAGATGGTCGCGCGTTAACCCCTCTTCAGATAATCAAGCTTGTGTACATAGCGCACGGATGGATGCTGGCCCTTTACCAACGACCGTTGATTACTGATCGCATTGAGGCATGGAAGTACGGGCCGATTATTCCCAACCTCTATCACGATGTGAAGGGATATGGAGCAGGTTACATTCATGGCCTACTGCGAGACTCTTTATCACAATCTCTTGACCCTCAAGAGAAAAATCTTATTCATCAAGTCTATAATATCTATGGCCGAAAAAACGGAGTCCAGCTTTCTGAATTAACTCATCGGAGCGGTACGCCGTGGCATATCACCTGGCGTCCAGATGCGATGGAGGTCCCAATATCAAACGATTTGATTGCGGAACATTACCGGCGCCTTGCGGATGCAGGATCCGCTTCGTCGAAATATCCTTCATGGGCTCATGTCCAATCTCGCGCGCGCCGCGCAGCGCAGCCTCGAAGCGGCGTTGCGCCTCATCCTCGCTGTATTGATCGTTAACGACTTTCTTTCCCGTCATGCTCTGTGGATTACTTTCTTCCCGGCGAGTTTTTCACACCCATCTTCTATCAATTTAATAAAATCCCTAGCATCTGAAAAGTAATTCTTAAATGCGACTCGAATCTCGTCACTTGTATCAGCGCGAACAAGAACAACATCCTTTTCCGGCGATTCGCTTTCTAATTTAAACAAGGCTCTAAGAGCGGCTGTGGCATCTCTGAATGCTAATGTCTCCAAAGTGCTATTTTCTGAAAATATCAAAATTAAATTTTTCTTCTTTGAAATTTCCTTATCTGATAAATTTAGAGCCTTAAGTAGACTTATAAAACCAATTTCTTTGTCAAGAGACAAGAACTGTTTTACCAACTCGCTATTCACAATGTCAGGGTGATTAGATTTTCGCTTTTCGAAAACACGCGCGATAATCTCGCTAGCAAGTTCAAGAATCGTCTGAAACCTTCTGTCCCCTTGCTGGAATTTGGGCTGGCTTTCCGTGATAAATCCGATCACTTCCACGCATGTCGCCCATGCGTGCTGGAATTTTGTGCGATACTGTATCTCAATAAATAACCCTTTATATGGCGCACCTGATGCAGAGTTTACATCATATTCGTACACGTCATGGACGCCCCTATAACCTGTCGTTGGATTTGGAGATTTTATATAATCATATTTATCTATGTCATTTTTACGTACGTGATTGAACCGAGCTTTATGAAGCTTACTGCGGAATTTATATAATTCGTCAATATTATTGAATATTAGTCTACATCCTGCGACATCATCCATACGATGGAGTTGCATACTACTAAATCGTATCAGTTTATTGAATATAGTGCTTTTTCTTTTGTGTCTCTGCGCAACAATTATTTTTGTCCCGCGAGGGCGCGTTCGCAATATCGCCTGGAATGTATTCAAGACGGGCCTATGAGCGGCTCGCCACAAATCGATTACAGCGTAATCGTCAGTTGTTGCCGTTCCAGTTCGAACGTTGTTCCCGGCGCGACGCACCCGCTCTTTTGAACCGCCCGGATAAGTTGACTCCTTTGTGGTAGCCAATGCTAGCCTCCAAGGTCCGTCCATTCGATCTTTGAGTGCGTACCCAAGTTATTTGCTCGCCTTTCGCATTGCGGCGCCGATAGCGGCCATATTTTCGTCGGCGGACGCTTTCCGCTTGCGCTTCACGTCGCCGTTCGCGCGACGCTGTGCCGCGATGAGGTTGCCCGCGCGCTCAAGGTCTGCGGCGAGAGTAAGACGGTGTGGCTGTCGTTCGAGTGCTTCGGATATTTGCGAGTCGATCAATCCACATAGCCTGCCAATGAACATCTTGTGTTCATGCGCGTGGCATTTTTCGGCCGTGTCGAAATCTTCGCCGTCTTCACTTCGGTATATTGGTAGGCGTTTCATACTAATCCTTTCGCAGTTGCTAACCACACCGGCATCGTGACCATAATTATATCTCCTTCGCAGCCGGTGTCGTCATACTCGATCTGCGACCGCGGCAGCCACACGGCATTTTCCTTGTCGCCGTCAGTGGAAACGAGAATTGCAGCCGCACTTGGCGGGTCCGCATGAAGCGTGAGTTCGAGATCAACTCTCTCGTCGTTCCGGGTCATATGTGCTCCGCTCATGTGCGCAACGCGTCAGCTTGGCTGGCGACTTTCTTCAAATCATCGACGTAGGGCTGGATCATTTCGGCATCCGCCTGATTTAGGCGAGCATGCCAGGTCTTGAACGCCTTGACGCCGTTCGTCGCCGCGCCGCGGCCTTCGGATAGAAGTTCTTCAAGCCGT
>Ga0179596_10000373_pt1 | contig 13733 bp, 9 predicted proteins | sample CZODoug1_1_08_16_FD_155494 | JGI IMG/M metagenome (GOLD analysis project Ga0179596, IMG submission 155494) | Vadose zone soil fungal communities from Angelo Coast Range Reserve, California, USA - CZODoug1_1_08_16fungal (Illumina Assembly) | ecosystem: Environmental > Terrestrial > Soil > Vadose...
CCACCAACCAGGGCCCGAGAGGAGTCGATGCATCTCGGCTCTTCACCCTCAGGTTGGGACGATAATAGTTTTCAAGATACTCGCGAAACGCATAGTCGTTGGCTACCGTGTAACCCTGGACATAGTCATAGGCCAAGTCACGCGGCACATTGCGGGCCTGTTTCCCAATGACCACGGCAAGCTCGCATTCGTAGTGCATCTCCCGAATCCCCAGGGGACGTTCCGTGCATCCAAGATGCCCGCAGAGACTGTTGGGACCTTTGAGAAACACCAGAGGTTCCTTTGGAGCGCGGAAGTTGAGTTCCGCGGCGTGATCGGCGTAGTTAAGGCCGAGCGCGAAGATGGTTCCTGCTTCGACTGGAGGCAACCAGGTCAACTCTGCTTCGTGGGCGAGCGCCCCATTGTCCAGAAGAACGCCTCCCTGCCCCTCTGTCACCCGATGGATCTCCCCTCGTTCAAACACTCGACCACGCTTCATGGGGCAACCTCCGCAACGACCGGGTTTTCGAGGGCCCCGATGCCCGGAATCTCGACGCGCACCACGTCGCCCGGGCCGACCAGGGGCGAATTGAACGGCTCGCCGACGAGAAGCATATCTCCCGGGTTCAACGTCATGAACTCCGTCACGTCAGCCAAGAGACGCGGCACGCTGCGAATGAGTGTAGACGTAGATGCGACACAGGCAAGATTGCCGTTGACTGAGATTCTGATTGTGATCGCTCTTGGGTCGGGAAAGGCCGAAACGGGAAAGATACGCGGTCCCACAGGACAAAAACCGTCGCGGCAACGCTGCTTGACCGCCGGACGGAAGTACGACCATTCGGGAACGCTGACGTCAATCGCCAAGGTGTAACCGAAGAGATACTCCAACGCATCCAGTTCGCGCACACGCCGGGCCTTTCGGCCGATGACGAGCGCCAATGTGCCTCCTGCCCGGAGCTTCATTACATCCCGAGGGCAAGGAATGGGTGCACCGTTTTCTATCTGGCAATTCGCAGGCTTAATGGCAAGCACCGGAGCCACGGGAGGCCTTCCATACGGAGCGGCTCCCATCGACGGCTCCAGCGCACCGTACTCGTCGCGAAAGTTCAATGCTGCTACATAAATGGTCGACACAGCTCAAAGGCTCCATTCCGCTCGTTTCGTGGTTCGGTGCGATTCACCAACTCTGGTAGTGGTAATGCACAGGCTCTGGATCCGACGTTTCATAGAGATCGGGCGCACTCACGGACTTCGCCTGTTCCAGCAAGGCATAGCGGCCAAGGTGAAAGCCGAGTGGACGCAGTGGTTCGATGCCCTGATGTAAGGCCTGCACCCTGCCGACCACAATCCAATGGTCACCTCCCTCATAGATCTGGTGAACGGAGCAGAGCAGCGACGCCAGACTACCCTCCAGGCGCGGAATCTGCTCTTGTCTCACGAACTTGAACGGCGGCGGATCCGGCTGCTTCCAGCCACCGGCAAAATAGTTCGAAAGCGCCTGCTGCTCTTCTCGCAAGATGTTGATCGAGAAGCTTTGAAAATTGGCAATCTGCTGCCCGGTCTTCGTATGTTTGGCCGGACAGAACAGAATGAGCGGAGGATCGAGCGATAGCGACGTGAACGAGTTCGCCGTCATCGCTTGCACTTCGCCGGCAACATCGCAGGCGACCACGGTAACGCCAGACAAGAAGCGTCCTACTGTCTGGCGGTACAGCTTAGGATCGATCGCTCCGGGCTCAGTCTGCATTATCCGACCTCGACCTCGTTCTTGGACTGCTCGAGGAATACGCGAACGCGGTCCATGTATTTGCTTCTGTCGTGGCTCTGGACGAGAGCTCCCGCCATCCGCACCGGATCGCCAAAGAAGAACCGCTCGTAAAGCGCCTGACGGCTGCCGAACGCCGACATACAGGTGTCCCATGCAAGCCGAAAGAGCGGGATGCGATCATGTGCCTCGACCCGGGCACCCTGGAAGTATCTCCGAATATCCTCCGCCATCGGCCCCTTGATATCGGCAGCGGTAGGCATTGCAACCAGCCCGCTCGCCCCCATCTGCTGGAGGATCTCCACCATGCGAGGGTACAGCCTGGGATAGAGATTGCGGCACGCATCGAGTGGGTCCCAGGCAGGGCGCATCATGCCGTACTCGTCCAGTTCCGCGTCTTCTTCTGCCACGCGCAGGAAGGCCCGGACGGCTTCCATGTTGACCCAGACCTCCGCAAGTTTTTCCTGAATGTGCTGAAAGCCCTCAATGCCGATGGAATTGGCCAGGAGAGAGGTCAGGCCCATCAAGTACTCCGTCTTAGCCAGATTCTTGGCGACGACCTGGTGAGTCATGCAAGCGAGTGCGCCCGTCCGGCCGTAGGCGGCGTTGCAACGCTGCACGTTGCGATGGAGCATCACTCGCTCCCAGGGGACGAACACGTCATCGAAGATGACGACCGCATCCATCTCTTCAAACCGGGAGCTGAGCGGATGATCGTAGTGTGAAGCGCCATAATCGAAGCTCTCGCGAAGCAGGAATTTTAGCCCCTCGGTATTGGTTGGAACACTGAAGCCGTAGGCGTAGGGCGCATCCTCATCCACATTCTTCAGCAGCGTGGAGGGAAACACCATAATCTCCTCTGAAAGAGGGAGTGTTGCGAGCAGCCTGCAGCCCCGAATCACAATCCCTTCGCTCGTCTCTTCCTTGATGCGGGCCGCCAGATAGGGATCCGCCTGCTGACTGACTCCGACAGCGCGGTTCGCCTGCGGCGCGATGAGCGTGTGCGTCATGGAGAGATCGTTTTCCCGAAGATACTCATAGTACTTCCAGGTGTTTTCTCCAAATCGCGCGTCTTCTTCGCCGAGAAAAGCCGAACCCGAAGCATAGCCCGTCATCGCGCGATTCATGTAATCGGGCATGCGCCCCATCATGCCGAGGTTCGAGTCCGCGCGCAGCTTCATCGCCTTGCCGACGCTCTTCAAATCATCCTTGGTCCGCGGAATCATGAAGGTGCGGCTTACCTTGGCTCCGGACGCCGGCGAGTCGTACAGCATCTCGTCAGGGTGTTGCCATTGCAGGTCGTAGAGCGAGGCGAGACTCTCCACCCCGTTGCGAAATGCCGGAAAACTGGCAGGGTCTTCGATCTTCTTCCCGCCGTACCAGACATTGGGAGGGTTGGAATGCAAACTCTCCAAAAGGTCCGCGCCACGGCGGGCTCCAGAGCCGGTGGACCTGGAGAGCAGCGGAGATTCCTGCTGAGTGTCGATAGGCATTGCGATGTCTCCCTTTCACAAACGAGCATGAGTGAATTGCAAGCCGGATCATAGGAGCCTCAGCGTAAAGATGTCCAATACCATTTTGTTGCCTAATTGATACCTTTTAGGTATTGTTGTGCGATGGAACTCCGACATCTGCGCTATTTCATTACCGTTGCCGAGGAGATGAGTTTTACCAGAGCCTCGCGTAAACTGCACATTGCTCAGCCACCTCTGAGCCGTCAGATTCGAAAGCTGGAGGAAGATTTGGGGGTAATGCTGCTCGAGCGCAACTCGCGATCGATGCGGCTTACAAATGCAGGACGCATTCTCCTGGAGGAGGGCCGAGGGATGCTTTCCCAGGCAGCCGGGATCGTGGAGCGGTGCCGCCGCGCCGGCACGCAGGCGTCCGAGTGTGTTCGTGTCGGATTCGCCACCGGACTCGGAGATTCTCTGCAGGCGGCTCTGGTGCAGCACCTTGGCTCGCACCCGCAGGCGGAGGTGCACTACAAGAACCTGCTTTCCTCCGAGCATCAGGCCGCGCTCCGGGAGCACCAGATCGATATCGGGCTGCTGCGCCCACCCGTCGACGACCCGTCGCTTGAAGGAGAACTGCTCTATCGAGAGCGTTTGGTCGCTCTCGTGCCCAAAGACCACCCCATTGCGCGACTGCGCTCCGTTACCCTGCAGCAATTGAGTGAAGAGACCATCCTGCTTCACAAACGAAGCGTGTCCACCGGCATCTACGACAAGGTCGTTGCATTGATTCGAGAGGCCGGAATTCGACCGAAGCTGGTGCAAACCCGAACCGGGCCCTATGAGGAAGCCGGTACGCTCCTGGTGGCGTCCGGCAAGGGAATTTACATCGCCGGCGGATACGCCGTCACCCATCCCGGTGCCAGTCGCGAGATACGAGCGATCCCGATCGCGGGGGCCAATGCCATGATCGGGATCTGGATGGCCTGGCGCAAGGGAGAGGAGTCCTCCGCAACCATCGCGTTCATGCAGAGCATGCGCCTCGCGCTCAAGAAGACCCAGGAAATCCTGGCGGGGCAGGCTCGCGCCTAGAGAGGATTTCTGTCTCTCCCTCTTGCGCATCATGACCAAAATAGTATAGGTTGAGCTTCCTTGGGAGATGCCGTCCGACGCTGGATGTGTCTGACAGCATCGGAAGCACGGGAGAAGAGGAATCGACGATGGAGCAATACTCTCCAAGCGATCAGCAGTCCATCAATCCGGCCACCGGCGAATTGCTGGAGCGATTCGAGTTGCAAAGCGAATCCGCCCTCGATCAGGCGCTGGAGCGCTCGGCGCAGGCACAGCGAACATGGAGCCAGGTCTGTCTCGCTGAACGAGCTGCCGTGCTGCTTCGGATCGCAGCCGCTCTTCGCGAGCACAAGCAGCATCTCGCGCTCGATATCACGCTCGAGATGGGAAAGCCCCTGACCGAGGCCGAAGCCGAGATAGAGAAATGTGCCTGGAACTGCAGGTACGTTGCCGAAATGGGCGAGGCGTGGCTTGCCGATGAGATGGTTCCTACGAATGCGACGGAGAGTTATATTTCGTATCTGCCGCTCGGTCCCGTTCTCGCGGTGATGCCCTGGAACTTTCCTCTGTGGCAGGTCTTTCGTTTTGTAGCACCCGCTCTGATGGCTGGAAATACTGTCCTGCTGAAGCACGCACCAAACGTTCAGCGCTGCGCTCGGAATATTGCCGCGTTGATCGCGGAATGCGCGGGGACTCCGGGCCTCCTTGAAAATCTCATCATTCCCGTGGAATGGGTCTCCCGGATCATCTCGGACCCACGCTTGGCGGCTGTCACCTTAACGGGCAGCCCACGGGCTGGAGCCGCGGTCGCCGCCCAGGCCGGTGCGGCGCTCAAGAAGTGCGTTCTGGAACTGGGCGGATCGGATGCGTTTGTTGTGTTGGCCGACGCCGACCTGGAGGGCGCTGTTGAAGCTGCAGTGCGTGGACGATTCTCCAATTGCGGTCAGATATGTCTCGCTCCCAAGCGCTTCATCCTGCACCGGGCGATTGCCGACGACTTTGAGAGGCGCTTCGTCGACAGAACCGCGCAACTTCAGATCGGTGATCCCCGTGACCGCTCTACCCAACTTGGTCCGATGGCAAGGCCCGACCTGCTCGAAGAGTTGGACCTACAGGTACAGTCGACGGTCGAGTCCGGAGGACGGCTGCTCATGGGAGGCCGCCGGCGGCCCGGAGCCGGAAATTACTATTTGCCAACGATCCTTACCGATATCGTGCCCAGCATGACGGTGGCTCGGGAGGAGACATTTGGCCCAGTGGCGGCAATCATGCGAGCCGACGATGAAGATCACGCCCTGACGCTCGTGCATGCCTCGGACTATGGCCTCAGCTGCAACCTTTGGACGAAGGATCTCACGCTTGCGCGACAGTTTGCTCGAAGAGTGCAGGCCGGAGGCATCTTCATCAATGGCGTCAGCGCTTCGGACCCGCGGCTTCCGATCGGTGGAGTCAAGAAGAGTGGATTCGGTCGAGAGCTCGCTGCGGTCGGCATCCGTGAATTCGTCAATACGCAAACCGTGTGGATAGGCCCGGCGCTATCCGAGACAAAGCCGAAGACTGAACATTAAACGCAGTCCAACACAGCAGCCCCACCGCAATGCGGTAATTACTTATCTTTCGAGGTTTTCATGCGACCAATCACTCTGGAACAAGCTTCTAAAATTGTGGACGCCGCGCTTGAGAAGGCGCGCGAGATCAACTGCAAGCCATTGACAGTAGCAGTACTCGACGCCGGCGGACACCTGCTCGCCTTCAAACGGGAAGACGGCAGCAGCATCATGCGCCCACAGATCGCCTTCGCGAAGGCTTGGGGAACGCTGGGAATGGGAATCGGCGGCCGTGCTCTCGCGGCCCGCGCAGAGAGCCATCCCTCGTTCTTCGCTGCATTGACCGACATCTCCGGTGGACGGATTGCGCCGGTTCCGGGAGGCGTGTTGATTCGGGACGATGAGCATATCGTGATCGGCTCAGTCGGCATCAGTGGCGACCTGCCAGGTCAGGATGAAACCTGCGCCATCCACGGGATCGAGAGCGCCGGTCTGACTGCCGATGCCGGCTAACGGATTCAGCCGCCGAGAGTTGCAATGCCGATGTTGGAAACAGGGAGAAGAGCTGGTGACCACAAATCCGAATAGCCTCAACGATCCACGTACTCCCCACGCGATACAGGGCTGGGTTCTCGTATCGACCTCATGGTTGCTTATTATGGCAAGCGCCGTGATTGCGCCCGTATTGCCCAGGATGACGGCGCATTATCGAGATACCCCGAATGCGCCTTTGTTGATCTCCCTGGTCGCTACCTTGCCGGCGCTGTTCATTGCCTTGCTCTCCGCGCCGTTTGGCCTCCTCGCCGATCGGGTCGGCCGCCGTCGTCTCTTGCTTATCGGTCTCGCAATTTATGGATTCCTGGGAATCGCGCCCTATTGGCTGGAATCCTTGCAATGGATCGTGACGTCTCGCGCAGGCGTGGGTGTGACCGAAGCGATGGTCATGACCTGTAGCACCGCCTTGATCGCCGACTACTACTCCGGGGCCGAGCGAGAGCGTTGGCTCGCTTTGCAAACGGGATCGGCCAGCGTTGTTGCGATCCTGATGAATGTCATCGGTGGAGCGCTTGGCGAGCACGGATGGAGAATGCCATTCAGCTTGTATGCGTTCAGTTTCATCTTGTTCCCGCTCGTTGCGTTCTTCGTATGGGAGCCCGTACACGGAGAAGCGCAAGCCATCCGGCAACCCAGGATGAACCTTGACCGCCATAGCAAAGTGGAAGAACAGCCCTTCCGATGGAACGGCCTGCTCGGCATTTGCCTGATCACTTTCTTCGCCGGCACTGCCTTTTATGTCGTGGTCATACAACTGAGTTTTATCCTGACCGAACGTGGCTACGCATCTCCTAAGATGATCGGGATCGGCGCAGCCCTTGCGGGGCTCGCCATGTCGTGTGGCTCCGCTCTGTTCCGCATCATCCGCGCCCGGTATACCGTCAAGCTGGCGATAAGCTTCGTACTTTCCAGCTCTGGATTCTTCATCATGACCTACGCCCACACGTACCGGCTGACCGTTGCCGGTGCGGCCCTCAATGAAGTTGGCTCAGGATTGGTGCTGCCTACGCTCGTAACATGGGCGATCAGCACTCTTCCGGGCCACATGCGCGGTCGAGGCACAGGAGCCTGGCTATCGTTTTTTGCGTTGGGGCAATTCGCCAGCCCACTGGTGGTCCTCGCCCTCGCGCGACTTCTGGGGGGACGTGTCCAGGCGCTTCACACCTATGCTTTCGCTTGTGGATTGGCCGCAATGATCTCCATTCTCGTCGCCTGGCGAAGCCAGGTTCGACCCGAACGCGATCCCCTGTTGCGTCAAGCATGATCAAGCGAAGTTTCTGGCGTGCATCGAAACGATAGGCAACGTGGTTAGGAGATGCCAGCATGTCATCGCTCGCGACGATCGGCCAGGGCGATGTGGAGGGCTTTTTCGATGGAGGCATCCACAAGTTCTTCGGCATGCCCTATGCTCAGGCCCCGGTCGGAACCCTCCGTTGGCGTGCCCCGCAGCCTGCGATGTCTTGGACTGGTATCCGGCAGGCGAAGGCATACGGTCCGGCGTGCCCCCAAACCGTGGGCGCGGTATTCAACCTTCAGGTCGACCGCCAAAGCGAGGATTGTCTCTACCTCAATGTGTGGACCATGACGCTGGATCCCTTGGAGAAGCAACCCGTCATGGTTTGGATCCATGGCGGAGGCTTTCTTGGTGGTGCCGGCTCGGAGGACGCGACCGACGGTTCCTGTCTGGCCGCGAGGGGCGTCACGGTCGTCAGCATTAACTATCGCCTAGGCGCGTTCGGTTATCTCGCTCACCCCGACTTCGGCGCCAATTTCGGCGTGCTGGATCAGGTCGCCGCGCTTCGTTGGGTAGAGGAAAACATCGCCGCCTTTGGCGGAGACCCCGGCTGCGTAACCATCTTCGGACAATCCGCCGGTGCCCATTCAGTCCGCAAGTTATTGACCAGTCGATACGCGCAAGGGCTGTTTCACCGCGCCATCCTCCAGAGCGGAGGCTTCGAGTCACCCGCGTTCGATGTTGCATGGACCTACGCGCGAACGGCTGCGGCGTCAAAAGCGCTTGTGGAGCAACTCGGTGGCGGGCACCCCGATGATCTTCGCGCCATACCAACCGAAATGGTGAAGCAGGCGTCGCACCAGTTGTGCGGGGTCTTCCCGAAGCCGGGCAAGATCACCACCCCGGCCAGTCTTGTCTGGGTGCCTGTGGACGATGAAGATGTCCTGCGTGCGGACGACGGACTGGGCGCGATGGCTACCGTGCCTGTCTTGATGGGCTTTACCAGCAATGAAGCGCGCTACTTCCTCAAACCTGGCCAGCCCCGCGACGAGCAGATGCTGGAAACCATGACTCGCGTTATGGGCCGCGAGCAGACCGACGCGCTACTGCTTGCGCTCCATGCTCTCGATGGCGATTTATACGATCGCGTGGACAAGATGTTCACGAGTAGTATTTGGGCCGAACCGGCGCTCGCTTTGGCGCGCATGGTGTCTGCCGTCAATCCCCGGCTCTATCAGTATCGCTTCGACAGGGTGTCGCCCGGGATGCGGAGATCCAACGAGTTGGCGAAACACACAGCCGAGATCAAATACGTATTTGGCAACTTGCATCCGTCCGATTGCTATGACGACATCGATAGGAGCTTATCGACATGGATGCAGGATGCATGGATAGAATTCGCCCGGACTGGCGCTCCGTACGGAATGAATGGCGAACCATGGCCCGCTTATACCTTGGAGTCAGAGCTCGGCCTGAGCATTGATGCTCTCTCAAGTAGCGTCCGTCTCTGCGACGACCCGATTGTGAGACGAGTCCACGCCCTCAGAAGCAGGATAAGCCAGTGACCTGGATCTCCCTCGAGGACGCGCGAGCCTACGCGGCATGGGCCGGAAAACGACTTCCTCATGAGTAGGAAGGCAATATGCCGCCCAGAGCAACGACCGTCCTGACTATCCCTGGGGCAACGAGTGGATTCCGGCCAATGTGCCAACTCCGGACAAGGGTCGCACTGAGTTGCCGCCGAGCGATGTTCAAGCTCATCCGACGGGTGCCAGCCCGTCTGGAGTGCGGGATCTCGTCGGGAGTGCTTGGGAGTGGACGGATGAATGGACCGACCAGCACACTCGTGCCGCCATCCTGCATGGAGGCAGCCACTACCAGCCCGGCGCCTCGCAGTGGTATTTCCCGCAGGCATATAAACTATCTCAACATGGAAAGTATCTTCTGATGGCACCGAGCCTTCACCGGTCGGCAAGCATAGGATTCCGCTGCGTCGCCGACGCTGCTCCATGACGAGGTCGGTTTCCTTGCCAAAGAAAAAAGCGGACAATACCCCTTCGGGTCGAACGACGATGCACGATATCGCTAGATTAGCGGACGTATCGATCGGCACAGTCTCTCATGTCATCAATGGCAAGGTGCCGGTTCGCCCCGAAGTCCGCGCTCGTGTGCAAAAGGTGATCGACGAACTCAAATATCAACCGAATCACCTGTCCCGAGCGCTCCGGACCCATCGAACGAATCTGATCGGAATGATCATTCCGGACACTATGAATCCGTTCTTTCCAGCGGTAGTTCGTGGTGTCGAAGATGTGGCATTCCGTTCCTCGTATCGCTTGCTGCTCTGCAATGCCGACAATGACACGGCAAAGGAGGAAGCCTATCTCAGCGATCTCCGGTCATTCCTGCCGGCAGGAATCATCCTGATCCCGACCTTCGAGCATAAGCTGCCGTGGGTCAACGAATTCCCCATCGTCTGCATCGATCGCCGCCCTCCGGATTGGGAGGGAGACAGCGTCACGGTCGAAAACTTTGAGGGCGGCTATAAGGCGGGCCGGCACCTCACGATCGCCGGCCACTCGACGATCGGCATCGTCAGAGGTCCATTCAACGTGGTGACTGCCAACGATCGCATTCGGGGATTCCAAAAAGCGCTCGACGAAAAAGGAGTCGAGCTCCAACCGGAGTACATTCACCAGGGAGTGTTTTCCCAGGAGAGCGGCTATACCTGTGCGATGCGGCTGTTGCGTCTTGTGCCCCGACCGACAGCGATCTTCGCAGCCAATGACCTGATGGCCATCGGAGTCCTCGCTGCGGTCAAAGCGCTCAAATTGAAGTGTCCGCAAGACGTTTCCATCATTGGATTCGATGGTCTCGGATTGACCGATATTACAGAGCCAGCCCTGACCAGCATCATCCAGCCCAGCTACCAACTGGGGTCGACTGCCGCGCGCCTCCTGCTGAATCGGATTGGAGGAGATACCTCTCCAGCTCAGCACATTGTGCTGAAGACAGAGCTCGCGATGAAGGACTCGGTGCAACCTCACATGGTGGTATAGCAGCGGTGTCTACGAGACAAGACTCTGTTCCGGGGTCCGGTGGATCTGCTCCAGGTAGTCCATACACACAAACGCGAGATGATGGGTTCTCGCTAAAATGCCATCTCCCTACACCTGCCCGATCTGCGCCGCAGCGACGATCGTGAGTCCAGGCGGACTTAACGCGCGCGCGTTGTTCTTGATGGAAACGGCGAATCACCTTAGCCATGGATCGCCTCCCTTCCGCGCAAACTGCTGGGAGTTTCGTACTATTTCGCTTGTTCGCCATAAAGTTCGGCTGCCACACTCCATTCACACTCGCTGGACCGGAGGCAACGAATCATGGTACGTCATACTTCTCTGCGTCATTTCTTTTTCCTCGTTCTGCTGTTTGCGGTCCCTCGTCTATGGGCAGACGTTACCGGTGCGATCTCCGGTGTAGTGCATGATTCGTCTGGAGCGGTAGTTGCGGGTGCTTCCGTCGTCATCACGGAAGTAAGCACCAACCAGAGCCATACGACGAAGACCGATGCCTCGGGCCAGTACAGCTTCCTCGCGCTGGTTCCGGGAAAATATCGTATGCTCGTCAACGCTTCGGGGTTCAAGCAATTTGCCCTGCAAGATGTCGATCTCAAGGTGAACGATCAGTTGCGCTTCGACCTTTCACTCGCCGTGGGTGGGGTGCAGGAGGTCGTCTCTGTCGATGCCACCTCGGTCCAGGTGCAGACCTCGAGCACACAACTTGGCACGACCATCGAGTCGAAGGACATGCTCGCATTGCCCCTGAATGGCCGCAGTTACCTCGACCTCATGAGCCTGCAGGCCGGCGTTGCGCCGCGTCCCAGCGCGTCGGCTGCAACCGACCGTCCGCTCGACAGTGGCTTGTCGACCAACGCGGGCAACATCTCTGTCAACGGCCAGCCCGAGACTGCAAATGCATTCCTGGTGAATGGCGCCGACGTCAGCGAGACGAAGAATAATGGGGCCGGCTACATCCCGAACATCGATTCCGTGCAGGAGTTCCGTCTCATCACCAACAGCTTCGATGCCGAGTACGGCAAGTTCACCGGCGCGATCATGAACACGATTACGAAGTCCGGAGGCAATCATTTTCACGGCGACGCGTTCGAGTTCTATCGCAACGACGCCCTGGATGCGAAGGGCTATCTCGACCCGGTAAAGGCCACGCTGAAACGCAACCAGTTCGGTTACGCATTTGGCGGCCCCGTGTGGCGTAATCGACTTTTCTTCTTCACCGATTATCAGGGGTCCCGTCAGACGGCTGGCGTCCCTTCGACGAGCATCGCCGTACCCACTGCCGCGCAGCGCGCCGGTAGCTTCGCGACCAGCAGCTTCGGAACCAAGACGGTTGGCGGCCCTGCCTTCGCCGCTGTGCTTTCGCAGAGGACCGGAACAGCCGTCACCAGTGGCGAGCTCTACTCCAACGTCTTCCCGAGCGGCAACTTGAGCGCGGCCTTCGATCCCATTGCCGCAAAAGAGGTTGGATTCATCCCTGCCGCAAACAGCGGCGCGAACTACTCGCCGGCCGCGTTGAACAACACGGTACAGGACGACAAGTTCGGCCAGCGCGTCGACCTGCATACCAAGACTACGGGCGATTGGAGCTTCTACTACGGCTACGACAATTCGAAGTCTTACAACCAGTCGGCTGCGTCGAACTATCTTCCCGGTTTCGCTATCACCGTGCCGGAGCGAGCGCAGATGTTCGTGCTCAGCAATACCAGAACCATCGGCTCCAGCATGGTCAACGAGGCCCGCGCCACCTTCTTCCGCACCGCGATCCAGACCGCACAACCGGACTTCTCGCAGACCGGCAACAAGACCACACTCACAAGCCTCGGCTACAGCACTGACCCGTCCTCACTGGGTATCGTTCCGTCCGGCCCCGCGGGATACGGACAGGCCGTTCCGCCTGAGATCTTCAACAGCTTCGCGATCGGCAATCCCCTGACCAACATGAAGGCGGTGGACAACAACTACATGGCAAGCGACAACTTCTCGAAGCTGCTTGGCCATCATTCGCTCAAGTTCGGCGGCGAGTATCGCATGTACCAACTGAACGTCCGCAATATCTGCGCGCCCAACGGCCAGTTCACCTATACGGGAGGAGAGACCGGCGTCGACTTTGCGGACTTCCTCCTCGGCGCTCCGGCAACGTACACGCAGTGTTCCGAGCAACTGCTCGACAACCGCGCACGCTATGGAGGTGCCTTCGGTGAAGACACCTGGAAGGCGACGAGCAATCTCACGCTCAACGTCGGGTTGCGCTACGAAGTCCCGGTGCCGTGGTATGACAAGTACAACCAGCTCAATACGTTTGTTCAGGGCGTTCAATCGACTGTGTTCCCGCTGGCTCCGAAGGGCAATCTGTTTCCTGGCGACCCAGGCGTTCCACGCACCATCTCACCCATCTTCTACAACCGGTTTGGACCGCGCCTCGGTCTTGCTTATGCGCCGAACTTCGGCGACAACCTGATGGGTAAGATCTTCGGCACCGGCGGTAAGAGCAGCTTCCGCTCTGCCTACGGGATCTACTACCTTGGAGCTGCGGACTCGGCGAACTTTGGCGTCATCGGATCCGCCCCCTATGGCCTCTTCTGGTCGAGCCTTGCGCAGCCGACGCTGGACGAGCCCTTCCGTACGCGTTCGAACGGCGCCTCGCAGACCCAGCGCTTTCCCTTCACGCTTCCGAAGCTGGGCGATCCCGCCAACGCCTCCATCGACTTCTCGAAGTTCGAGCCGCTGGTTGGGCCCGGCCTGAACACCAACAACAGGCTCGCCTATGCGGAACACTATAACGCCTCGTTTCAGCGGCAGATCTCCGGCAGCACCGTGCTCACGGTCGCTTATGTCGGCACCCAGAGCCATCATCTCCAGGGAGATCTGAACCTGAATCCGGGCAGCGCGTCGCTTTGCCAGTCGCTCGCCGCGGCGGGTGCAACGCCCACGTGCGGACCGAACAACGAGAAGCAGGTCTTCACCAGTCCCAACGGCGCCGTCACCTACGGTTCGCTGCTCGGCATGGGAAATCAGGCGCTCGGCAAGGTCGCGTTCGGCAAGGTGCACCTT